>Ga0081538_10000906_pt1 | contig 32046 bp, 28 predicted proteins | sample TabmetS5T2R1_FD_71022 | JGI IMG/M metagenome (GOLD analysis project Ga0081538, IMG submission 71022) | Tabebuia heterophylla rhizosphere microbial communities from the University of Puerto Rico - S5T2R1 | ecosystem: Host-associated > Plants > Roots > Rhizosphere ...
AGCATCAGCATGCGGCCGACGCGGATGCCGACCAGGCGGCTGGAGTCGGGGTTGAGCGCCGCCGCCCGCATCGCCAGGCCCAGCTTGGTCCGCTGGAACAGCAGCCCCAGCAGCGCCACCACCGCCAGCAGCACGGCGATGATGCCGAGCGACTCGATGGACAGCTCCACGCCGCCCAGCCGCGCGACCCCGCTGGGGAAGATGGACGGGAAGCCGCGGTTGGTGAACCCCCAGATCCAGCCGGCGGCGGCGTTGACGAGGATGAACAGGCCGAGGGTGACGATCACCAGGGTGAGCGGGCTGCCGCCCTCGACCGGGCGGATCAGCAGCCGCTCGATCGCCATGCCGCCGACGAACGCCAGCGCGAACGCGCCCAGCAGCGCCACCCACAGCGGCCGGCCGCCGTCGTACAGGCCCCAGGCGACGAAGGTGGCGAACATCGCCATCTCGCCCTGGGCGAAGTTGACGATGCCGGTGGAGCGGAAGATCAGCACCAGCGCCAGCGCCAGCGCGCCGTAGATCGACCCGTCGGCGATCCCGTCGACCACGACCTGCAGGAACCGTTCCATCCCGCTCCTCAGTACCCCAGGTAGGCGCGCCGGACGCTGTCGTCGGACCGGACCCGGTCGGCGGGGCCGGCCAGCACCGTGCGCCCCGCCTCCAGCACGTAGGCGTGGTCGGCCAGCTCCAGCGCCAGGTTGGCGTTCTGCTCGACCAGCAGCATGGTGGTCCCCTGCTCCCGCTTGATGATCCCCAGGACCCCGAACAGCTCGCGGGTGACCATCGGCGCCAGCCCCAGCGACGGCTCGTCCAGCAGCAGCAGCCGGGGACGCAGCAGCAGCGCGCGGGCGATCGCCAGCATCTGCTGCTCGCCGCCGGAGAGGTTGCCGGCGGCCTGGCCGGACCTGGCCGCGAGCTGCGGGAACAGCTCGTACCAGCGGGCGATGTCGGCGCGGACCCCGGCGGCGTCGCGGCGGGTGTAGGCCCCCAGGCGGAGGTTCTCCTCGACGGTGAGCGCCGGGAAGGTGCCGCGCCCCTCGGGGACGTGGGCCACGCCCAGCCGCGCGATGCTGGAGGTCGACAGCCCCGCCAGGCTCCGCCCGGCCAGGGCGATCCTGCCGCTGGTGCGCACCATGCCGGTGAGGGCCCGCAGGGTGGTGGTCTTGCCGGCGCCGTTGGGGCCCAGGATCGCCACCAGGCCGCCCTCCGGGACGGCGATGTCGACGCCGTGCAGCGCCTTCACGGGCCCGTAGCTGGCCTGCAGCCCCTCGATCTCCAGCAGCGCGGTCACGCCGGGACCCCCAGGTAGGCGCGGACCACCTCGGGGTCCTCGCGCACGGCGTCGGGGGTGCCCTCGGCGATCTTGCGGCCGAAGTCGAGCACCACGACCTTGTCCGACATGCGCATGACCAGGCCCATGTGGTGCTCGACCAGCAGCACGGTCAGGTCGCCGTCGTCGCGGAGGGCGGCGATCACCCCGGCGAGCTCGTCGACCTCCCCGTGCGACAGGCCGCTGGCGGGCTCGTCGAGCAGCAGCAGCCGCGGCGCGGCGCCGAGCGCGCGCGCCAGCTCGATCCGCTTGAGCGTGCCGTACGGCAGCCCGACCGCGGGCCGGGCGGCGAGCTGGGCCAGGCCCACGCGCTCGAGCACCTCGTCGGCGCGGCGGCGCAGCGCGCGCTCCTCGCGGCCGACCAGCGGCAGGCGCAGGGCGGCCGCCGCGAACCCGGCCCGGCTGGTGTGGTGGCCGCCGAGCATCACGTTCTCGCGCACGGTGAGCGAGCCGAACACGCCGAGGTGCTGGAAGGTGCGGGCGACGCCGAGCCCGGCGACCTGATGGGGCGCCAGCGCCAGCAGGTCGCGCCCGTCGACCTCGATCCGGCCCCGCTGCGGGCGGGTCAGCCGGCTGACGCAGTCGAACAGGGTGGTCTTGCCGGCGCCGTTGGGACCGATGAGCCCGCACACGCTGCCTGGCTCGACGCCGAACGACACCTCGTCGAGGGCGGTGACGCCGCCGAACCGAACCGTGAGCCGATCGACACGCAGCATCGGCGCGTCAGGGTCCATGCCGCCAACCGTACGTGGGGGGACGTGCGCCGTCGTCGGTCACAGTCACCAAACTTCGGGCCCCTGGGCTTGTCATGAGTGTCCAATCCGCCGGAAATGATCTTCGTCTGCTTGTTGACTGTCCACAAGTGGCTGGAGAGGATGCGGTCATGCTGCGAGAGCTTGCCGGGGTGGCCGACGGCGCGGACGCGGTCCGCGCCGCGCGCCGGCGGATCCTGACCACCATGCTGGAGCGGACCGACGCCCTGGTCCAGTCCACGGTCGAGGCGATCCGCGGCGAGATCCCCGCCTACGCCGCCCAGGAGGCGTCGTTCTTCGTGGACGTGCGCGAGCAGGTGCGCCGGCACTACCGGGTGAAGCTGCACCTGCTGCTGGAGGAGCGGGAGGTCACCCTCCAGGACATCGCCTTCGCGCGCGGCGCCGCGCTGCGGCGGGCGCGGGCCGGGTTCGCCCTCGAGGACTACCTGAACGCGTTCCGCGTCGCCCAGCAGGTCTTCTGGGAGGGGGTGCTGGCGTGCGCCGGCGACACGCCGCTGGGCCACGAGGCCGCCCTGACGCTCACCGCCCCGCTGCTGCGCTACTGCGACTTCGTCAGCACCCACGCGGGGCACGCCTACGTCGAGTCCCAGCAGTACGTGGTCGCCGACGCCGACCGCGAGCGCCGCGACCTCCTCGAGCACCTCCTGGCCGGCGCGATGCCGACCAGGGGGCCGCTGCTGGCCGCCGCCCGGGCGTACGGGATCGGCGCGGAGACGCCGATGATGGTCGCCCTGGCGGTCCCGGTCGGCCCGCAGGCCGACGCCGACACGCCGCACGCCGCCAGCGCGATGCTCACCCGGGCCGTGCCGCGGCAGGCCAAGGTCCTGGTGGTGGTGCGGCAGGCGGAGATCGTGGCGGTGCCGGCGCTGTGCCACGGCGCCGACCCGGCGGAGCTGTGCGACCACCTGGAGGCCGCCCACGACCGGCTGCGCCGCGAAGGCACCACCCTGGCCATGGGCATCAGCACCGTCGCCGACGGCGTCGCCGAGCTGCCCCGCGCCTGCCTGGAGGCGCGCACGGCGCTGGAGAGCGTCGGCGACGGCGGCGGCGTGGTCGCGCTCCCCCGGCTGTCGCCCCTGGACTACCTGGTCCTGCGCGCCGACGACACGGCGCGGTGGCTGGTGGACGGGCGCCTGCGCGCGTTCCTGGACGACGACCGCGCCCGCGGCGGCGTGCTGACCGCCACCGTCCGCGCGTTCGCCGACGCCAACCTCAACCTGCGCCTGGCCGCCGCCCGGCTCCAGGTGCACCCCAACACCGCGCAGTACCGCCTGCGCCGCATCCAGGAGCGCACCGGCCGCAACCCCCGCCGCATCGCCGACCTGCTCGACCTGCTGGTCGCCATCGAGCTGGACGGCAACGCCGACAACAGGTCGGTCCGCCCGTAGGGTCCCGATCACCGCCGAACATCCGCTGTCCATGTCAGGGCGTGAGGGTCCCAACGGCCCGCGGCCACGCCGGACAGGACGGGGTCCATGAGGCGTTTGGCCGTGTCAACGGCGGCCTGGAGATCGCGATCGACCAGGGCGGGCAGGGCTCGTGCCTCTCGCGCGTATCCTGCCGGCCAGTCGGACGTCGACGGAACCTTGAGCTGGTGCGGCAGCACAAGTCCACGTCGAGCCGCCTCCGACCGAACCGCCCGCATCAGGGCCTCGGCGTGGAACGTCGTGGTGCGAGCGAACATCGTGAGGTCCACAAGATCGCGGTACCTGGTGCTGGGCTGAGGCACTCCCCCTACGCGGTCGTGCACCTCGAGCAACGCGCAAACCTTGTCGGCCACGTGGTCGGCGGCCGGGTACACGCGGTACGCGGTGGTCGTGCGGCTCCGCCGCGGCGGCTGCGCGAAGGCGGTCGGTGACGCTTCGACGCAGCGCCTGCGGGTCGCGGAATCCGCGCTCCGTCATGCCTGCGCCTCGTGGAGCAGGACCTCGCGGCGTGGACTCCCTGCCAGCTGGAGCATGTGATCAAGAAGTGCGTACCCGTCACCGGGCCGCAGCCCGAAGCGGGAGGCATATGGCGCGATCTTCTCCGCGACGGCGCGCGGGTAGTCGTAGACGTGGGTGAGGACCTCGTCGACGATCCGTGCGACGGCGCTGGGATCGACGTGGTCCGCAAGGAGGTCGGCGACCATGCGACCCGCGCGAGTCGAGGGAAGGCCATGGAGCAGGAGCCGATCCGCTTGGTTCACCGAGCCGCGGTGGATACGGACGTCACGGCGCCGGCTCTGGCGACGGGCGGGGACCGTGAACTCGTGGACGTCGGCCCGCAGGTCACCGACCCCGTAAAGTACGGCCGCCGACGAGTGGGAGACTACTGCGACCCTAGCGTCGTCGAGGCGCTCCCAGGAGGGCGTATCGGGATCGAGCTGAAGCCAAGCCGCCCGCAGGCCGAGATGGTCGGGCTCAATAGCCCCGCGTACCCGGTATACACCTCGGTCCACGCGTTCGAGCAGTCCGACGCTCACCAGTCGACTCAGCGAGCTCCATCCGACGCCGGCCCGCTCAGCCTGACGCTTGGTGACAAGGCCCCACTGACCCTCCGCTACCTCGATGATCCGTTGCATTGGTCTAGCCATACTGCAAAGTATACTAATTTCGGGGTTGTTTGCAGCTCATTCGACGAAACCTCAAAGCGGCCGGGCGTGTTCCATCGGTGACATGGACCTGCACACCACCACCCTGGGCACGCCGGTGGGGCCGTTCACGTTGCTGGTCGACGGCGACGGCGTCTGCGCCGCCGGCTTCACCGCCGACGCCGAGCGCCTGCGGCGCCGCCTGGACCGGCGCCGCCGGGCCGCCCGCATCCGCGCCGGCGGCGACCCCGGTGGCGTCGCTGCCGCGATGCGCGCCTACCTCGCCGGCGAGCTGGAGGCGCTGCGGGAGGTCGCGGTGACGCAGCCGGGCGACGCCGCCCGGCAGGACGCATGGCGGGCGCTGCGCTCGCTGCCGGCGGGGCGGACCATCAGCTACCGGCGGCTCGGCGAGCTGGCCGGAGCCCGATTGACCGGGGAACCCCGAAGGGGTGCCCCGGACCCCTCCGCCGACCCGGCCACCGACCCGTTCGGCGCGCAGGCCGCCGGCGCCGCCTGCGCCGGCAACAACGTGGCGGTGATCGTGCCGTGCCACCGGGTGCTCCGCGCCGACGGCCGGCTCAGCGGCTACCTGTGGGGCACGCCGCGCAAGCGCTGGCTGCTCGCGCACGAAGCCGCCCTGCCGACCCTCCTGGACCAGGGCTGGGAGGCCTAGCCAGGCGCGCGGAAGGTGACCGGCAGGCTCGCCAGGCCGCGGAGGGTGACCGTGTCGCGCCGGACCGGCGGCTCCGGGCCCAGCTCCAGGCCGGGCAGGCGCGCCAGCATCGCGGGGATCGCCACGGCGGCCTCCATGCGCGCCAGCGGCGCCCCCAGGCAGAAGTGGATGCCGCCGCCGAAGGCGAGGTGGCGGTTGGGCGCGCGGGCCAGGTCGAGCCGGTCCGGGTCGGGGAACTGGGCCGGGTCGCGGTTGGCCGCGCCGAGCACCGCGACCACCGTCTCGCCGGCGCGGACGCGGCGGCCGCCGACGTCCAGGTCCTCGAGCGCGTGCCTGCTGGTGAACTGCACCGGGCTGTCGTAGCGGAGCAGCTCCTCGACCGCGCTGCGGGCCAGGGCGGCGTCCGCCCGCAGCCGCGCCCGCGCCTCGGGGTCGCGCAGCAGCGCGAGCATGCCGTTGGCGATCAGGTTGACGGTGGTCTCGTGGCCGGCCACCAGCAGCAGCACGCACATCGACACCAGCTCGGCCTCGGTCAAAGACGTTCGTGCAGCACCGTCACGTCCGCCCTGATCGCCGTCGGGGATCCCGTGGTCTTGGTGCTGCGCGAACGGCTTTGGCTTGTGGCCCTCGTCCTCGGCGGCGATCAGGGCGGTGAGCAGGTCGCCGGCCGGGTGGGCGCGCCGCTCGGCGATCAGCTCGCCGAGGTAGCCGCGCAGCGCCTGGCGCGCCTGCAGCGCCCGCTCCAGCGCGTCGGCGGCCACCAGCGGGTCCAGCAGGTGGACCAGCCCGCGCGACCAGGCCCGGAACCGGTCCCGGTCGGCCTCGGGGACGCCGAACAGCTCGCAGATGACCGTGACCGGCAGCGGGTAGGCCAACTCCTCGACGACGTCCATGGCGCCGGTCCCGGCGGCGCGGTCCAGCAGCCCGGCGACGAGCTCCTCGACCCGCGGCCGCAGCCGCTCCACCGCCGCGGGCGTGAACGCCTTGTTGACCAGCGTCCGCAGCCGGGTGTGGTCGGGCGGGTCGACGAACAGCATCGACGGGGCGGCCTCCTCGGCGGCCAGCAGCTCGTCCACCTCTGCCGAGGCCCGCAGCAGCGCGACCCGCTCGGAGCGCCGCGGGTCCCGGCTCATGCGCGGGTCGCGCAGCATCGCGAGCACGTCGGCGTGGCGGGTGAGCACCCAGAAGCCGAGGGGGCTGCGGTGGACCGGGTCGGTGGCCCGCAGCCGGTGGTACAGCGGGTAGGGGTCCTCGTGGACCTCTGGCAGGAAGGGGTTGAACGCCAGTGTGTCGCTGGTCGACATGCCCCCACCGTACCGGAGGGCCGCGCCCGCCTGTAGGCTGTGCGCCACCATGAGCGACGAGCTCCGCCAGGCCACCACGGGGGTCCTGCCCGGCGTGCGGGCCGACCTGGAGGCGCTGATCCGGATCCCATCGGTGAGCGCCGATCCCGGCGCCCGCGCGGAGCTGCGCCGCTCCGCCGACCTAGTGGCCGCGCTGTTCCGCGACGTCGGGACCCCCGAGGTGGAGGTGCTCGACGACGTGCCGGGCGGCCAGCCCGCCGTGCTGGCGCGCTACCCGGCGCCCGCCGGCACGCCCACCGTGCTGCTCTACGCCCACCACGACGTCCAGCCCGCCGGCGACCCGGCCGCCTGGGCCAGCCCGCCGTTCGAGCCGGCCGAGCGCGACGGCCGCCTCTACGGCCGCGGCGCCGCCGACGACAAGGCGGGCGTCGCCGCGCACCTGGCGGCGCTGCGGGCCTACGGCGGGCGGCCGCCGGTGGGGGTGACGGTGTTCGTGGAGGGCGAGGAGGAGATCGGCTCGCCCACGCTGGCGGCGTTCCTGGAGCGCCACCGCGACCGGCTCGCCGCCGACGTGATCGTGCTCGCCGACGGCGGCAACTTCGACCTCGGCAGGCCCGCCTTCACCACCAGCCTGCGCGGCCTGGTCGCCTGCGTCGTAGAGGTGCGGGCGCTGGCGCACGGCGTGCACTCCGGCGGCTACGGCGGCGCGGCGCCGGACGCGCTGACCGCCCTGTGCCGGCTGCTGGCGACCCTGCACGACGAGCGCGGCAACGTCGCCATCGAGGGGCTGGTCGACGGCGAGCCGCCGCAATTCGACTACCCCGAGGAGCGGTTCCGCGCCGAGGCCGCCATGCTGGACGGCGTCCAGCTCCTCGGCAGCGGCAGCCTCGCCCAGCGGATCTGGGCCAAGCCGGCGGCGTCGGTGCTGGCGATCGACGCGACCCGGGTCGCCGACGCGTCCAACACGCTGCTGCCGGTGGCGCGCGCGAAGGTCAGCGTCCGGCTGGCGCCGGGCGACGACGCGCAACGGGCCTGGGCGGCGCTGGCCAGGCACCTGCGCGAGCACGCGCCCTGGGGGGTGCAGGTGACCGTGCGCGAGGCCGACCTCGGGCGGCCGTTCGCCGCCGGCGCGCGCGGGCCGGCGTTCGAGGCCGCGCACGCGGCCTTCCGCCAGGCCTTCGGCCAGCCCGCCGTGGAGCTCGGCAACGGCGGGTCGATCCCGTTCGTGGCGGCGTTCGCCGACGCGTTCCCCGCCGCGGAGGTCCTGGTCACCAGCGCCGGCGCCGACCCCGACTGCCGCGCGCACGGCACCGACGAGAGCCTGCACCTGGGCGACTTCGAGCGCGCCTGCCTGGCCGAGACGCTGCTGCTGGACCGGCTCGCCGGGCGCTAGCCCGTGGTCGGCCCCCCCGGTCTGAACCGCGTCGGCCTCCGGCTCAGGCGCGGGCGGGGGTGCGGAGGGCGAGCAGGGCGGCGACCAGGGCCATGCCGAGCAGGACCACGCCCAGCAGGTACAGCGCGGCCGCGAGCACGCCGACGTCGAAGGGGGCCACCCCGCCGGCGGTCTGGAGCACGCTCACGACCACCAGCGCGAGGTAGCCTCCGACGGCGACCCGCACCAGCGCGAGGCGCCGCTGCTCGGTGAGGGCGGCGAACGACAGCAGCCATGCCAGCGCCGGCAGCACCTGGATGCCGTGGATGGCGACCGCGTGCGGCACCTTCATCACCCCGGCGGCCCCGAAGGTGGTCAGCCCGTCGGTCGCGCCCTCCTCCGCCAGCCCCAGGCCGTGCTGGATCATCCAGCCGCCGACCGCCTGGGCGACCAGCAGGATCAGCAGCCCGGCGCGGATCGCCAGCGCCATGCTGGGCGAGGCCCGCATGGACGTGAACGCCAGCACCGTCATGATCAGGATCACCGTGGCGGTGACGGCGACCGCGACGCCGCCCATGACCACGAACAGCAGGTTGTCCAGGGCGGTGTCGTCGTTGAAGTGGGCCGCCACCCCACGCCAGCGCTGCAGGGAGACCCAGACGACCTCGCTGGTGTCGGCGATCGCCAGCGGGACCAGCAGCAGCCAGCCGGTGCGGTCGGAGATGCGGAGCTGCCCGGCGACCCAGGCCAGGGTGACGGTGGTGAGCCCGAAGGAGATCCCGAAGGTGGTCGGCTTGCGGAACGAGACCGGGCCCGCCCACGCCCCGCCGACCACCAGCCACGCGAGCGCGTGGGCGATGCCCACCAGGATCAGCGCGGTGCCCACCAGGTAGCCCAGCCGCTGCCACGGCCGGGCCTGCCGCCAGTAGCCGAGCAGCGACGCGCGCATGCGGTCGGGTACGGAGGTGTGCTCCATCGGTTCGTCCTCCTCCCTCACGTCCCTCCCGGCATCAGCCGCCGCTGTGGTCGGCGATGAATCTCTGGACGGCGGCCTGCACCCTGGGGGCGTCGGAGCCGAACTCCAGCAGGCTGGTGCCGTGGCCGCCGCCGGGGACGACCAGCAGCCGCTTGTCACGCACCGGCGCCGCGCGGTACATCGCCCGGGCGTCGCCGGCGAACGGCTGGTCGTCGGCGGCGGCGACCAGCAGCACCGGGACCCGCAGGCGCGCCGCGGCCGCGCCGGCGTCCACGCCCTGGAACGATGCCGGGCCCGACAGGCTCACCACCCCGGCGACCGGCGGGCGGATGCGGGTGGCCGCTGACAGCACCGCCGTGCCGCCCATCGAGGAGCCGATCAGCACGATCGCCTCGGCGCCGCGGCGGCGGAGCTGCTCGGCGGCGGCGACCACGTCGTCGTCGACCCGCGCCTCGCCCGACCCGGGCCGGGAGTCCCCGAAGCCGGCGAAGTCGAAGGCCAGCACCTGGTAGCCGCGGCCGGCGAGCTCCCTGGCCTGCGGGAGCCACTCGCACAGGTCGCTGCCGTTCTGGTGGCCGACCACCAGCCCGGTGCGGCCGCTGCCGAGGACCACGCCGACCAGGGTGGCGCCGGCGCTGGTGGTGAAGCTGAGCGCCTGGTCCCGCTCGGCTTCCTCCAGGCACGACTTGGCGGCCGCGGTGGCGGTGGTCACCGGGGCCGTGGTGGGTGCCTGGGTCGCCGGCGCCTGCCCGCCCGCGTCCCCGCCGCCGTTCCCGCACCCCGCCGCCAGCGCCAGCACGACCAGCAGCGGCCATGCCCGCCACCGTCGTGCTCGAGCGCGCTGGATCGCCACAGTCGTCACAGCGGCAGCCTAACGCGATCCCACCCACAGCGCGCCCAGGGCGCGGGACCGGCTTGCCCAGCCCCGGCCGCGGACCAGCGGCAGGTAGACCTCGTCGACGATCTCGACCAGGACGCTGTCGGGGACGGCGGGTGCACGGAGACGTCGGCGGAGCGGCAGCCCCGACGCCTCGGCTGGCCGGCTGCCCGGCCGTCACCAACCGCGCGCCGCCGCCAGCGCTCGTCCGGCGGCCGTGCACACCCGGCGGAGCTGCAGCGACAACTCGGGCTCGCAGCCCCGGTCGAACCTGGCCGTCGGGATGGCCACGGAGAGCGCGGCCATGGGCCTGCCCGACCGTGACCTGATGCTCGCGCCAATGGCGGTCACGCCCGGCTCACTCTCCGCGGTGTTGACGCCGTACCCGTTCCTCCGGACCCTGGAGAGCTGCCGCCGCAGCGACGGCAGGTCACGGATCCTGGCATAGGGCCAGGGTGGCAATCCCCGCGGGTGCAGCGTCTGCACCTCGCTCCAGTCGAGGTCGGCCAGCATGGCCTTGCCGCCGGAGGTGCAGTAGGCGGGCATCCGCGCGCCGGTGCGCAACCCGACCCGCAGCGGCTGGTCGCCCTCCATGCCGTCGACGAACCGCACCTCTGGACCGGCCAGGACCACCAGGTGGACGGTCTCGCCGACCCGCTCGAACAGGTCCTGGAGGAAGGGCCGCAGCACGCGGAGCAGCTGCGGCAACGACGGTGCGGCCTGCCCGGTGACGGTCAGCTCGGGCCCTGGATGGTAGCGGCGGCGCGGGTCCTGCACGGCGAAGCCCCGGTGGCAGAGGGTGGCGAGCAGCCGGTGCGCGCTCGACGGGGCCACGCCGAGTTCCGCGGCAGCCTCGTTGACGCTGACGGAACGTCGCTCGTTGAGCAGGCGGATCAGCAGCAGCGCGCGGTCGACAGCCTCGATGCGGTAGTGGCGATGATTCTGCTCCACAGAATTATGCTACCACGGCATTGTCCTGCACAGAACGCATGCCTACGCTGGAGGCGGCCGTGCCACTGGGGGGAACGAGGACCATGGAAAGGGACGAGACCATCATCGTCGGCGGCGGCATCGGTGGCCTCAGCGCCGCGCTGATGCTCAGCCGCGCCGGTCTGCGGGTGCGCGTGCTGGAGCAGGCCGACGAGTTCGCCGAGATCGGCGCCGGCCTGCAACTGGCCCCCAACGCCACCCGGCTGCTGCACCGGCACGGCCTGCTCGACGACCTCCTCGACACGGCCGTCCAGCCCCGCCAGCTGCTCGCCATGAACGCCCTCAGCGGGCAGAAGCTCACCGCGCTCGACCTGGAGCAGGTGAGGAGCCGCTACGGCGCCCCCTACATCGTCATGCACCGTCACGACCTGCTCGACGTGCTCGTGCGGCACTGCCGCAAGGAGCCGAGCCTCGCCCTGGAGACCGCCAAGCAGGTCACCACGGTCGAGGACGTCGGCGACCACGTCGTGGTCGCCTGCGAGGACGGGTCGACATACCGGTCCGAGGTCCTGATCGGCGCCGACGGCCTGAGCTCCACGGTGCGCCCGCTGGTGGTGGACGACGAGCTGCAGCCCACCGGCTACGTGGCCTACCGCGGCGCCGTCCCGCTGGAGACGGTGGAACGCCATTCCGACCTGGACGCGGTGGTCGTCTGGATCGGGCCCGGCATGCACTTCGTGCAGTACCCACTGCGCCGTGGTGAGCTCTACAACCAGGTCGCGGTCTTCCGCAGCGAGGAGTACCGGCAGGGCAGACAGGACTGGGGCACCCCGGAGGAGCTGGACCGGGTCTTCTCCGCCGCCTGCGAGGCGATCCGGGTCCCCCTGCGGTCGCTGTGGCGCGACCGCCGCTGGCCGATGCACGACCGGCCGCCCGCCTCACGCTGGTCGGTCGGGCGGGTGACGCTGCTCGGCGACGCGGCCCATCCGATGCTCCAGTACCTCGCCCAGGGCGCCTGCCAGGCGATCCAGGACGCCGCGGCGCTCGCCGAGGAGCTGCCGCGCCTGCCGCGGACCGGCCCGTGGCCGGCCGGAGACGTCGCGGCCGCCCTGCGCGGCTACGAGCGGCGGCGGCTCGCGCAGGCCAGCCGGGTCCAGCGGACGGCCAGGATCTGGGGCGACATCTGGCACGTGGACGGCCTGGCCATGGCCCTGCGCGACGAGGCCTTCCGGCTCAGGGCGGAGGACGACTTCAGCCGGATCGACTGGCTGTGGGAGGACACGGAGAGGAGCCAACCGTGAGCGTCGACCAGGAGCTCGAGCGTTTCTACGAGGACGTGGCCAGGGCCGACCTGCAGCCGCTGTGGCGTCAGCAGCGCAACCTCATGCCCCGGCATCCCCTGCCGGAGACCAGGGCGTGGCTGTGGCAGTGGAAGACCCTGCGGGCCCTGGCCGAGCGGGCCGGCGAGCTGATCTCCATCGAGCGCGGCGGTGACCGCCGCGTGCTGTCGCTGGCCAACCCCGGCCTCGGCGGCCAGCCGTTCGCCACCCCGACCCTGTGGGGCGCGGTGCAGTACCTGGGCCCGGGCGAGTCCGCCCCCGGCCACCGGCACACCCCCGGCGCCATCCGCTTCGTGCTGGAGGGCGAGGGCGTCTACACCACGGTCGACGGCGACGCCTGCGACATGCACCCAGGCGACCTGATCCTCACGCCCAACTGGACCTGGCATGACCACAACAACCGCGCCGACGCGCCGATGGTCTGGTTCGACGGGCTGGACCTCCCGCTCGTCGTCCACCTCGAGGCGGTCTTCTTCCAGCAGTACCCCGACGACGTTCTCCAGCCGGTCACCGGCGAGCACAACCGCTCGGCCCGGCTGTTCGGCGGCCGCGGGCTGCTCCCGGTCGGCGCCCGCGAGCAGGGCCGCCGGCACTCACCGCTGCTGGTGTACCGGCGCGAGGACACCGACGCCGCCCTGGACGCGCTGCTGGCCGAGCAGGGCGGGCCCATGGTGGGCCTGGAGTACGTCAACCCGACCAGCGGCGGACCGGCGCTGCCGACCATGAGCTGCGAGCTGCACCGGCTGGTACCGGGCGGCCGCACCACCCCGGTGCGCCGGGTGGGCAGCTCGGTGGTGGTCGTCTACCAGGGCGCGGGCAGCAGCGTGATCAACGGCCAGCGCTTCGAGTGGAGCGCCGGGGACATGTTCGTGATCCCCTCCTGGGCGGTGGTCGACCACCAGGCCAGCGAGCCGACCGACCTGTTCGCCATCACCGACCGGCCCGTCCTGGAGGCGTTCGGCCTGTACCGCGAGGTGACGCTGGACGGCGCCCAGGAGGTCACCGGCCAGTTCGACCGGGGGGTGGAGCTGAGCGGCCCGGGCCGCTGGAGCTGAGCCCAGGACGATCCGCTGCCATCCATTGGTGGATGATCGGCGGCCGGGCTCGGCGTCCCGCGCCGCCACGACCCCAGGTTGCTAACATGCTCATACAGTGTTAGCAATCGAAGGAAGGGTCGATGCCGCACTCTGCCGCAGCCAAGCAGCCGCTCGCCTTTCGGGTCCCGCCTCGCACCCTGGAGCACCTCAGGCGCCGCGCCCGTGAGGCCGGCCAGCCGCAAACGGCCCTCGCTGAACGCTACATCGAAGAGGGCCTGCGGATGGACGAGCATCCACTGATCTACTTCCGCGACGGCGCCAGCGGCCGACGCCCGGCATTGCTTGGCACTCGACTCGACGTGGCCGACGTCATCGAGACGATTCGACAGAACGACCGATCAGTCGAGCGGACAGCCGTCTACCTCGAACAACCGGTTGACCGGGTCGAGGCATGCTTGCGCTACTACGCCGACTACGGCGATGAACTCGACGAGTGGATCGACCGGGCGCGTGCGATCGCCGAGCGCGAGGAGGTGCGCTGGCAGCGACGCGGCGAGGCGCTGGCGTGAGGTTGCTTCTGGATGAGCATTACTCGCCAGAGATCGCCCGGCAGCTTCGCATTCGAGGCCATGACGTCGTCGCGGTCGCTGAGCGCGCCGATCTGGTTGGGCTCGGCGACGACGAGATCCTCCGGCGGATGGCGCAAGAGCGGCGGGCGATCATGACCAACAACGTCAAGGATTCCATGCCACTCGCCATCCGCGCGGTTCAGGGGGCCGACGGCCACTATGGCCTGGTGTTCACCTCCGACAGAAGCATGCCGCGACGCGAGCGTGCCATCGGCCGCTTCGTCGACGCGCTGAGTGCATTCCTGCAACGCCACCAGGGCGATGACAGCTACCGCAACCAGGTCCAATGGCTCAGCGCGTCGAGGCCGTCCGATCGTCCGCATTGCAGCAACTGAGGTTCCTGCGTTGTCCCAGACTCCGGGTAGGCTCTCGCGCCATGCTGATCGAACCGTTCGCCGCCGAGGAGTCGGGCGCTCCGGTCACAACTTCCCGGGGCGACAACGGGCAGGCGCATGCCGTCGCGGCCTCGACCCAGACCGCTCCATTGCAGACCCAGCAGGCCGCCGGACCGCCGCCGGCCGCCGGGGTGCGGGCGTTCCATGAGCGGCTGGTGGAGCCTGGCGAGCGGGACCGGCTGCGGGCGTTGCTGGTGGCAACGACCGAGCGGGCCGACCGGCACCTGGCGATTCTGTCGGCGATGGTGACGGCGCGGGCGGCGTACCAGCCGCAGCTACGGACCGAGGAGCTGCTGGCGATGCTTCCGGCAGCCGAGCTGGAGCTGGACTTCGACCGTCTGGTCGACGCCCTGGACGCGCTCAAGGCGATGGGGTGCGTGGACTGGGCTCCCGACACGCGGCACGTGACCCGCAAAGAGGACATGTACCGGCGGCGAGCACAGTGGTACCTGACAGCGGTCGGCGTGGCGGCCCACGACGCGGCGCAGGCGGTGCTCGCGGCGGTCGAGACGGCGGGAGGCTTGCGGGCGCGGCTGTTCGAGGGGATGGGACGCAACCTCGAGCTGCTGTTGGCGGCGGTCCGGGCGGGGGACGCCGCCGGCGTGTACGGCCTGCTGCGCTCGCTCGACACCGATCTCCGCGACCTGACCCGGTCGGCGCAGGACTTCTCGACCCGGCTGGCGGAGCTGACCCGTGGAGCCGACCTGGATGCGGCGGTGTTCCTGGACTGCAAGGAGCTGCTCCTCTCCTACCTCTCCACCTTCTCCGACGACCTCTACCGCTACCGGCGGCGCATGGCGGCCACCGCCGCGGCGATCGCCGCCGAGGGCGTGGACCGGCTGGTCGAGCTGGCGGCGGCCGGCGACGACGGGGCCGCGGCCGCGCTCGGGCTGGGCAGCGACCTGCGGGCGAGCTGGCGGACCCGCTGGACGGGGCTGGAGCGCTGGCTCACCCCTGCGGACGGGTGGCCATCCGGGCTCGACGAGCTGTTCACCGCCACCACCCAGGCGGTGCGAGACGTGCTGGCGCAGATCCGGCGCCTTTCCGAGGCGGACAGCCGCCCGGTGGACCGCACCTCGGAGCTGGTGGCGCTGGCGCGCTGGTTCCACCGATGTGACCGCGACGCCGACGCGCACGCCCTGTTCGACGCGGCCTTCGGTCTGGGCCGCACGCCTCGCGTGAGCGGCCTGCCGTCCGACCCGACCGCGACTGGCCCGCGTGCCTCCTGGTGGAGCGCCGAACCGGTTGAGATCGCGGTGTCGCTGCGCGAGCGCGGCCAGTACAGCACGCCGGGCAAGACGGCACGCGCCGTGGACTTCTCCGGCCAGCGGGAGGCGCTCGCGGCAGAGGCCAAGGCCGCTGAGCTGGCGCGAGCCGAGGCTGCGGCGGGCCTCGCCAGCGGGCCGCTCGCCGGGAGGGTCCTCTCCCGAGCGGAGCTGGAGCTGCTGCTCGGCCTGGTCGACGAGTGCCTGCTCGCGTTGCCGGCCGGTGACGGGGAAGCGGTGGTGCATGCCGCCGCCGAAGGAGTCACCGCCCTGGTACGGCCCGACCCGGCGGCCTGCACCGTACGGAGCGTGGACGGCGACCTGGTCTTCGATGGGCTGGCCGTGGAGGTGGTGCCGACATGAGTCCCGCCAGGTTCGCCTCCATGCTGGACCCGCTCGAGCTGGAGGAGTTCCAGGAGGCGGCCCGCACGCTGCTGGCGCACCCGCTGGTCACCACCTCCTACCCGAACCCCGAGGCGCTGCCGCGGGTGCGCCGCTGGGAGACGACGCTGCGCAACGAGTTCGAGCGCCTCACCCGCTGGCGGCTCGAGATGGCGCCGACCTGCGCCAGGCTGGTGCAGCGCCGGGTCGAGCCGTCGCCGCGGCGGCCGGCGATGGTGACCGCCGCCGGCGGCGAGCGCCTACCGAGGCCGTTCGGGCGCCTCGACTACGTGCTGCTGTGCCTGGTGCTCGCCGCGCTCCACGGCGAGGGCGGCCAGACCACCATCAGGCGGCTGGTCGAGGGAGTCATGCGGGTCCGCGCCGGCGACGAGAGCATCCCGGTCGACTTCGGCCGCATCGAGTACCGCCGCGCGTTCGTCCACGCGGTCGGCCAGCTGGAGCGCTTGGGCGTGCTGCGAACCGCGCCCGACGGCGAGACGGTCGCCTTCATCGACGACGAGGAGGCCGACGCGCTGTACACCATCGACCACGACGCCGCGCGGCGCATGCTGGGCGCGACCCCGGCCTGGATCGACCCGCAGCGGGGCCTGGAGCAGTTCGGCGAGGAGCGGTACCCGCCCGGCGCCGGCGACGCGCCGCTGCGCCACCGCCTGGCCCGCCGCCTGCTCGATGAGCCCGCGGTCTACCACGACGAGCTGCCCGCCGGCGAGCGCGACCATCTCGCCGAGCGCCGCGCGCGCCTGATCGGCGACCTGGAGCGCCTCACCGGCTGCGAGGTCGAGGTGCGCGCCGAAGGGCTCGCCCTGATCGACTCGGCCGGTCAGCCGCGCCTGAACGACCAGCCGTTCCCGGGCACCGGGATCGTCAACAACGTCGCGCTGCTGCTGGCGGACGCGCTGGTCGCCGAGCCCGCCGGGCAGGGGCAGGTGGCGGGGCGGCTCCCGGTGGGCCGGCGGGTCCCACCGGAGGCGGTCGCGGCGGCGTGGGCGGGCATCATCGCCGAGCACGGCGACCGCTTCACCGTCGCCTACCAGGCCGACCCGGACGCGCTGCTGGCCGCCGCGCTGGCGTTGCTGGAGCGACTCGGGCTGACGGTCCAGCCCGGCCCGGAGGAGCCACCTGGCACCGTCGTGCTCCGCCCGCTCGCGGCCCGCTTCCGCCCCGGCGCGTCGCCCACCCCAGGGCGCCGCCGGCGCGCCAGCCAGAGGAGGCGCTGATGTCCATCCTGCTCGATCACGGCGGCGATGGCGCCGGTGGCACCGCGCCCAACGGTCAGGCCAGGCCGCCGGCGGAGCGCCGACCCGACCGGTTCCGCCCGACCCGGGCCGGGCTGCGAAACGTCTGGGAGTACGACGACGCGGTCTTCCAGTTCGCCGGTGGCCGGATGATCTTCCGTGGCCCCAACGGGTCGGGGAAGTCCAACGCCCTGGCGCTGCTGTTCCCGTTCGTGCTCGACGGCCGCGCCGGCGCGACCTACATGGACCCCCATGGCGGCGGCCGCAACCTCAAGTCCCTGCTGCTGTGCCAGCGCCGCGGAGACGGGCCGCGCCGCTACGAGTTCGAGTCGCGGGTCGGCTACGTCTGGCTGGAGCTGCGTTGCGACACGCCGACGGGGCCGCGCTTCGTGACCATCGGCGCCGGCGCGCGGGCGACCAGCGTCCGCGACGCGGAGACGTGGTTCTTCGTCACCGACCGCCGCGTCGGCGTCGACCTCGACCTGGTCCCCGAGGGCGTTCCGCTCACCCGTGGCGGCCTGATCGCGGCGCTCGGCGACCGGCTGCCGCCGCCGGTTGACGCCAACGCGGCAGCCACCCCGGCGGCCGCACCACCACCACCACCACCGCCGGCGCCGGGCGACGGGCTGGACGAGGACGCCGCCGAAGCCGACGACGAGCCGCCAGACGACGAGCTGGAAGGCGACGAGGCGGCCCCCGGCCAGCCAGGGCGGCGCGGCCGGCGCCGGCTGGTCAGCCCGTGCGTGTTCGACACCATCGAGGAGTACCAGGCGGCGGTCGACCGGGCGCTGTTCGGCATGGGGGTGGACCGCCTGCGCAAGCTGGTCAACCTGGTGCTGGTGCTGCGCCGCCCGCACCTGGCCAAACAGCTCGACCTGGACGGGCTGTCGGCGTCGCTGTCGGAGGCGCTCGGCCCGCTCGCCGACGAGGTGATCGAGACGGTCGCGGCCGCGTTCGAGGACCTGGACCGCATCCGGGCACGGCTGAAGGAGCTGCGGGCCGCGGTCGCCGCGGTCAACGAGGCGCTGCCGTGGTACCGCGACCACCTGCGCACCGAGGCGCGCGCCCGCGCGCTCGGCCTGGTCGCCACCGAGCGGGCGGCACGCGCCGCCAGGCGCCAGCGCCAGCAGGCCGAGCGTGATCTCGGCGCCGCGTCAGCGTTGGTGCTGGAACTGGAGCAGGCCCAGGAGGCGGCGAGGGTCGAGCAGCGTCACGCCGCCGGGCACTTGCGAGGCTTGGAGCAGTCGGTCGAGTACAAGGCGGTCCTCGCCCTCGACGACCTGACCACCCTGGTCTCCTCGCGCGAGGTGGCGGTGCGGGCAGCCGAGCTCGGGCTCGCCGAGGCCGAGCAGGACGCCGACCGCGCCGCCGACGAGCACCGGCAAGCCGCCGAGGAGGCCGAAGCGGCCACCAGCGAGCTGACCGAGCGCGCCCGCGCGCTGGCCACCGCCGCGATCGCCGCCGGGATCGGCGCCGGCGAGGGCATGGGCGCCGTGCCGCGCCTGACCGATCCCGACCGCATCGACCTGTCCGGCTTCGACCCCGACGACCTGCGCCGCCGCATCGATGCCGCCGGCCACCAGCGCGCCGCCGAGCTCCGGCGTGTCCAGCAGGCGATCGACCGCGCGCGCCGCGCCGAGGACGCCCTGGCGGCCGCCCGTCACCGCGAGGCCGAGGCGGAGGAGCGGCTGCGGGCGGCGCTCGGTCGCCGCCAGACCGCGGCGGCGGCGGTCGACGCGGCCCGGGCGGCGCTGGCGGGAGGCGTCACCGCCTGGATCGAGGCCGCCCGCGTGGACACGAGCACCCGGTACGTGCCCGCCGACGCCGACCTCTCCCCCGTCGTGGAGGCGCTCGCCGCCGACTCGGCGCCGCTCGCGCGGGCCGCTGCCGGCCTGCTCGCCGCCGACCAGGACGAGGCCACTGCCGAGCATCGCGACGCCCAGCGCCGCCAGGAGAACCTCGCCGGTGAGGCTGCCGCGCTGCGTGCCGAGCGCGAGCGGGTCGCCACGGAGGCCGACCACGACCGCGGCCCGCAGCGCGCCCATGCCCGACCCGCCGACCGCGCCGACCGCGCCGGCGCCCCGCTTTTCGCCTGCTGCGACTTCGCAGACCACCTCGACACGGCCGATCGGGCGGGCCTCGAGGCCGCCCTGGAGGCGGCCGGGCTGCTGGACGCCTGGGTCTCGCCCGGCGGGCTCGCCGCCCCGGACGCGCTCGATGCGTTCGCCGTCCCCGCCGGCGCCGTGCTGGACGGGACGCGCCTGTCCGCGGTGCTGGTCCCCACCCCGGCGCCAGCGAGCGGCCTGGACGCGGCCACGGTCGCGGGCATCCTCGACCGGCTCGCGCTCGGCGGCACGCATCCAGCCGACGGGGTCGGCACCGACGGCCGTTTCCACCTCGGCGTGCTCGCCGGCCGCTATGCCAAGGAGCGCCCGGAATATATCGGTGCGGCGGCGCGTGCCGAGCGTCGCCGCACCGAGCTGGCCCGCATCGACGCCGAGCTGGAGCACCTCGCCGACCAGCGGCAGGCGGCGATCGCCGCGGAGGGGGCCGCGGCTCTGCGGCTCGCTGCCCTCGACCAGCTCGTCGAGAGCCTTCCGCGTCTCGATGCGCTGGCCGTGGGGCTGCGCGAACTGGATCGAGAGACCGGCGCCGTCCAGGCCGCCGAGGACTCCTTGGAGCAGGTCCGCCGCGCCGCCCGCGCGGACTCCGAGCGGCTGCGGCAGGCCGAGACCGAGCGGGACGCGGCCGCCAGGACGGCCGGCGTGGTCGCGGTCGCCGAGCGGCTGGAGGCGGTCGGCGAAGCGCTGCAGGAGTTCGCGTTGCTGGGACGCGACGCGGTCGACGCGGCTCGGGCTCGGCTGTCGGCGCTCGGCGCACGCGACCGGGCGGCCGTGCGGCTTGCGGAGCTGGAGCGCCGCCGCGGCTCGCGCGCCGGGGAGGCCCGCGCCGCGCGGGAGCGGCTGGCCGAGGACGCCGCCCGGCTGGCGGCGGTCCGCGCGTCGCTCAGCGGCAGCCCGGAGGAGATCCACACCCGCGTCGAGCAGGCACGCCTGCACCTGCAGGCCATCGGTGACCGGCTCGGCTCGCTCGACGGCACGCTCGCCAGCGCCCGCGAGGCCAAGGGCCGCGCCGAGGGCGCGGTGGAGACTGCCGCCGAGAAGCTCGCCACCGCCGAGCGGGACCGCGCGGCGACCGCGGCTGCCGCGGCCCCGCTCGGCTGGCGGACGGTGCGGGAGGCGGTCGGCGGCGCGGCGGCCGGCTCGGTCGGCGACGCGCTCTCCAGCGGCCGGCGGGACGACACCGGCGCAGAGCTGGACGCCGACCTGGACCTGGCGGCGCTCGCCGCCGCGGTCATCGGCGCCACCGACGGCACGGCCACCGACGAGGCCGCGCTCGCAGCCGCGCGAAACGGCGTCATCGACGCCGCTCGGCGGCTGCGCGACGAGCTGTCGGGCGGCTACGACCCCAGCCTGCGCTCCGACCACGACCTCTACCTGCTGGAGGTCTCCACCGACGACGGGCTGCTCAGCCTGTTCGAGGCGGGCGCGCAGCTCGCCGAGGCCGAGCGGGTGCAGAGCCTGCGGCTGTCCTCCTCCGAGGAGGCCATGTTCGAGCGGCACCTGTTCACCTCGGTGGTCCACGAGATCCAGAGCCGCATGAACGAGACCGCCAGCTTCGTCGCCGGCATCAACCAGAGCCTCGCGACGACGCGGACCTCAAGCGGCCTGACGGTGCGGCTGCACTGGAACCGGGACGGCGACGACCCGGCGATCCGCAGCGCGATCGAGCTGCTGCGCCACGACCCCGAGCAGCTCGACGAGCAGCGCCGCGAGCGGCTCCGCCGCTTCTTTGCGGGCAGCATCGAGCAGGCCCGCGCCGAGAATCCGGGCGCCACCTACGCCGTCATCCTGCCGCGCGTGCTCGACTATCGCGCCTGGCATCGCTTCCACCTGACGATCGTGGACGCCACGGGGACCTCGACCCGCCTGACCCCGCAGGTGTTCAAGACGCTGTCCGGCGGGGAGGCGGCCGCCGCGATGCACCTGCCGCTGCTGGCCGCGGTCGACGCCTACCTCGCCGGCGCGGACCGGCACGCACCCCGTCTGGTCGCGCTCGACGAGGCGTTCGCCGGCATCGACACGCACCTGCGCGGACCGCTGCTCGGCCTGCTGGTCGACTTCGACCTCGACTGGATGATCGCCAGCCACGAGCTGTGGGGCAACTACCGCGAAGTCCCGTCCTGCCAGATCTACACGATGCGGCGCCGCCCACCCGCCCTCGGGGTCCATACCCAGCCGACCCGCTGGAACGGCCGCGCCCTGGTCGCGGGCGCCGAGGGATGACCGCGACCTCGGCCGGCCCCAAGCCCAGCCCCGTAGCGCTGCGGGCGCTGTGGGGCGGCCCGGAGCTGGCGCCGCTGTGGGCTGCGGCGCGCCGGCGGCTGGAACGCAACGGGCGCGTGCCCGGCGGCCGGCCGGTGGTGCTGCGCGACCCGCAACTGGCCACCCGCGACCGGGTGGCCGCACTGCTCGGCGAGCTGCGCCGCCCCGCCGGCGACGTCCCCGTGAGCCTCGCGCGGCTGGACGCCGCGCTGCGCGCCAGCCGCTTCGGGCTCGGCCTGGTCGAGGTCTTGGAGGCGCTCGACGGCCGGCCGGTGCGGGACCGCCGCGCCGAGCGGGCGGCGGCACGCGACTCGCTCCGGGCCGCCCGCCGCGAGCTGGCCACCCACCCGGCACTCCACCGCCACCCGGAGCTGGCCCCCTGGGTCGACGGCCTCGACGCCCGCGGCCTGCTCGCCGCGCTGCCGGGCCTGCCGCCGCCCGCTCGGCTCGCCCTCGACGTGCTCGCCCAGCTTCCCGCCGACGGGGTCAACCGCGCCGAGCTCGCCCACCGCGTGATCGGCCACGCCAAGGCCCTTGACGACGACGCGCCACTGACGCGCCTGGTCCTCGCCGGGATCGCCAGCCTGCTCGGCATCGACGCCGCTCCGGCCGGTGACGCCAGTGCCCGCCGGGAGTTGTGGGAGGCGGCCGGTGTGGTCTCCAACCCGCTCACCTGCCACGCCCTCGTGCTGAACCTTCCCCTGGCAGGCGACGGCCGGATCGCCCGGCGCCTGCGCGACGCGGCCGCCGAGGGCACCGCCGAGCGCCTGCTGCTGTCGCAGGTGCGCGCCGAGCCGCTGGACGCGACGCCGCTGGCCGGCCGGACCTTGTGGGTGTGCGAGAACCCGGTGGTGACCGAACGCGCCGAGGCAGCACTTGGTAGCGATGCCGCGCCGCTCGTCTGCGTCGAGGGCTGGATGAACAGCGCCGTTGCCAGGCTGCTGCGCGCCCTCCACGAGGCGGGCGCGCAGCTCGCCTACCACGGCGACTTCGACTGGCCGGGCGTGCGGATCGCGGCGGCCGTCTTCGGCCGCTTCCCGGCCCGCCCGTGGCGGTTCGGCGCCGCCGACTACCTGGCCGCGACCGCGGCCCGCCCCAACGGCCTTCCACCGCTGGTGGGTCGTCCCTCGCCGACCCCCTGGGACCCGGCCCTCGCGGAGGCGATGACCGCAGCGGGCCTGGTCGTCGAGGAGGAAGCCGTCCTCGCAGAGCTCCTCGACGACCTCGGCCCTGCTGCTCGCTCAGGACCCGCTTCATGAGTGGTAGACTGTGGTGCACGCAAATGCCTGTGGAGGGCCCGCCGGAACATGGCAAGGCGGAATCTGACGCTGCAGTTGGACGAGGACGTGATCCGGCGCGCCAAGGTCCTCGCCGCCAAGCGCGGCACCTCGGTCAGCGCGCTGGTCGCCCGTGAGCTGGAGGAGCTCGTCGCCCAGGACGCCCGGTACGAGGAGGCCTGGCGCCGCGCCAGCGAGATCATGGCGCGCTCGACGCCGCACGGCAGCAGAACGTGGCGGCGCGACCAGCTCCACGAGCGCTAGCCCCCCATGGCCGATGACCAGGTGACCTTCGTCGACACCAACGTCCTGGTCTACGCTCACGACCGCTCCGAGACCCGCAAGCAGCCCGTCGCCCAGGCGCTGCTGGACGGCCTCTGGCGGACACGCAACGGCGTGCTCAGCACCCAGGTGCTGCAGGAGTTCTACGTCGTCGCGACGCGGAAGTTCGACCCACCGATGCGCCGCAGCGCCGCTCGCGAGATCGTGGAACTCTACGGGGAGTGGCCGATCGTGCAGGTCGATGTGGCGCTCGTTCTGGCCGCGTCGAAGCTCGAGGAGCGCCACAGCTTCTCCTTCTGGGACGCCCTGGTGGTCGAGGCGGCCAGGCGCTGCGGCGCGACCCGCCTCCTGACCGAAGACCTCCAGGCCGACCGCCGGATCGGCGGCGTCAGTATCGAGAACCCGTTCGCCTGACGTTCGGCCGGGAGGGTGGCCAGCGCTGCACGCCGGGTGCCCGAGATGCCCGACCCCAGCCGACCGGCGACACACAGATTCGAACTCTGTTCAAGTAGCCCCAACTACCCCTATGCGAACCGCGTGCCGATGGTCGCAGGACCGACGATTCGGCTGGCAGGGAAGGGGGAGCAGCAGCTCACCGGCGTTCAGGCCGTTCGCGATGAGCCAGAGGGTCCCGTGGACCGCCACACCCCTCGCTTGGGCCGCCTGCGTTCCAGCTCGTTCATCGATCACTGCGATTCCCACTGTTGACCTCAGCCCAAGCCAGCACCGACGCCTCGCCAATATCGCACTCGCCAGCGCCGAGGACCCGCACGTAGTGTGCGAACGCCCGCAGCTCGGCCAGACCATCGCAAGCGACCCTCTCGAGCCAGCCGGCATTGCGGACGTCGGCCAGCGGCGGATGCACCGGCTCACCGGCCTGCAGCTCATCCAGCACGGCCTGCGGGACGACGCGACGGTGGGCGGCCGTCAGTCGGTCCAGCACGGCCAGGCGTCCCGCCCGCGCGAAGTGGCCGAGCGGCGACGTATTGAAGACCAGCGCCGTCACGGAAGCGGATCGAACTCGCGTTGGAACGCCTCGATCGGCAGGGCGCCAAGCTCCGGCAGGTCCTCCTTGGCGATGGATCCCCAGCGCAGATCGATCGTGCGATTGGCGCCCAGCTTGCCGGCGCGGTATCCGGCCAGCACCGCACGCGCGTAGCCTCGTGGCACAGACGGTGGGTGGAGCTCCTCGACGAAGCCCATGCCGAGCTCGAGGTAGTCGGCCCGGGTCGGAAGGCGGGCGAGGAGGACCTGGTGCTCGGCTTCGCTCGCCAGGCCGAGATTCTTGAGCTGGGGGCAGAGGGCCGACCAGCTCACGCGGTACTCGACCCCGAGCCGGATCGCCTTTCCTCGAGGTTCGCCGCTCAACCTGCGCCACCGTTCGGTAAACGAGCCGCGGGGAGCAGCAGATGGATGGCGAATCCGTTGATGCGGCGCTCCATCTCGCTTCCGACCTCGGCGACAGAGATGTCGGTGGCATACTCGTCCGCGAAGACGTGGTGACCGATCTCGTGGGCCAAGGTGAAGCGGCGACCGCCCGCTTCGGTGTTGCCATTGATCACGGCGACACCGGAATCGCCGATCGACACATAGGCGCCGTCGCCACCGCGATCCCCAAGCGGGAGGGCAAAGCAGAGCACGCCAAGCCGTTCGGCGACCTCCCCCAGGCCAAGGAGCGGCCCACTACCGGTTGCACCGCAGCGCGCACGCGGGCCGCCGCCCGCTCGGCCTCTGGCAGGTCCCGCGGTGGCGCAAGCCGCAGAGTAGCTGTCGGCCCGATGGTCGATGGCCAGGATGTCGACCCGTCGGCGCCGCTCGTCGATGCGGTACACGACCTGGTAGTCCCCTCGGTGGGCGCTGTACCTGCCCTCGAGGTCGAACCTGAGCGGCCGCCCGACCCGGTGTGGGTTGTCGGCCAACGCGCCGTAGATGAACTCGACGGCCGCGGTTCCCACCTTCTCCGGCAGCCGACGCAAGGCTCGCTTTGCCGCACTGGCCCAGCGGATCTCGAAGGGCGCAGCCGGGTCGCTCACCGCCGCTTGATCTCGGCGAGCGCCTCCTGCTTGGTCATCGCGGTGGTGCGGCCGGCGGCGACCTCGGCGTCCGCCTCACGGATGGCCGCGAGCAGCTCGGGATCGCTGAGGATCGCGAGCGTCTCCTCCAGCGACTCCAGGTCCTCCAGGCTGAGCATGACGGCGGCCGGACGGCCGTGCTTGGTGATGACCACCCGCCCGTGCTCGCGTTCGAGGCGATCCACCACCTCCGACAGGCGGTTCTTCACCTCGGCCAGTGGCACATGCTCCGCGGGCATCATAGCCACAAGTATGGCCATATCCGGTGCGGCGACCCAAGCGACCGACAAGGCGGGGCCGAGCCGCGCCGTGGGTGTTGGCGTGCCTTTGGCGTATTGATCGGATTGAATCCGTCCTATGGCATGGTTCAGCGACGAGGATCTCCAGGCCCTTGCCGGTCCCAGGTCGTACCAGCGCGGCACCGGCTACCTGGACGCGGTCGCCGACCTGGCCGCGGTCCCGGGTGGGGTACAGGCGATCGTCCACGGCACCGAGCCGTACCGCGTCCGCCTGCTTCGAGAGGATGGGGGACTCACCGGGACCTGCGACTGCCCGGTCGGCACGGAGGGGACGTTCTGCAAGCACTGCGTCGCCCTCGGTCTGGTCGTCCTGGACACCCCGGAGTTAGCCGAAGCGGATCCCGGCGGGCCTGCCGGCTCGGCTGGAGGCCAGATCGATCTGCGCGCCTATCTCGAGTCGCTGGACCATGCGACCCTCGTGGAGCTGCTCGACGAACATGCTCGCGACGACGAGACGCTCAGCCGCAGGCTCAGCCTCCGTGCCGCCCGTCAGCACGCCGGCGGTCAACCGGACGGGGCTGCCTTGGGCCGCCAGATCGACCGCGCGCTGCGGACCCGCGGGTTCACCAGCTACCAGGGCAGCTTCGACTACGCCCGCCGCGCCCAGGAGATCCTGGACACGCTCCAGGAGCTGCTCGACGTCGGGCATGCCAGCCTGGTGATCCCCCTCGCCCAACGCGCCCTTGCCCTGATCGTCCAAGCCAGTGAGCAGCTGGACGACTCCGCCGGCGTCGTGGGTGATGCCGCCAGTGGGATGCTCGCGCTGCACGCCGCGGCCTGCCGGGCGGCGCCCCCAGACCCCGAGGCGCTGGCCCGCTGGCTGATCGACCTGGAGCTGAACGGGCCCGGCTGGCCCGAGGTCGAGCTCGAGGCCTACTGGGACGCCCTTGGCCCGCACGGCCAGGCCGCCTACCGGCGGCAGGTCGAGCGGCTGTGGGCCGAGCGCCCACCGCGGCCCGTCGACCGCCCGCCGATCTACGGGCACGACGACCACCGTCGGTTCGTGGTCACCCGCTTGATGGAGCGGCTCGCCGAACTCGACCAGGACACCGACCGGCTGATCCAGATCATCGCCGCGGACCTCTCCTCGGGCTGGCAGTACGTGCGGATCGCCAACCTCCTGCGGGACGCCGGCCGGGCCGAGGAGGCGCTGGCGTGGGCCGAGCGCGGCTTGCGGGCGGCCAGCGGCGAGCGCCTCGACCCGCGCCTGGTCGACCTGGCCGCCGGCCTGTACCAGCAGGCCGGGCGGACCGCGGATGCCGTCCGCTTGCGTCGTGAGGTCTTCGAACGCGATCCCACCCAGGCCACCTACCAGGCACTGCGGGCCATCTCCCTTGCCAGCGGCCGATGGCCCGAGACCCGCGACCAGGCGCTGGAGGTCCTGCGCGCACGCGCCGCACGGGAGGGCGGCTACGCCAACGCGACCCTGGTCCGCGTGCTCCTCGATGAGCAACGCCACGACGACGCCTGGACCGCCGCCCAGCGGGGCGGCTGCACCGACGACCTGTGGCTGGCCCTGGCCGAACGGCGCGCCGTCAGCCATCCCGGCGACGCGATCGGCGTCTACCGCCACCTGGTCGAAGCAGCGGTGGGCCAGGGGACCAGGGACGCCTACCGGGAAGCCGCCGCCCTCGCCGAGCGGATCCGGCACCTTCATCAGCGCGCCGGTATGCCCGAAGCCTTCCCCTCCTGGCTGGACGGGCTGAAGGCGCGACACAAGCGGAAGCGCAACCTGATCGCCGAGCTCAGCCAGCGCGGCCTGTGAACCCTGGAATCACCCGCGAGGCCGGATAGGTTGGTGCGCCCAGTCCCGAGCTGGGCGGCGCCGTGGTAGCCCACACGCTCTCCTACTCGAACCCGGAGGAGCTGCGAGTTCGCATAGCAGGCCTGGCCAAGGCGGCCGGGCTGGGCGCCGTAGGCCTGCAATCGCGGCGGAGCCAGGTTCGAGTCCGGTCATCGAGCCGACAGAGCGGCACGCAAGATCCGTAACAACCGATGAGCTGCCTGCTAGAGACGAGCCGGCCGCTCACGCCCCCTTGCCCCGCAACGCGTTCCTGTACATCGGCGCAGCTCAGGCGCGACTGGAACACCTTCTCGTGCATTGCTCTCAGACCATCCGGTTGAGCGTAAGGCGACGGGATGGCCAGCTGCGCTCACCTGGGTGCGGGACTCATCGATCCGCTGGATTCATGCAGCTGCGATGGCTGCGGGTCGGCGGGCGTCCATGGGAGCAGGCCGAGTTCGCGGGCGTGGGCAACCGCCTCGGACCGGGTGGAGGCCTGGAGCTTGCGGTAGATGGCCTGAACCTGGCTGCGGATGGTGGTGACCGAGACCGACAACTCACGGCCGATCTCTCGGGTCGACAGCCCGGTGGGGAGCAGCCGCAGCACGACCAGCTCCCGCTCGGTCAGCGGCGCCGCCGCCTCGACCGGCCGGCGCGGCGGCGAGGTAAGTGCTCGCTCGGTCTGCTCCAGCAGCGCGGGAAGGGCCCCCGAGTCGGTGAACTGTTCGATCAGCTGGCGGGCTTGTTCGACCAGGGCCCGGGCGCCAGCAAGGTCACCCCGACCGCGGCGCACGGGCGCAAGCAGCAACAGCGCGAACGCTCGTTGCGCCCGCATGCTCTCGATCCCGACCGCCTCCAACGCCCGCTCCAGCTGCACCTCGGCCTCGGCCAGCTCGCCCTGGCGCGCCAGCGCCCGCCCCAGCGCCGCATAGGCGATCCCGCACATCGGCTCGGCGCCGAGCCCCTGGGTGTCGGCGGTCGCCGCCGCCCGACGGGCCAGCGCCATGGCCGTGCGATCGTCGCCCTGGTCGACGGCCAGCAGCGACAGCACCGCCAGGGCCAGGACGACCGCCACCGGCTGCGTGGCCGCGGGCACCCGCGCGACCAGCTCCTCAAGCTCGGGCTGCGCCTCGGCCGCCTGCCCGGACAGGTACAGGGCATTGCCGAGGGCCGACTGCGCCATCCACCAGTACGGTGAGGCCTGGGCGCCGGCGAGCTCCAGCGCCCGCCGGCCGGCAGCCACCGAGCGCCCCAGGTCGTCGAAGACCAGCGCGGCGCGGGCCAGGTGGGCGCCGAAGGCCAGGGAGCTGACGCCGTCCGGCAGGCTTCCCTCCGAGTTGACGCCCGGCAGGCGTCCCTCAGCGCCGTCCCGCCCCACAACGGCCAGCCAGGCTTCGGTCCGTTGCTTGGAGGCGCCGCTGTACCCGCGGATCCAGGCCGCGACGTAGGCCACCGGCGGGTTGGCCATGATCGCCTCATCAGGCAGCCCATCCAGCCAGCGGGCCACGGTCGCCCGCTGCCCCCGGCGCCAGTAGGTGAGCCAGTGCCGCACGATCAGCGCGGCCGCCTCGGTGAAATCTCCCGCCGCGCTGGCGTGACCGATGGCCTCGTCCAGGTTACCGGCCTGCCGATGCCAGCCCGCGGCCCGCCGGTGCAGGGCCGCCAGCAGCCCCGGCTCGCGGCTGGCAAGCTCGAGGCGGAGCAGCTGCGCGAACAGGTGATGGTAGCGGTACCACTCGCGCCGATCGTCGAGCGGCACCAGGAAGAGGTTCGAGCGCTCCAGCTCCACCAGCAGCCCCGCCGACCCGTCGGCCTCCAGGACGGCGTCGCACAACGGGCCGCACAGGCGCTTCAGCACCGACGTGCGCAGGAGGAACTCCCTGACTCTCGTCGGTTGGCGCTCGAGCACCTCGGCGCTCAGGTAATCGGCGACATGGCGGTTGTCGCCGGAGAAGGCGGTGATGAAGGCGCTCGCGTCCTGCCGGCCGCGTAGCGACAGCCCAGCAAGGTAGAGCCCGGCTGGCCAGCCCTCCGTCCGCTCCAGGAGGCGCGTCACGTCGTCCGTGGCGAGCTGCAGGCCCATCGAGCCATTCAGCAGTGCCAGGGCCTCTTCGCCGGTGAACTGCAGGTCGGCGACCCGGAGCTCGGCCAGCTCGCCTCGGGCTCGCATCCTGGCCACGGGCAACGGCGGCTCGACCCGGGTCGCCAGCACCAGGTGCACGGTGGTTGGGAGGTGGTCCAGGAAGAAGCCGAGTGTCTGGTGGCAGGCGGGGTTGATGACGAGGTGGTGGTCGTCCAGCACCAGCACCAGCGGCGAGCCGATCCGGCTCAGCTCATTCAGCAACCCCGGCAGGACCGCCCGGTACAGGTCGGCGCTGGGGCGCCGCAGCGCCTCCAGCGCGGCCGCGCCCACGCCCGGCTCCACGGTCCGCACGGCCTCGACCACATACACCCAGAAGCGCGTGGGGTCGTTGTCACCCTCGTCCAACGAGACCCAGGCCACCCGGCCCCTGCCGGCAACCGCCTGCCACTGGGCGAGCAGGGTCGTCTTGCCGGATCCGGCCGGAGCCTCCACCAGGCACAGCTTGAACTGTAGGCTGGCCTGGAGCAGCGACAGCAGGTCGGCCCGCGGGATCAGCCCCGCCCGAGGGGCCGGTGCCGCCAGCTTGGACGCCACCAGGCCTGAACCCGGTAAGCCCGCTGCCCTGGAAGCGCCGCGGTCGGCGTCGTCCATGCCATCGGCCCTGGATGTCGCGGTGGTCCTGGCCGGCGGCTGCGGGCCGGAGCCGACCATGTCGGCGTCCTGTGGGGGCAGCGCCAAGGTGCACCAGGCGGTCTTGCCGCCAGCCCCGTCCTGGCGGACCCCCCAGGTGGTGGCCACCCGGTCAACGATCAGCAGGCTCAGCCTACGGTCGGTCTCCTCCCTGGCCGCCAGGAACCGCACCAGGTCCGCGTCCTGGTCCTCGACCGCCACACGAAGCTGAGCGTCGAGCAGCTCCACCCGCAGCTCCAGCGGCGTGTCGGCGTAGGTGACAGCAAGTGCGACCAGCTCGCTGGCCAGCAGCGCCGCCGGGTCGGCCAGCCCCCCCAGCCCCCAGCGGCCACACACCTCCCGCACGAACTCCCGCCCGACCCGGGCCGCGGCGGCGACCGGCTCCAGCGTCCGCTGCTCGTGCAGCCGCGGCGGTCGGGTGCCGACCTCGGCCAGCGCCCGGTCCAGGCTGGGGTACATCGCCAGGCGAGGGGCCATCCTCCGCCGCAGCAGGAGGGTGTCGGCCACCTGCGGGCGGGCGCCGCACAGGACCAGGGCCGTGCCCGGCCCGTCGAGGGCGGGGTGACGGATGGAGGCGAACACCCCGGCGCACAGCGGGTCGATCGCCTCCACCTGGCCGAGGTCACAGATGATCGCCGGCGGCTGCTCGGCCAGCTGCTTGAGGATGGCCCGCTGCACCTGGGGGGCGGCGGCAAGGTCGAGCCGGCCGGCAAAGGCCAGCACGACACAGCCCTGGAGGCTGGACTGCTGGATCCGCATCGCGGCCTTCCATCTCCGCCGTCCTTCAGGACAACCATCCTCTGTTCGAGGTCGCTTGCCAAGGCCATTGGTCGTCGCCTGCGTGCCGTCAGTCGCCGACCTCCGGCTCCTCGACGAGGGGGTCGAGCAGGATCCAGTGGGTGTCGTGGCGGGGGCGCAGGTAGACGGCGTCGTAGAAGGCACCGGCGGCGAGGGTGGCGGCGACGACGGCCAGGTCCCTGCCCGTCTGGAGCACGACGGTCGCGGCCACGCCGGCCAGCGCCACCAGCGGGGGCAGGGGCCAAAGCGGCATGCGGTAGGGCCGGGCCAGCCCGGGCTGCCGGAGCCGGCTGGCCAGGGCCGACAGGGCGATCAGGGCGAAGGTCAGGACCACGGTGAGGCTGGCGAAGGTGACCGCGGCCGCGTAGTCGGTGACGGCGGTCAGCGTCAGGGCGGCGGCGCCGATGGCCAGGGTGGCGACGACCGGCGTCCTGGTCCTCGGGTGGATGCGGCCAACGGCGCGGCTGAGCGGCACCCGGCCAGGCCCGGTCCCGGCCGGAGCTGTACAGGATCCTGGCGTACTCCAGCAGCACCGCCAGGACGATGTTGAAGAACGTCGCTACCAGGGCCAGGGTGACGATGGTGACCAGCCGGTCGCCGCCCAGCGAGCGGACCAGGTACGACATGGGGACCGGCGCGGTCGTCAGCTCCGCCTGTGAGGGCGCACCCAGCAGGGCGGCGGCCAGCGCCAGCAGCTCGGCCACGACCGCGACCCCGAGCGCGCCCAGCACCGCACGGGCGACGCCACGGCGCGGGCCCCAGGTCTCTTCGGAGAAGATGACCGCGCCGCCGTAGCCGGCGTAGGCGCCCAGCCCCAGGACGACGCCGGCCAGCAGCGTCCGCAGGGTGGCCGGGGCGGTGCCGCCGTCGGCGGCGTACACGCGCGGGTCCAGCAGCGTGCCGGCCAGCGACCAGTCGGCGTTGGCGAAGCCGAGGGCGGACACGACCAGGATGATCACCAGCTCCACGGCGAGGAAGGCGGCGGTGACGGCGGCGTTGAGGCGGATCCCGGCCACGGCCAGCGCCGTGGCCGCGGCCAGCAGGACCAGCGCGGCCGCCCGGGGGCTGACGGCCGGCCAGACGGCGGTCAGGTACTGGCCGGCGGCCAGCGCGAACGCACTGGGCACGATGACGAACAGGGCCAGCTGCAGGACCAGGGCCAGGAAGCCGGCCCGGCGGCCGAGCACCCGGGCGACGATCCCGTACAGGCCGCCGGCGGTCGGGTACAGCACACCCAGCTCGGCCCAGGCCACCGCCAGGCAGCCAC
>Ga0081538_10000907_pt1 | contig 32006 bp, 31 predicted proteins | sample TabmetS5T2R1_FD_71022 | JGI IMG/M metagenome (GOLD analysis project Ga0081538, IMG submission 71022) | Tabebuia heterophylla rhizosphere microbial communities from the University of Puerto Rico - S5T2R1 | ecosystem: Host-associated > Plants > Roots > Rhizosphere ...
CGTAGATCAGCAGGTGCCGACCGTCGCTGAACGTCTGCCGATCCGCCAGCCCGGCGTCGGCCCAGAACGACTGGGGGAGCGGCTCGGTGGCGACCATCAGGGAGTACACCGGGGCGACCGCGCGCCGCAGGCCCGGCAGCCCGACCGTGTAGGCCTCGGTGGCGCGGACGACCACGTCGGCGCGGATCCGACCGCCGGGGGTCCGGACCGAGCCGGGCTCGATCGACAGCGCCGGCGTCTGTTCGTGCAGCCGGACGCCATGGGTCTCCGCCGCTCGGGCCAGCCCGCGGACCAGCCGAGCCGGGTGGATCGCCGCGCAGTGCGGCGTGTAGGTGGCACCGACGACGTCGGACGCCGCAAGCTGGCCACGCGCCTCGGCGGCGTCGAGCAGCCGGAGGTCGTCGGGCCCGAAGCCCCACGACCGAGCGTCCTGGACCTCGGCCCGCGCCCGTCGCAGCTGGACGTCGGTACGAGCGAGGACGACCGTCCCGCCGCGCTGGTAGTGCGCGTCGATGCCTTCGGCCTCGGTCACCCGACCCACCTCGACGACGGTGTCGTGCAGGGCGCGCTGCAGCCGGATCGCGCCGTCGCGGCCGCCGTGCCGGGCCACCGCTGACAGCGAGGCCGGAAAGAGTGCGCTGCACCATCCGCCGTTGCGGCCAGAGGCGCCGAAGCCCGCGACCTCCTTCTCCACGACGACGATCCGCAGGCTCGGATCCGCGCGGGCGAGATAGTACGCCGTCCACAGTCCCGAGAACCCGGCCCCGACGATCGCGACGTCGCAGTCGGTCGACCCCGACAGCGCCGGCCGCGGCGTCCAGGTGTCGCCGGCGGTCTCATGCCACAGCGACAGCCGCCGGTACGAGTGCGAGTCCATCGGCGATCGGGTCAGCGCACGCCCCAGGCGTACGTCTGCTTGCGCAGTCGCAGGTAGACGAAGGACTCCGTCCGCCGGACCCCCTCGATGGCGCGGATCCGGTTGGACAGCACGTCGAGCAGGTGCTCGTCGTTCTCGCAGACGACCTCGGCGAGCAGGTCGAAGCCGCCCGCGGTCACCACGACGTAGTCGATCTCGTCCATCTCGGCGAGGGCGTCCGCGACCGGCTCGAGCGGCCCCTCGACGGTGATGCCGATCATGGCTTGCCGCAGGAATCCGACCTCGAGCGGATCGGTCACCGCGACGATCTGCATGACGCCGTGGTCCAGCAGCCGCTGCACCCGCTGGCGGACGGCGGCCTCGGACAGCCCGACCGCCTTGCCGATCGCCGCGTAGGCTCGGCGGCCGTCCTTCTGGAGCTCGGCGATGATCGCCTTGGAGACGTCGTCCAGCGTCAGGCCGCGCTCGCCGCGCCGGCCGCCGCTGGGCTTGTCCTTCCGAGGCGTCACGGACGTCAGGGTATCCGACCGCCGCCACTGATCCGGATAGGAACGTGCACGATCGGCTACAGGATTCGTTGCAAGCCTGTTTCGCCGCGACGGAATCCCTTGTCGGACGCGCGTCGCCGTGCCACGATGCGTCCGAGCATCGGACGTACCGTAGGCAGGTACAGGGAGGGCAGTCCATGGCGGCACGGTTGTCACGGCGGACACTCCTCCGAGGTGCCGGCGCAGCGGCTTTCGTCGGCGGCAGTGCGGCCGTGTTGCCGCTGTTCAGCCTGGAAGGCGCCAAGCAGACCCCGCAGTCCTGCCCGAGTACGGACCTGTCGGCCTCCGAGTCGGAGCTGATCATCTCGAACTGGCCGGCGTACATCGATCCGCGCAACAACCCGGACTCGACGTTCAACGTGTTCCAGGAGCAGACCGGGATCACCGTGTCGTACACCGACGACGTCAACGACAACATCGACTTCTTCGGCCGGATCGTGAACCAGATGCGGGCCTGTGAGCCGGTCGACCGGGACATGTTCATGCTGACCGACTGGATGGCGGCCCGGATGATCAACCTCGGCTGGCTGCAGCAGCTCGACCACGAGAACCTGCCGAACGTCGAGGCGAACCTGCTGTCCTCGCTGAAGAGCCCGCCGTGGGATCCGAACCGGGACTACTCCGTGCCGTGGCAGAGCGGGCTGACCGGCATCGCGTACAACGCCAGCGTCACCGACCCGGTCGGGAGCTTCTCCGAGCTGCTGACCCGATCCGACCTCAGTGGGCGGGTGACGCTGCTCAGCGAGATGCGCGACACCATGCTCTTCATGCTCGTGGTCGTCGGCGCCGACCCGCGCAACTTCAACGACGACGAGTGGTACGACGCCCTGGACCGCCTGCAGCAGGCGGTGAGTGACGGTCAGATCCGGGCCTTCACCGGCAACGACTACCTGCGCGGCCTCAAGTCCGGCGACATCGCCGCGTGCGAGGCGTGGTCGGGCGACGTGATCCAGGCGCAGTTCGACGATCCGAACATCAAGTTCGTCCCGGCAGAGGAGGGACTGGCGCTGTGGAGCGACAACATGCTGGTCCCGAACCGCGCGACCCACAAGACCAACGCCGAGACCTGGATGAACTACTACTACGACCCGATGGTGGCGGCGAAGCTCGCGGCATGGGTCAACTACATCTGCCCGGTCGAGGGCGCCCAGGAGGCGATGGAGCAGGTCGACCCGAGCCTGGTCGACAACAACCTGATCTTCCCCACGCCGGAGTTCCTGGCCAAGACCATCGACATGATGCCGCTCACCGAGAGCCAGACCCAGACGTACGAGAACGACTGGACGAACCTGCTGACCGGAGGCTGACCGCCATGACCACCGCCGACGCCACCGAGACGGCTCGTGAGTCGTCGACCGCCGCCGCCCGCACGTCGCGCGACCTGCGCCTGGAGGCGCTGACCAAGCGCTTCACGGCGTTCACCGCGGTGCACGAGCTGGACCTGGTGGTGCCGAGCGGCTCGTTCTTCGCCCTGCTGGGGCCCTCGGGGTGCGGCAAGACGACGACGCTTCGGATGATCGCCGGACTGGACCAGCCGACCGGCGGCCGGGTCTACCTCGGCGACGACGACGTCACCACGTTGAAGCCGTACAAGCGTCCGGTCAACACCGTCTTCCAGAGCTACGCGCTGTTCCCGCACCTGACGATCTTCGACAACGTCGCGTTCGGGCTGCGCCGGCGTGGACGCAAGGACGTGCGTAAGGCCGTCGACGACATGCTCGACCTGGTCGAGCTCGACATGCACGCGCGCAAGAAGCCCATGCAGCTGTCCGGTGGCCAGCAGCAGCGGGTGGCGCTGGCGCGGGCACTGATCAACGAGCCCGAGGTCCTGCTGCTCGACGAGCCGCTCGGCGCCCTCGACCTGAAGCTGCGCCGCCAGATGCAGATCGAGCTGAAGCGGATTCAGCTCGAGGTCGGGCTGACGTTCGTCCACGTCACGCACGACCAGGAAGAGGCCATGACCATGGCCGACACGATCGCGGTGATGAACGGCGGCCTGATCGAGCAGATGGGGGCGCCGTCGGAGCTGTACGAGAACCCGGCGACGACGTTCGTCGCGAACTTCCTCGGGCAGTCCAACCTGATCCGTGGCGAGGTCGTGGCGGGCGGCGACGGACCCGAGCTCGTGGTCGACGTCCACGGCAGCAAGATCGGCGCCGCCCGTGAGCGCGCCCGCGTGCACGAAGGCGCGGTGTGGGTCGGGATCCGGCCGGAGAAGGTCTACGTCGCGGCCGCGGGCGAGGAGGAGAGCTCCGACGCCAACACGGTGGGCGGCGGCACGGTCACCGACACCAGCTTCATCGGCGTGAGTACGCAGTACCTCGTCCGCATGCCGTGGGACCAGGAGCTCACGGTCTTCGAGCAGAACACCGGCTCGCGGCCCGTCTTCCCGCCCGGTACGCCTGTCGACCTGCACTGGTCCCGCGCACATACCTTCGTCCTCGACGCCCGCCAGGACGCGAGCGCCGGTGTCGAGACGGTGGACGACGCGCCATGAGCGCGCTCACGCAGACCCCGGCCGAGGACGCTCCGCCGGAGCCGCCCGACGAGGAGCGGCCGGCGCTCGGCCGTCGCTACACCGGCTATCTGCTGATCCTGCCGGGCGTGCTCTGGCTCGGGTTGTTCTTCCTGATCCCGTTCTACTCCCTCGTCGCCACCAGCCTGTACGACCCGGCGGGCACGGTGTTCTCCGGCTACGAGATGACCTGGGCGTGGAGCAACTTCGACAACGCGGTCACCGACAACTGGCAGCCGCTGCTCCGGTCGTTCCTGTTCGGCGGCCTGGCCACCGTGTTCTGCCTCTTGCTGGGCTACCCCCTCGCGTACGCGATCGCCTTCAAGGCCGGTCGGTGGAAGTACCTCATGCTGGTGCTGGTCATCGCACCGTTCTTCACCAGCTTCCTGATCCGGACGATCTCCTGGCAGCTGATCCTCGCCGACAACGGCTTCGTCGTCGACACGCTCCAGACGCTGCGCATCCTCGGTGCGGACGACCGGCTGCTCAACACGCCGATCGCCGTCGTCGCCGGTCTGACGTACAACTTCCTGCCGTTCATGGTGCTGCCGCTCTACGCCAGCCTCGACAAGATCGACCACCGGCTGATCGAGGCGGCCAGCGATCTCTACGCGTCCCCGATCCGCGGCTTCGCCAAGGTGACGCTGCCGCTGTCGATGCCCGGAGTCGTCGCCGGCACGCTGCTGACGTTCATCCCTGCCGCCGGCGACTTCATCAACGCGGAGCTGCTCGGGCGGCCCAGCGACAGCATGGTCGGCAACGTCATCCAGCAGTACTTCAGCGGCGGCAACAACTATCCGGACGCCGCCGCACTCTCGATGATCCTGATGGCGCTGATCCTCGGCATGGTGCTCCTCTACGTCCGGCGGGCTGGTACGGAGGATCTGGTATGACCGCGCTGTCGCGATCCGGCCGGTGGATCTCGGACCACATCATCCTGATCGTCGGCCTCCTGGTGCTGGCGTACACCTTCGTGCCCATCGCGGTCGTCGTGCTGATGAGCTTCAACGCCCCGGAGGCCCGGCTGACCTACCAGTTCGACGGCTTCACCTGGCACAACTGGACCAACCCGTGCGAGCCGGAGGGGATGTGCGACGCCGTCGTCCTGAGTCTCGAGATCGGGCTGCTCGCCACGATCGGCGCGACGATTCTCGGAACGCTGATGGCGTTCGCCCTGGTACGGCATCGGTTCGCCGGACGCACGACGGCCAACCTCGTGATCTTCCTGCCGATGGCGACGCCGGAGATCGTGATGGGATCGTCGCTGCTGGCACTGTTCGTCGGCACCGGGTTCAGCGGCGACCTCGGCTTCTGGACGATCCTGATCGCCCACATCATGTTCTGCCTGTCGTTCGTCGTCGTCACGGTGAAGGCGCGGCTGACCGGGCTCGACTCGACGCTGGAGCAGGCCGCGATGGACCTGTACGCCAACGAGTGGCAGACCTTCTGGCGCGTGACGTTCCCGCTGGTGTTCCCGGGGATCCTGGGCGCGGCGCTGCTCGCGTTCTCATTGTCCTTCGACGACTTCATCGTCACGAACCTCAACGCCGGCAACGAGGTGACGTTCCCGATGTTCGTGTGGGGGTCGGCGCAGCGCGACATCCCGATGCAGATCAACGTGATCGGGACGGCGATGTTCCTCGTCTCCGTGCTGATCGTGCTCGCCGGCAGCCTGCGTGGGCGCCGCCGGGCGACGGCCTGACGCGTGTGACGTAGGGAGTCGCGAGGCCTAGAGCCGGTTCCAGGCCTCGGTGAGGACCGAGCGCAGGATCTGCTCCATCTCGTCGATGTGCGCCTGGGTCGCGATCAGGGGCGGTGCCAGCTGGACGACGGGGTCGCCGCGGTCGTCGGACCGGCAGTACAGGCCGGCCTCGAACAGCGCCTTGGACAGGAAGCCGCGCAGCAGTCGCTCCGACTCGTCCTCGTCGAACGTCTCCTTGGTCGCCTTGTCCTTGACCAGCTCGATGCCGTAGAAGAAGCCGTCGCCGCGTACGTCGCCGACGATCGGCAGGTCGTACAGCTTCTCCAGCGTCGATCGGAAGCCGTCCTGGGTCGTTCGGACGTGCTCGTAGATCTGCTCGCGCTCGATGATGTCGAGGTTCGCCAGCGCGACCGCCGACGAGACGGGATGCCCGCCGAAGGTGTAGCCGTGCGTGAACATCTCGGGTCCGGTCGCGAACGGCTCGAACAGGCGCTCCGAGGCGATCATCGCGCCGAGCGGCGAGTACCCCGACGTGAGGCCCTTGGCGCACGTGATGATGTCGGGCTCGTAGCCGTACCGCTCGGCGGCGAACATGTGACCGAGCCGGCCGAAGGCGCAGATGACCTCGTCGGAGACGAGCAGCACGTCGTACTCGTCGCAGATCTCCCGTACTCGCTCGAAGTAGCCCGGGGGAGGTGGGAAGCAGCCGCCGGCGTTCTGCACCGGCTCCAGGAAGACCGCCGCGACCGTGTCGGGCCCGGCGAACTCGATCGCCTCGCCGATCCGGTCGGCGGCCCAGCGGCCGAACGCGACGGGGTCGTCGCCGTGCTCCGGCGCACGGTAGAAGTTGGTGTTGGGCACCTGCAGCGTGCTCGGCACCAGCGGCTCGAACGGTGCCTTGTAGTCGGCGAGACCGGTGATGGACAGTGCTCCGTGTGGGGTCCCGTGGTACGCGATCGAGCGGCTGATCACCTTGTGCTTGCCGGGCTTGCCGGTCAGCTTGAAGTACTGCTTGGCGAGCTTCCAGGCCGACTCGACCGCCTCGCCGCCGCCGGAGGTGAAGAAGACCCGACTCAGGTCGCCAGGCGCGGCGGCAGCGAGCCGGTCGGACAGCTCGATCGCCTTCGGGTGGGCGTACGACCACAGCGGGAAGAACGCGAGCTCGGCGGCCTGCTTGGCGGCGGCGTCGGCGAGCTCGGCCCGACCGTGCCCGACCTGGACGACGAACAGCCCGGCCAGGCCGTCGAGGTAGCGGCGACCGTGCGCGTCGTACAGGTAGACGCCGTCGCCGCGGACGATCGTCGGCACCTCGTCGTCGACGTACGCCGAGTGTCGGGTGAAATGCATCCACAGGTGCTGCTTGGCCGCGGTCTGCAGGGCGGCGACGTCGTCGCCGCGGGCGTTCGCGGAGGTCATGTCCCACCTCATGAGTCGAAGGAGCGGGCACCTTCCGGTGCACGCGTCGGGCTCATTCTGCCGTGCCGTCGCCGACCCGAGCAAGCGAATCCGTGGCGGCCGCCGAGTGATGCTTGCTATAACGGCACCATCGATGGTCCCGTACGACGAAATTCGTAGGAGGCTCATGTCCGCGCTGTTTGGACCGGATCTCACGTTCCTCGGCGTCCGACGCTGCGACCTGGCGCGCGCCGAGTCGTACGCCAACGCTGACGTCGTGATCGTCGGGGCGCCGTTCGATGGCGGTACGTCGCACCGGCCGGGTGCTCGCTTCGGGCCGACAGCGATCCGACAGGCCTGCTGCCTGCCGCAGGACGGCTCGCGGCCGCACCTCGCGCTGCGCGTCGACGCCCTCCAGGACCTGACCGTGTACGACGCGGGCGACGTCGAGATGTACTCCGGCGACGTCGAGACCGCGATCGGCAACCTCGAGCAGGCGGTGCACGCGATCGCGGTCTCCGGCGCCATCCCACTCGTCCTCGGCGGCGACCACACGATCGCCCTCCCGGACGCCACCGGGGTCGCCCGACACCACGGATTCGGTCGGGTGTCGATGCTGCACTTCGACGCGCACGCCGACACCGCTGACATCGTGTTCGGCTCGCTCTACGGGCACGGGCAGCCGATGCGGCGGCTGCTGGAGTCCGGCGCGGTGCGCGGTGACCGGTTCCTGCAGATCGGGCTGCGGGGCTACTGGCCGGAGCCGCCGACGCTGGCCTGGATGGCCGAGCAGCGGATGCGGTCGTACGAGATGACGGAGATCGGCGCCCGCGGCCTCGACGAATGCCTGGACGAGGCGTTCGGCATCGCGACCGACGAGTGCGAAGGCGTGTTCCTGTCGGTCGACATCGACGTCTGCGATCCGGCGCACGCGCCGGGCACCGGCACTCCCGAGCCGGGCGGGCTGACCGCCCGGCAGCTGCTCGACGCGGTCCGCCGGATCTGCCTCGAGCTGCCGGTCGTCGGCATCGACGTGGTCGAGGTGTCCCCGCCGTACGACCACGCGGAGATCACCGCGTACCTCGCGAACCGCGTCGTACTCGAGGCGCTGTCCGGACTGGCGGCGGCCCGACGCGGACTCGACCACGACCCGTCCGGCCCGCTGCTGGACGGCCGCGCATGACCGGCGAGCGGCCCGACCTGGTGTTCACCGGCGGGCGGATCTTCGGCGCCGACGGACGGCCGCCGTACGACGGTGCGATCGCCGTCCGGGACGGTCGGGTCGCCGCCGTCGGAGACGCCGCCGAGATCCGCGACCACGCCGGACCGAAGACCCGTGTCGTCGAGCTCGCCGGCGGCCTGCTGGTCCCGGGCTTCGTCGACGCCCACGTCCATCCGGTGCAGGGCGGGCTGGAACGGATGCGCTGCGACCTGACCGAGCACGGGACCCGCGAGGCCTACCTCGACGCGATTCGGGCCTACGCCGACGCCAACCCGGAGGAGGAGTGGATCGCCGGTGGCGGATGGGAGATGCCGGCGTTCGAGGGCGGGACGCCCTGGGCGGCGGATCTGGACGCGGTCGTGCCGGACCGCCCGGTGTTCCTGCCCAACCGGGACCACCACGGCGCGTGGGTCAACTCCCATGCCTTGCGACTCGCCGGCGTCGACGCGACGACACCGGACCCACCCGACGGCCGGATCGAGCGCGACTTCGACGGCCGCCCGACCGGCACGCTCCACGAGGGCGCGATGGACCTGGTCGGTCGGCTGCTGCCGGAGCCGACGTACGACGACTGGATGGCCGCGCTGCTCGGCGCCCAGGCGTACCTCCACTCGCTCGGCATCACCGGATGGCAGGACGCGATCGTCGGCGAGTACGCCAACATCACCGACGCCGCCGACGTCTACGTCGACGCCGCCCGCGACGGTCGCCTGACGGCCCGGGTCACCGGCGCCCTGTGGTGGGATCGCGGCCGTGGCGCCGAGCAGATCCCGGAGCTGATCGAGCGACGCGATCGGCTGCGGGCCGGCCGCTTCCGGATCACCAGCGTCAAGGTCATGCAGGACGGCGTCGCCGAGAACTTCACGGCCGGCATGCTCGAGCCCTACCTCGACCGGCACGGCGGTCCCACCGAGAACGCCGGGATGTCCTTCGTCGAGCCCGTGGCGCTGCGCGAGTACGTGTCGACCCTCGACGCCGAGGGCTTCCAGGTGCACGTCCACGCGATCGGCGACCGGGCCGTCCGTGAGGCGCTCGACGCCTTCGCCGCCGCCCGGTCGAACGGCGGCACCGGCGACCGCCGCCATCACATCGCCCACATCCAGGTCATCCACCCCGACGACGTCCCGCGGTTCGCCGAGCTCGACGTGACCGCGAACATGCAGCCGCTGTGGGCCGCGCACGAGCCGCAGATGGACGAGCTCACCCTCCCGTTCCTGGGCGAGCCGCGGTCGTCGTGGCAGTACCCGTTCGCCGCGCTGCGGTCGGCCGGCGCTCGGCTCGCGGCCGGGAGCGACTGGCCGGTGAGCAGCCCCGACCCACTGGCCGGCATCCACGTGGCGGTCAACCGGAGGCTGCCCGAGGACGGTGCCGACGTGCCGGCGTTCCTCCCGGACCAGCGGCTCGACCTGGCGACGGCGCTGACCGCGTACACCGCGGGCTCCTCGTACGTCGCGCACCACGACGACGCCGGCACGATCGCACCCGGGCGGGCCGCGGACCTGGCGATCCTGGACCGCGATCCGTTCGCCGGGCCGCCGGAGGCGATCGCCGACACCCGGGTCGTCGCGACGTACGTCGGGGGCGAACCGGTGTACGAGGCCTGAAACCCGACACCGCTGCTTCGGATATCGTCGCAGCACGGCCGCGGGCCTTCTCAATGCGTCGCGACTGTGCGTACGATGCGCGCATTCCGCCTGTCAATCGCCCGCGCGTACCCGTGGAGGGATCGATGTCCGACAAGCTCGAGCTGGGCAACTTCGTCAACGGTAAGACCGTGCCGGCCGCGGACGGCTCGGCGTACGACGTGATCGATCCGACGACGGGCGAGGTGTACGCGACCGCGCCGATGTCGAGGGCGGAGGACGTGGATCGGGCGATGACCGCGGCCGCGACCGCCTTCGAGTCCTGGGGCCGGTCGACGCCCGCCGAGCGCCAGCTGGCCCTGCTCAAGCTGGCCGACGCGATGGAGGCGCGCTCCGCCGAGATCGTCGACGCGGAGGTCCGCAACACCGGCAAGCCGCGCGAGCTGACCGCGGCCGAGGAGCTGCCGCCGTCGGTGGACCAGATCCGCTTCTTCGCCGGCGCCGCCCGCGTGCTCGAGGGCCGGTCGGCGGGGGAGTACATGGCCGGGCTGACGTCGTTCATCCGGCGGGAGCCGATCGGCGTCTGCGCCCAGGTCACCCCGTGGAACTACCCCCTGATGATGGCGATCTGGAAGATCGGTCCGGCGCTCGCGGCCGGCAACACGGTCGTCCTGAAGCCGTCGGACACGACGCCGGCGTCGACCGTCCTGCTGGCCGAGATCGCGGCGGAGTTCTTCCCGCCGGGTGTCCTCAACGTGGTGTGCGGCGACCGCGACACCGGGCGGGCGCTGGTAGCGCACAAGACGCCGCAGATGGTGTCGATCACTGGATCCGTCCGCGCCGGGATGGAGGTCGCCCGCGCGGCGGCCGACGACCTGAAGCGGGTCCATCTGGAGCTGGGCGGCAAGGCGCCGGTGGTGATCTTCGACGACGCCGACCTCGAGGCCGCCGCCGAGACCATCGCCGAGACCGGCTACTTCAACGCCGGCCAGGACTGCACCGCCGCGACCCGGGTGCTCGCCGGCCCGAGGATCCACGACGACTTCGTGGCGGCGCTGACCGAGCAGGCGCGTGGGACCAAGACCGGCGGTCCCGACGACGAGGACGTGCTGTACGGCCCGCTCAACAACCCGAACCAGCTGGACCGGGTCAGCGGGTTCGTCGACCGGCTGCCCGACCACGCCCAGCTGCAGACCGGCGGGAGTCGGGTCGGCGAGCAGGGCTACTTCTACGCCCCCACCGTGGTGTCCGGGCTGCAACAGGACGACGAGGCGATCCAGCAGGAGATCTTCGGACCCGTGATCACCGTGCAGTCGTTCACCGACGAGGACCAGGCGGCGGCGTGGGCCAACGGCGTCGAGTACGGCCTGGCGTCGAGTGTGTGGACCAAGGACCACGGCCGGGCGATGCGGATGGCCCGGCGGCTCGACTTCGGCTGCGTCTGGATCAACACCCACATCCCGATCACCGCCGAGATGCCGCACGGCGGGTTCAAGCACTCCGGGTACGGCAAGGACCTCTCCATGTACGGCTTGGAGGACTACACGCGCGTCAAGCACGTCATGAGCAACCTGGAGAGCTGACGGTCGGCTGCCACCCATTCCACCGGGGTCGTCTCGACGTGCGTGCGGCGACTCACACGGGTACTCTTCCTCGTAGCGGTCTCTTCGGAGGCTGACTTCGCACGCCCGCGGACCAGTCAGTCGGCTGGGCGCGTCCCGTGGTCCTGTTCGCAGGTGGGGCGCGTGTCGGGCGTCAGGGCGTCGACGACCGTCGGCGCGGACAACCACGACGGACGCCCGGAGCGTCCACGAGGAGGAGTACGGCCATGGCCGTCGTCACGATGCGCCAGCTCCTGGAGAGCGGCGTACATTTCGGGCACCAGACCCGGCGCTGGAACCCGAAGATGAAGCGCTACATCTTCACCGAACGCAACGGCATCTACATCATCGACCTGCAGCAGTCGCTGTCGTACATCGACAACGCCTTCCGCTTCGTCAAGGACACCGTCGCCAAGGGCGGCACGATCATGTTCGTGGGCACCAAGAAGCAGGCCCAGGAGGCGATCGCCGAGCAGTCCACGCGGGTCGGGATGCCCTACGTCAACCAGCGCTGGCTCGGCGGGATGCTGACCAACTTCCAGACCGTCCACCTGCGGCTGCAGCGGCTCAAGGAGCTCGACGAGATCGACTTCGACGACGTCGCCGGCTCGGGACGGACCAAGAAGGAGCTGCTGGGTCTCAAGCGCGAGCGGGACAAGCTCGAGCGCAGCCTCGGCGGCATCCGCGGCATGACGCGGGTCCCGTCCGCGGTCTGGGTGGTCGACACCAAGAAGGAGCACCTCGCGGTCGAGGAGGCCAAGAAGCTCGGCATCCCGATCATCGCGATCCTCGACACCAACTGCGATCCGGACGACGTCGACTTCCCGATCCCGGGCAACGACGACGCGATCCGGTCGGTCACCCTGCTGACCCGGGTGCTGGCCGACGCCGTCGCGGAGGGGCTGATGGCCCGCTCCGGTGCCAAGGGAGACGAGCCCGGCGCGGAGCTCGGCGCCGAGGAGCCGCTGGCCGAGTGGGAGCGCGAGCTCTACGCCGCGGAGGGCGCCGCGGGCGACCGGCCGGCGACGTCGGAGACCGCGGGCGACTCCACTCTCTCCGAGTCCACCGAGGCCGCCCTGCCGACCGAGCCGGCGTCGGGCGAGGCCGCCTCCGAGCCCGTCGACGTCAAGGCGACCCAGAGCGCCTGAGCCGACCTCGTACGTCGGCCCTCCGCCCCGCCGGCCGGGTCGGCTGTGGCACGTACGCAACCACGACCAACCAGCGACCGCCGTGGTCGCACGATGAGAAAGACGACACGAACCAATGGCGAACATCACCGCCGCGGACGTCAAGAAGCTCCGGGACCTGACCGGTGCCGGCATGATGGACAGCAAGAAGGCCCTGACCGAGGCCGACGGGGACATGGACAAGGCGATCGAGATCCTGCGCGTCAAGGGCGCGGCGAAGGCGGCCAAGCGGGCCGAGCGCACGGCGTCCGCCGGTCTCGTCGCGGCCGCCGAGGGCGCGATGATCGAGCTCAACTCCGAGACCGACTTCGTCGCGAAGAACGAGCAGTTCCAGCAGCTCGCGGCCGACATCGTCGCCCACGCGGCGGCGAGCAAGCCGACCGACGTGTCCGCCCTGCTGGGCGAGACGCTGGCCGACGGCAAGACCGTCGAGGAGAACATCTCCAGCCTGGCCGCCGTGATCGGTGAGAAGCTGGAGCTCGCCCAGGTCGCGATCTTCGACGGCCAGGTCGCCAGCTACATGCACCGGCGGGCGAGCGACCTGCCGCCCGCGGTCGGCGTGCTCGTCGAGTACGACGGCGACGACCTCGAGGCGGCCCGTGGCGCCGCGATGCAGATCGCGGCGATGCGCCCGGCGTACGTCACCCGCGACGAGGTGCCCGAGGACATCGTGGCGAAGGAGCGCGAGATCGCCGAGGCGAAGGCGCGCGACGAGGGCAAGCCGGAGCAGGCCCTGCCCAAGATCGTCGAGGGTCGGGTCAACGCGTTCTTCAAGGACGTCGTGCTCCTCGAGCAGCCGTCGGTGATCGACCAGAAGAAGGCCGTCGGTTCGGTCCTGGACGACGCGGGTGTCACGGTGAAGCGGTTCGCCCGGTTCGAGATCGGGGTCGGCTGACCTGCCCGACGATCCCGCCGGACCTTCCGCGCCGGTCGTTCAACCGGATCGACCGTTGAGCGCGTCTGTGGGGTTGTAGGAAGCTCCCCAGGCTTGCCGGCGGACGGAGGAACCGATGGGTCGGGATCGGTCGGAGTTCGGCGACTTCGTCACGGCGCGGTGGCCCGCGATGCTCCGCACGGCCTACCTGCTCACCGGCGACCACGGTCATGCCGAGGACCTGGTGCAGACCGCGCTCGCCAAGTGCTTCGTGGCCTGGCCACGCCTGCGCGCGTCCGCGGCGGCCGACGCCTACGTACGCAAGGCCGTGCTCAACACGTACCTGTCGTGGCGTCGCAAGCGGTCGTGGCACGAGCTGCCCAGCGACCAGCCTCCGGAGCGCGCGGGCGTCGACTCCACCGAGGGCCTGGCCCAACGGTCGGTCGTCATGGACGCCTTGGCCACGCTGCCGCCGAAGCAGCGCGCCGTCGTGGTGCTGCGGTTCTACGACGACCTCGGAGTCCAGCAGGTGGCGCAGCACCTGGGCTGCACCACGGGAAGCGTCAAGCGCCAGACCTCGGTGGCCCTGGCCAAGCTGAGGACGGTCCTCGGCGAGGCGGCCGATCTGGTCGAGGAAGCGCCTAGCGTCGACGGGAGGGGACGACGATGAGCCCGACCATGAAGGACCTGCTCTCCGACGAGGTACGGGACCTGCCGACCTCACCGATCCCGGTGGACGCGGTGATCGGCGACGGTCGTCGCCGACTCCGTCGACACCGGGCAACCAGCGGGACGGCCGCGTTCGCGGCCGTGGCCGCGGTTGCGGCACTGGCGGTCCAGGGTCTGCCGTCCGACGACGGCTTCGCGGGCGTGGGGGAGTTCGAGCAGCGGAAGGTCACCTACGCCACGGCGTCGACGATCCACTACGGCGGCCAGGGGATCGACGTCTCGCCGCATCAGGTGTGGTCGTTCGCCCAGACCGACGACGGCTTCGTGTTCACGACCGAGAGCGGCGACGTCTACCTGGCCGACGGCGAGACCGTCGAGCAGATCGGCGACGGCAACGACGACGGTCTCCTCGCGGCCGACGACACCGGGTCGTACGTCGCATGGGTCGACAGCGACGCCGAGGCCGTCGTGTACGACACGGCCGATCGCGCCGAGGTCACTCGTACGGCTGTCGACGGCGAGCCGACGGACGGTGTCTGGCTCGACGACGACGCACCGTACGCCGTGGCCGTGGACGGCGACGTCGCGTACTGGCGGACCGGCGACGGCGTCGTCGCCTGGAACCTGACGACCCAGTCCGGCGAGGTCCTCGTGGCGCACTCGGACCACTTCTACGTGCAGGACATCGCCGACGGTCGGATCGCCCAGGTGTGGACGGCCGGCGCCGACCTTCCTCGGCATGTCGTGGTCAACACCGACCCGGACGCTGAGCGCCCGCTCTTCCCGATGACCGAGCGCACCGACTTGTCGCCGAGCGGGCATCATCTCGCGCTCGGCGACCGGTTCGCCCCCGCGGGGTGGATCTATGACGTGGCTCGGAGGGACGACGTCACGCCGACCCTCCCGGCCGGCTACCGCCGGGTCTTCGTGACGCAGTGGATCGACGACGACAGGTACGTCGCCCGGGCCCAGCCGGAGGGGAGCGACCAGATCGACCTGCTTCGTTGCTCGATCAGCGCCGGCACCTGCTCGGTCGCCGCATCGGCGGTCGGCTCGGCCGGCGACGTCCAGTACCCCGTCGGTCAGGTCGACCCGTACTGACCGCTGCCCGACCGATCGCGTCGAGGTGAAGGGATTCACCCGCCATGAGGTAGGCCCCGGCCGAGCACTGGTGGCAGACTCGGCCCATGACCTCGACCGCACCGGATCAATCGACCTACTCCTACCGTCGGGTCCTCCTGAAGCTGTCCGGTGAGGTCTTCGGCGGCGGGAAGGTCGGCGTCGATCCCGAGGTCGTCAACGGAGTCGCACGGCAGATCGCCGACGTCGCCAAGGAGGGCGTCCAGGTCGCCGTCGTGGTCGGCGGCGGCAACTTCTTTCGAGGCGCCGAGCTGTCGCAGCACGGCATGGACCGCGGTCGGGCCGACTACATGGGCATGCTCGGCACGGTGATGAACTGCCTGGCCCTGCAGGACTTCGTCGAGGGGCACGGCGTCGAGACCCGGGTGCAGACGGCGATCACGATGGGTCAGGTGGCCGAGCCGTACGTCCCCCGCCGCGCGATCCGGCATCTCGAGAAGGGCCGGGTCGTCATCTTCGGTGCCGGCGCCGGGCTGCCGTTCTTCTCGACCGACACGGTGGCCGCCCAGCGGGCCCTCGAGACGAAGGCCGACGCCGTGCTGATGTCGAAGAGTGGCGTCGACGGCGTCTACTCCGCCGACCCGCGTATCGACTCCAGCGCGACGAAGTACGCCGAGCTCAGCTTCACCGAGGCGATCCGGCTCGGGCTGCGGGTCGTCGACGCGGCCGCCTTCGCCCTGTGCATGGAGAACAAGCTGCCGATGATCGTCTTCGGGATGACCGAGGAGGGCAACATCGCCCGCGTACTCCGTGGTGAGAAGATTGGCACACTCGTCCACGCGGATTGACCCGCGTGGCGGCCGCGAGGAGACCAGGAGTGAGGACGCCGTGATCGACAAGACACTGCGCGACGCCGACGCCAACATGGACAAGGCCGTGGAGTTCGCCAAGGAGGAGTTCGCGGCGATCCGCACCGGCCGGGCCCACCCGGCGATGTTCGCCAAGATCACCGCGGACTACTACGGGTCGCCGACCCCGATCCAGCAGCTGGCGTCGTTCCACATCCCGGAGCCGCGTGTCGTCGTCATCTCCGCGTACGACAAGAACGCCGTCAGCGCCATCGAGAAGGCGATCCGCGACTCCGACCTCGGCGTCAACCCCGCCAACGACGGCACCGTGCTGCGCCTGGTGATGCCGGAGCTCACCGAGGAGCGGCGCAAGGAGTACATCAAGCTCGCCAAGTCCAAGGCCGAGGACGGTCGGGTCGCGATCCGCAACATCCGCCGGCACGCCAAGCAGGCCCTGGACAAGATGGAGAAGGACGGCGAGGCCGGCAAGGACGAGGTCGTCGCCGCCGAGAAGCGGCTCGACGGGATGACGAAGAAACACGTCGACTCGGTCGACGACCTCCTCAAGCACAAGGAGGCCGAGCTCATCGAGGTCTGAGCCCGGACCGACGAGCTCGTAGCCCCCTCGATGACATCACACAGCGCGGCCGGGGGCAGCCCGGCCGGATTCGGCGCGAGCGGATCCGCGCCGGCGCCGTCCGGAGGCGGCCGTTCCGGCGGTCGGCGCTCCGGTGGCGGTGGCCGCAACCTGCCGGCTGCGATCGGCGTCGCGGTCCTGCTCGGCGCGATCATCATCGGGTCGCTCTTCGTGGTCAAGACGGCCTTCCTCGGTGTCGTCCTGCTCGCGATCCTGCTGGCGATCTGGGAGCTGGCCAACGCCCTGGCGACCGGCAAGATCCGGCTGCCGCTGGTGCCGGTGTGCGTCGGCGCGATGGCGATGTTGGCCGGCGCCTACTACGGCGGTGCCGAGGTGCTGTCGGTGGCGCTCGCGTTCACGGTGATCGGGACGATGGTCTGGCGCCTCGCCGAGGGCTCCGACGGCTTCGTCCGCGACGCCACCGCCGGGGTGTTCGTCACGGCGTACGTCCCGCTGCTGGCGGGCTTCGCCGTCCTCATGCTCGCCGAGGACGACGGCGACTGGCGCGTGCTGACCTTCCTCCTGGTCACGGTGGCGTCCGACGTCGGCGGCTACATCACCGGCTACCGGCTCGGCAAGCACCCGATGGCGCCGTCGATCAGCCCGAAGAAGTCGTGGGAGGGGTTCGTCGGCTCGCTGCTCACCTGCGCGCTCGTCGGTTGGCTGACCGTGACGTATCTCCTCGAGGGCGAGGTCTGGGTCGGCCCGGTCCTCGGCGTCGTCGTCGCGATCGCCGCCACGCTCGGCGACCTCGGGGAGTCGCTGATCAAGCGCGACCTCGGCATCAAGGACATGGGCAACCTGCTGCCCGGCCACGGCGGGATCATGGACCGGCTCGACTCGCTGCTCGTCGTCGCGCCGGTGTGCTGGCTGCTGCTGCACCTGCTCGTGGACGCCGCGTGAGCCAGTCTCGGCTCACCCTCGTACGGCACGGCCGCTCGGCAGTCGACCCGGCGACGCCACCCCGTCGATGGAGCCTGGCGCCGGATGCGGCGGCCGGGGTGGCGTCGCTGCGGGCGAGCGGCCTGCTGCCGGCCGGCGCCGCCTGGTACAGCTCGCCGGAGCCGAAGGCGGTCGCGACGGCCGCCGCCCTCACGGACCGTCCGGTGACCGTCGTCGACGACCTCCGGGAGGCCGAGCGGCCGGCGACCTGGTTCGACGACCCGGCGGAGTTCGTGGTCGCGGTGCGGCGTTCGGTGCAGCGTCCCGACGAGGCGGCGGTGCCCGGCTGGGAGCCGGTGTCCGTGACCCGGTCGCGCGTCGCCGCCGCTGTACGGTCGCTGCTGGCCGACCCGGACCGGCCGAAGGATCTCGTACTCGTCGGGCATGGCACGGCCTGGACGTTGCTGGTCGCCGAGCTCACCGGACGGCCAACCGACCTCGCCGCGTGGGAGCGGATGGCGATGCCCGACCTCGCGGTGCTGGAGGTGCCGCCGGCGAGCTCGTCGGCCGAGCTGGTCCGCGACTGGGGTCAGGTGATCGGGACCGGGAACGCCACCGGACTGTGATGCCCGCCGGTGTCGACCGCGCGGACTCCGAGGAAGACGTTGTCCTTGGACAGGTCGACCGTAGCCGAGGTGACGTCGCCGACCGGGACGGCGTCGGTCCAGTCCGGCGACGTGGTCTCGCGGATCAGGATCTCGTAGCCGGCCAGGTCGGCCTCGGTGCCGCGGGTCCACTGCAGCGTGGAGTCGTTGGTCAGCTCGGTGGCGACGATCCCGACGTCCTTCGGAGTCCCGGGACCCTGCGCGAGCGACCAGAGCGTGGCGAGGTTCACCCGGGCCACCCGGGCGATGTACGGGAAGTCGCAGAACTCGATCAGGTCGCCGAACTGGACGCCGTCCTCCACGCGCACGTCCTGGTGCTGGTGGCGGAAGTCCTCCGCCGGCTCGGTGAACCTGGCCGCCGCGAAGCGTTGCTCCAGGAACGAGATGTGGTCGCCGCCGCGCAGGTAGCGGTCGCGACGCCAGATCGTCCGGATCCGCATCCCGGTGGCGCTGTTCTGCGCCACGTTCTCGACGAACCGGCCGAGCTGGCGGGTCGGGGAGTCGTTCTCGCCACCGACGGCCCGGCGGATGTCGGCCTCCTCCTCGGTCTCGGCGGTGGGCACGCCCTCGACGAACAGGCGCACGGTACGCGGGTCGCGGCTGCCGTCCTCGGCGGTGGGAGTGCCGATGATGTCGTTGGTGAACATGCCCTGGACGTCGACGCCGGCCGCCTTCATCTGCTGCGCCATGTGCGCCGATCCGTACAGCCCCTGCTCCTCACCCGCCACCGCGGCGAACACCATGGTCGCCTCGGTGCGCTGGTCGGCCATCACCCGGGCCATCTCCAGCACCGCGGCGACCCCGGACGCGTCGTCGTCGGCGCCCGGCGAGTCGTCGGTCGCGTTCATGACGTCGCTGATCCGCGAGTCGTAGTGTCCGGAGACCACGTACGCCCGGTTGGGATCGGTCTCGCCGCGCAGGGTCGCGATGATGTTCGTGATCCGGGTCGGTTCGGGGATCCGGTCGGAGACCGGCTGGATGAACGACTGCAGCTCCACGGTCATCCGGCCGCCGGACGCTGCCGCGTATTTCTGTAGTTCGGCGAAGATCCAGTCCCGCGCCGCGCCGATCCCGCGCTGCGGGTCGTCCTGGGACGAGAGCGTGTGCCGGGTGCCGAAGCTGACCAGCGCCTCGATGGTCTGCTCGATCCGCCGGGGGGAGATCTTGCGGCACAGCTCGCGCAGCTGTCGGTCCGGCCGCTGCGGACGCACCGGCTCGCCGAGACCTTGCCGTGGGCGTCCCAGGTGCACCGGGGACGCCTCGGAGGCGGCCAGCGGTACGGCGGCGACGGCGGCCGACGCGGCGGCGGCCGTCAGGAATCCGCGTCGTGTGGGGGAGAAGGACACGACTGGACGAGGATCGTGGGACTCGGACATCGGACCACCTTGAGTCGACGGGCGGGGTCACTTCTGCTACGACTCGATTACATGCAGGGATTGCGTCGTCCGCAAGCAGCGAACCCGGATCACGCCGGCGGCAGCGCGAGCAGCCGGTCGATGTCGTCGGGCGCGGCGGTGTCGACGGCGACGCGGTTGACCCGCCGTACTCCGCAGCGCAGGCAGCGATGCACGACGGCGAGCCCCTTGCCTCGCGGCCGGGTCAAGCCGATCGGCTCCATCGGCCCGTGGCAGTCGCTCGCGCGGTCGCCGGGCCGGTCGTCGAGGTGGTGTGACCACAGGCAACTCGGGCAGTGATTGCGATAGCTGCCGTTGGTACAAGCAGGTACGTATGCGTCGCAATGCAGGCATACGAACGAGGTGTTGTCGCGGCGTCGCGCCACGTCCGCCTCCGGAGTCGGTCGCAGGGATGCGAGGACTCGAAGGCGTAGGGTTCCGTTTGCTCTTCACCGCCGGGGCGATCCGGTGGTTCCGGGCTCGAACGGGCAGGGACCGGTTCACCGCGATCTGCTTCCGCGGTCGCGATTACTTCTGGTTCCGACGTCACCACGGCCGGTCGGGCGCGTGGATCAGGACCTCGACCGGGTTTGATCCCTCGACGCGAGGGCTGCTGTCCCGGCCACTGTCAGCCGGGTTTCCCAGCTGCCACCAGTAGGTGTGGGTCCGCTCTCACCGGCATCGGCGTCGTCCCCTACCGGACGGGCGTACCGCTGCGTCGAGCGGTCACGATCTCACCTCCTCAGCAGGGTGTCGGCACGACGCTAGTACGCCTTCGCACTGCCGTCCTCCGGATTTGTCGGCAGCGCGCGTACCTGCGTCGACGTGACCTCGATGCGGGCCGGCTGGCCTCGGACCCGTGAGCGCCGGGGGATTGGCGTCGCATGGGAGACTCGTACCCGATGTCCACCACGCTGCCCCTGGTCTTCGACGAGCCGATCGGCCGCCGCAGGCCGCCTCGCCACCTGGCCGATCTCACCCTGGCCGAGCGGGCGGACGTCGTCGAGGCGCTGGGCGAGCCGCGCTATCGGGCCAAGCAGCTGTCCCGACACTACTTCGCCCGGCTGGTCGACGACCCCGACGAGATGACCGACCTGCCGACCGGCGTTCGCGACCGGCTGCGCGCCGAGCTGCTGCCGCCGTTGCTCACGCCGCTGCGGACGCTCGAGGCCGACGGCGGTACGACCCGGAAGACGCTGTGGCGGATGTTCGACGGCGCGCTCGTGGAGTCGGTGCTGATGCGCTATCCCGACCGGGTCACGATGTGCGTGTCCAGCCAGGCCGGGTGCGGGATGGCCTGCCCGTTCTGCGCCACCGGTCAGGGCGGACTGCAGCGCAACATGTCGGCCGGCGAGATCGTCGAGCAGGTGCTGGCCGGAGCCCGCGCGCTGACTCGGGGCGAGGTCCCCGGAGGCCCGGGACGGGTGTCCAACGTGGTCTTCATGGGCATGGGTGAGCCGATGGCCAACTACCGGGCCGTCATGGGTGCGGTTCGCCGCCTGGTCGAGCCGGCGCCCGAGGGCCTGGGCATGTCGGCCCGCGGCGTGACCGTCTCCACCGTCGGCCTCGTGCCGCGGATGCGGCAGCTGGCCGCCGAGGGCCTGCCGGTCACGCTCGCGCTCTCGCTGCACGCCCCCGACGACGAGCTGCGCGACGAGCTCGTGCCGGTCAATACCCGTTGGAAGGTCCGGGAGGTCGTCGAGACCGCGTGGGACTACGCCGCGGCGACCAAGCGTCGGGTGTCGATCGAGTACGCGTTGATCAAGGACGTCAACGACCAGGCCTGGCGGGCCGACCTGCTCGGCGACGTGCTCACCTCGTACGGCGACTGGGGATGGGTCCACGTCAACCTGATCCCCCTCAATCCCACGCCGGGCTCCAAATGGACGGCGTCGCGGCCGGAGGACGAGGCCGAGTTCGTCCGGCGGCTCCGGGCCAAGGGCGTGCCGACGACCGTACGAGACACCCGAGGCCGGGAGATCGACGGCGCCTGCGGTCAGCTCGCCGCCCAGCGATGAGCCAGAATGGACGCATGGCGGCTCCGACGTTCCCCACGTTCGTCTACGACGGCGACTGCGCGTTCTGCTCGTCGTGCGCCCGGTTCGTCCAACGCTGGATCCCGACCCCGGCCGCGGTCGAGGCCTGGCAGCTCGTCGACATCGAGGCGCTCGGGCTCACGGTCGCGGAGTGCGACGCCGCCGTGCAGTGGGCGACGTCGGCGACCCACCACACGTCCGGGCCGGAGGCGATCTCCGACCTGCTCAAGAGCAGCCGACCCTGGTGGCGTGCGACCGGATTCCTGCTCGGCCTGCGTCCGGTCCTGTGGATCGCGTGGCCGGTCTACCGCTGGGTCGCGCGCAACCGCGACAAGCTGCCCGGGGGGACGGCCACGTGCGCGCTGCCGCAGGCGGAGCGCGATCGCGGCCGCACAGCTGGTTAGCGGTCGCTAGCGACCTGGCTCGTCGCCGGCGCTGGTCGCAGCCTGGCCATGACCCGATCGAACCCGAGTCGCAGCCAGTGCAGCGGTCTGACCTTCTCGAGCGCGAGGAAGCTCGTCATCGCGACCAGGTGTGGCGCGAACCAGATGGTGATCGCGAGCCTCGTGAACAGGTGGAACAGGTAGAAGTACGCGATGATCCAGGGCCGGATCCGATCGTTGACGAAGAAGACAATCGGGCTGACCAGCTCGAACGTGATGAGGCCGATCTGGGACGTCTTGATCAGCCAGACGTGGTCCAGCATCCAGTTGGACCAATCGGTGCCCCGTCGCAGGATCGCCCAGGTCAGGCTCGTGCCCCACAGCCACTCGATGCCGCCGAACCGGAACTTCGCCCACGCGGCCAGGAAGTACGTCGCGATCACGGCGAGCTGGATGACCCGGAACGACCAGCCGGCCTTCTCCGACAGTCGCTGGTCGCCGTGTCGGGCCCGGCCGACCGTCGGCAGCAGGGCCAGCGCGACGAGGAAGGCGAACCGGTCGTGGTCGACCTTGCCGTAGCTGTTGAAGATCAGCATCCACTCGAAATAGAGCAGGAAGACCGCCGAGCCGAGCAACCGCGGAAAGATCCCGATCGCCGCGATCGGCGACAGGATCAGCAGACCCCAGAAGCAAGTCTGGACGACCGCGGTGGTGGGGTCCGGAATGAACGGCAGCAGATGCTCGTCGATATTGAGCGGCACGTACAGCTCGGTGGGGACGTCTGACTTGAGAGCCGCCGCCTCGGAGTAGACGAGGACGTCGTAGACGATGAAGAGATACGCGAGGGTCCGCAGCGCGGCGACGCGACCGAGCGGTACCGGAGCGAACAGCCATCGCATGAAGCGGTTGCTCAAGCGGGTGGGCAGCGATGTCGACGGTGCCGCCTCGGAGGTCACCTGTGCCATGTGACGACCTCCTCGAGGGTGCTCTCGCCGGTCGGCAGCCCGTCCTTGATCTGGATCCATTCGATGACGATCCGGATCTCGTCGACCGGCGGATTCTGCGGATAGCGCCGTTCGTACGCCTCGGCCAGATAGCCGAGCAACGAGGGATCGGCTTCGAAGCGGGAGAGCTGCCCTTCCAGCTCCGCCCGGCGCATGCCGGTGAAACCTTGGGTGAACCGGAACTCTTCACCGGCGGCGTTGACCGCGTACATCTGGGTGTCGGCGACCGGCTCGTTCAGCTCCCGCGACGTCGAGTACATCCGGAACGGACCGATCGGGAAGTCGTCGTCGTCACCCCACAGAGTGCCGTAGAAGACACCGGCGGCGAGTACGAGCGTGATCGCGACCCGTACCCTCCGCCCAAGCGTGCCCACGTCCACGCCGAGAGTGTAGAGGCGGCGTTCGGGACCTGGCAGCCCAGGCCGTCCCGACGGTCAGAACGGTGGGCCGGCGCCGCAGCGGACCGGCTGCGCGGCATCCGGATCGAGCGCGTTCGACACCATCTGGGCGACGCCGCTGTCGAAGGCCAGCCCGACGTGGCCGACCGGGTCGAACGGGCAGACGTCCTGCACCAGGACGTTGTCGACGCCGGGCTCGGTCACGAACGCCGAGGCGTACGGCGTCACGGCGACCTCCCAGCGGGTCGCGATGACTGTGTAGTCGACCCCGGCCTGGGCGATCGGCCCGGCGTTGAGGGTCTCGACCGCGGCGCCGTCCACCAGCAGGTCGTCGCAGGCCGCGCAGCCGAACTCCCGCACGGCCTGCCGGAGCGGACCGGACAGGCCGAGCAGGTTCCCCACCATGAGCAGGCCGCTGAGGTTGGTGCCGTGGGTGGGCGGCGCCATCGCGACCACGGTGTCGACCTGGTCGGCGTAGCCCAGTACCTTCGGGCCGTAGAGCGCGTGGAAGCCGCCTTCGGAGTGGCCGACGAGGTCGACCCTCGACGCCCCCGTGGCGCCGAGGACCTCGTCGACGTACGTCTCGATCTCCGAAGCCGACTCGGCGATCGCCACCAGGCCGCCCACCGTGAGCTCCGGCGACACCTGCCCGTACGTCGGCGCGAACACGCAGTAGCCGCGGTCGGCGAGGTACGGACCGAGGTAGCCGGCGTAGTTGGCGTCTCCGTTCGCGCCCAGCCCGTGCAGCATCACGACCGGGTCCGGATGTGCCGCCGACGGCTGGCAGCCCCAGTCGTTGAAGCCCGACGACGCGGCCCCCGCCGCGGTCGAGACCGGCAGCACGACCAGGCTGGCGAGCAGGGATGCGATGAGGCCGGCGAGTCCGGTATGGACGGACAGGCTTCGCATCTGGTCTCCCAGCTCCGTAAACGGGACAGACCACATCAGACCACATCGACCTCTTTTCGACAAGACGCCTTTTCCGAAGCTTTCGGGAGGTGGAAACGGCGGAATGAGCCAGTAATGTCGCGGTATGCCGCAGGGGCCGTCGGAGGGTGGGCCGGGTCGTCGTCGGCGGATCCGGGGTCTGGACGCCGAGGAGCGCCGGGCCCAGCGGCGCGGCCTGCTGTTGGACGCGGCGCTCGACCAGATCGCGGCCCGCGGCTACCACAACACGTCGATCGAGCAGATCTGCCGGGCCGCGGGTGTCAGCACGAAGAGCTTCTACGAGTGCTTCGAGAGCCGGGAGGCCTGCTACCTCGCACTGCTGCAGCGGACGACCGACCGGATCGCCGCGCACATGGTCGAGCGGCTCCAGCAGGCGCCGACCGACGAGCGGGCCGCCACACCGGAGCTGCTCGCCGCCTTCGCGCACGCGCTGGTCGACGACCCCCGGTTCGCCTTGGCCACCTTCGGCGCCGCGGCCGGGGTCTCGCCCGCGGTCGAGCGGCAGCGCCGGGTCAACCGCCGGTGGGCGGCCGGCTTCCTCGAGGAGCTGTGGAAGTACTACGGCGCGATCGGCCCGACCGTGGCGGTCGGGCAGGCCCACAACGTCGCGATCGGCGCGATCGGTGGCATGTTCGACCTGGTGGCCGACTGGCTGCAGGACTCCGATCCGGCCGATCCCTTGGCGGTCGACTCGTTGATCCGCCGGTTGACCGACTTCTATCTCGCCGTCCGGTCTGGCCTGGGCGACCTCCGGCTGCCTCCCCACTCCGCAGACCGGACGGAGTGAGCGGCTCGACTTGACGCATGCCGATATGGGCATATGATGGCGGCGTGGCACGAGCAGCGACGACGTCGGACGTCTTCAACGCGATCGCCGAGCCGCAGCGCCGGGAGATCCTGGTGCTGCTGCAGGCGGGTGAGCGGCCGGTGACCGAGCTGGCCCGGGAGCTGGGGATGGCCCAGCCGCGTGCGTCCAAACACCTGCGGGTGCTTCGAGAGGTCGGGCTGGTGCGGGACCGCAAGGCCGGCAAGCAGCGCCTGTACGACCTTGACGCCCGCGGGCTGCGGCCGGTCCATGAGTGGACCGGCGGGTTCGAGCGGTTCTGGAATGAGAGCTTCGACCGGCTGGACGCGTACGTGCAGGACCTGAAGCAGGCAAGGCAGGAGGAGAGCCGATGAGCGCGACGGGACGAGGAGCGGCGGCGCAGTCCGCGACGGCCGACCGCGAGATCGTCATCTCCCGGGTCATCGACGCCCCACGGGCGCTGGTGTTCGAGGCGTTCACCGAGGTCCGGCACCTGTCGCGATGGTGGGGACCGAAGGGGTTCTCCACGACCACGCAGTCGTTCGAGTTCCGCGTCGGAGGGGAGTGGCACTTCGTGATGCACGGGCCGGACGGGACGGACTACACCGAGTGGATCTCGTGGACCGAGATCGCCCCGCCGGAGCGGATCGCACTGGTCCACGGTGAGTCCCGCGGCGACCCGAACGCCTTCGATTCGGTCCTGACCTTCGAGACTGATGGTGCGGCGACCCGGATCGAGATGCGCACGGTGTTCCCCACCAAGGCACTGCGGGACGAGGCGGTCGAGACGTACCACGCGATCGAGGGCGGCCGGCAGACCCTGAGCAACCTGGCTGCCTACGTCACCGGGATCGTTCGGAAGGGAGCCGAGGGCTGATGGCCGGGAAGGTGTTCTTCAGCGTGTCGATGTCGCTGGACGGGTTCATCGCGCCCGAGTCTCTCGAGGACTTGATGGGGCAGCAGTGGATGGAGCTGCAGCAGTGGATGTTCGCGCAGCGGTTCTTTCGGGAGAACCTGAAGCTCGGCAAGGGCGGCGAGGAGGGGCGCGACAACGACATCGCGCGGGAGACGTTCGAGCGCACCGGCGCGAGCGTGATGGGCAAGCGCATGTTCGACGCCGGCGAGCAGGCGTGGCCGGAGGAGGCGCCCTTCCACACGCCGGTCTTCGTCGTGACGCACGAGAGGCGTGACCCGTGGGAGCGGCCCGGCGGGACCACCTTCCACTTCGTCAACGACGGCATCGAGCCCGCGCTCGACCAGGCCCGCGAGGTCGCCGGCGACCGCGACGTCCGCATCGCGGGCGGTGGCACGACGATCCTGGAGTACGTGAACGCCGGCCTGATCGACGAGTTCTCGATCGCGCTGTCGCCGGTGCTGTTCGGCTCCGGAATCCGCCTGTTCGAGGGCGTGGACGCGGGCCGCGTGGCCCTGGAGCCGGTCCGCGCGGAGCCCTCCCCGAGGGTCACGCACCTGACCTACGCCGTCCGGGAGCGGTAGGCGCACGGCGGATGCGACACGGCGAGGGCGGACGCGAAGGACACCCGCGCGGTTGGCACGCAGCCGGTTCTCCTGCCGTCATGACCGGACGATCTTCGGCTGCCTCCCGGCTCCGCTGGCCGACGGAGTGAGACGCTCGCGATCACGCCGAGCAGGCGAAAATCCTTGCCGATCCGGTCGCCTGCGGGCCCCCGCTGCGCTCTGTGACCAATCGGTGACAGAAATTTCGCCGAATCAGTAGCGCTCGGACCCCTTTTGGGTGTTCCATACGTACTGTCGTGGCCGCCGGTGACCCGAGACGCCGGCGGCCATGACCTTTTCTCCGACGTCAGTCAGGCCGGCTGGTCGGATCTCTTTAGGTTAGGCTAACCTAACGCCCATGACGCCGCCCGAGACACCGTTGCGCGCCCACGGCCTGGATCTCGGTTATCGCGGCGAGCGGGTGGTCCACGGTGCCAGCCTCGAGCTCGCCGCCGGTCGGGTGACCGCGTTGGTCGGTCCGAACGGCAGCGGGAAGTCGACGTTGCTGCGGGCGATGGCCCGGCTGCACGCCCCCGACGACGGCGACGTCCTGCTGGCCGACGGTACGTCCGCGCTCGCCCTGTCGCCCCGAGACTTCGCCCGCAACGTCACCCTTCTGGCCCAGACCCGACCGACGCCGACCGGGGTGTGCGTCCGCGAGGTGGTCGGCTACGGCCGGCATCCGCACCGGGCGCGGTGGCGTGGGGTCGATCCGCGCGGGGCGGAGTCCATCGCGTGGGCGATGGAGGTCACCGGCGTCACGTCGATGGCCGACCGGCCCGTCGACGAGCTGTCCGGCGGCGAGCGACAGCGGGTGTGGCTGGCGACCGCACTTGCCCAGCGCACCCACACGCTGCTGCTCGACGAGCCGACGACGTTCCTCGACCTCCGCTACCAGGTCGAGACCCTGGACCTGATCCGGGACCTGGCCGACGAGCACGACGTCGCGGTCGGCGTCGTCCTCCACGACCTCGACCAGGCGGCCGCGGTCGCCGATGCCGTCGTCCTGCTCGACGAGGGAAGGGTCCGCGCCCGCGGCACGGCGGCGCAGGTGTTGACGCCGGAGCTGCTGTCCGAGGTCTACGGCATCCGGATCGACGTCTCCGTCGACGACGTCACCGGGCACCTCACCACCCAGCCGATCGGCAAGCACCGCGGTCGGCTGACCGATCAGGCGCGGCGATCCGCCTGAGCTCGTCCTGTCCGCGACCGACCCGTACGAGAAAGGCCTTCCGATGCGAACGACGCGTGCCCTGACGGCGGCGCTGGCCAGCCTGGCGCTCATCCTCGCCGCTTGCGGCTCGAGCGAGGACGACGAGTCGTCCGACGGCGGCTCCGACAGCTCGGCCAGCGGGCCGGTGACCGTCACGGACTCCCGCGGCCAGGAGATCCAGCTCGACGAGCCGGCCGACGAGGTCGTGGCGCTCGAGTGGTCCGAGGCCGAGGATCTGGTGGCGCTCGGCGTGATGCCCGTTGGAGTCGCACAGGTCGACGACTTCAAGACGTGGGTCAACACGGTCGAGCTCGACGACAGCGTCACCGACGTCGGGTTGCGCAGCGAGCCCAGCATCGACGCGATCGCCGGGCTGCAGCCGGATCTGATCATCACCGAGGCCGACCGGTCGCGCAGCCAGATCGACGACCTGGAGGAGTTCGCACCGGTCCTGGTCACCGAGGGCACCGACCAGAGCGACAACATCGGTCAGATGGAGACCAACCTCCGGATGATCGCGACCGCGGTCGGCAAGGAGGACGTCGCCGACCAGCTGATGACCCAGCTCGACGCCACGATCGAGGCGGGTCGGCAGGCGATCCAGGACGCCGGCATGGAGGACGCGACGTTCGCCGCCGCGCACGGCTGGACCGAGGGTGGGTCGGTGACGATCCGGATGTTCGGCGAGGGCTCGCTGTTCTCGGACCTGGCCGAGTCGCTGGGGCTGACCAACGCCTGGCGGGGCAACGTCGACGAGTGGGGGCTGACGACGACCGACGTCGAGGCGATGACCCAGCTCGGTGACACGCACTTCATGTACATCGCGCCGGAGGACAACGTCTTCGCCGAGGCGCTCCCGGACAACCCCATCTGGCAGGGCCTCCCGTTCGTCGAGGACGGCAACGTCTACGAGCTCGACGGCGGCACCTGGGCCTTCGGCGGGCCGAACTCGTCCCAGCAGGTCGTGGAGGAGATCGTGGGAGCCCTCACGTCGTGACGATGGTCGAGTCATCGACCGTCGAGGAGACGGAGGCGGATCGGGCGCGACCGAAGGCCCGATGGACGACCGTCGGCGTGCTGGTCGTGGCGCTGGCGCTGGTCGTGCTGCTGGCGGCCGTCCACCTCACCCAGGGCACCTCGACGGTGAACGCCTCGGACCTGCTCCGGCTCCTGGTCGGACGCGGGGACGAGGAGACCGAGGCGGTGTTCGTGGCCTCGCGGCTGCCCCGGATGCTCGCCGGCCTGCTCGTCGGCGTCGCCCTGGGAGTTGCCGGGACGCTGCTGCAGTCGATGACCCGCAACAACCTCGCGGCGCCGGACACCCTGGGCGTCAACGACGGGGCCTACCTGGCCGTCGTCGCGTCGGCGATCCTCGTCGGCGGCCTGCCCCCGCTGCAGTCGGCGGGCGTCGCGATGGTCGGCGGGTTGCTCGCCGCCGGACTCGCGATGGCCGTGTCGGCGGGTGGGGCCTCGGGTCCGACCCGGCTGATCCTCGCCGGGTCCGCCACCGCGATGGCGATGCTGGCGATGACCAACACACTGCTGCTGATGAAGCCGGAGGAGACGTTCGGCCTGTACGCGTGGGGCAAGGGGTCGCTCGCGCAGACCGGGCTCGAGCGCGTGGCGTACCTCGGCCCGGTCGTCGCGATCGGCCTGCTGGCGGCGATGTTCATGGCCCGCCGACTCGACCTGCTCGCGCTGGGCGACGACGGCGCCGCGGTGCTCGGCGTCCACGTACGGATGACCCGGACGACGGCGGTCGTGCTCGCCGTACTCCTCTCGGCGGCGGCCGTCACCGTCGCCGGACCGCTGGCGTTCGTCGGACTGTGCGCACCCGCGATGACTCGCTTGCTGGCGCGACGAGTACCCGGCCTCGGGGCGCACGTCTGGCTGCTGCCGACGAGTGCGGCGGTCGCCTGTGCCGTCGTCCTCGCGTCCGACCTGATCGTCCGGGCCTTCCTGACCGGGCCGTACGGCTCCGAGATGCCGACCGGGGTCGTCACGGCGATCTTCGGGGCGCCGTTCCTGATCTGGCTGGCCGCCCGGCATCGCGGCTCGTCGCCGGCCCGGAGCTCGCCCGCGTCGCGGCAGGGCGCGCTGCGGGGACGGCTCGGCTTCGCCGTGATCCTCACCCTGGCAGCGGCCGTCGCACTCGCGGCGATGGCGGCCGGCATGCTGCTCGGCGACACGAACCTGCTGCTCGGCGACCTGACCAACTGGCTGACCGGGCAGTCCGGGCCGGCGATCACGTACCTGCTCGACAACCGGCTGCCGCGCGTCCTGCTCGGCGTCCTCGCCGGCGTGGCGCTGGCCGTCGCGGGCACGACGGTCCAGGCCGTGTGCCGCAACCCGCTCGCCGAGCCCGGGATCATCGGCGTCACCGCCGGCGCGTCGGTCGGCGCCGTCGGACTGCTCGTCGTGGTGCCCAGTGCGAGCGTGGGCCTGATGGCGGGCGCAGCCGGGATCGGCGCCGTGGTCGCGTTCGCGAGCGTGTACGGCCTGGCCTGGCGCGGCGGCCTCGACTCCGACCGGCTGGTCCTGGTCGGCGTCGGAGTCGGCTTCCTCGGCGCCGCCATCACTGCGGTGCTGGTGCTCGAGGACACGATCCTGTCGGCGCAGGCGATGACGTGGCTGTCCGGGTCGACGTACGCCCGCGGCCTGACCGACGCGATCCCGGTGGTCGTGGCGCTCGTACTCCTGCTGCCGGTGCTCGCGATGGCCACCCGGGAGCTCGACCTGTTGGCCCTCGACGACGACACCCCTCGGGTGCTCGGCGTGCCGCTGGAGCGTGTACGCCTGCTCGCGCTCGCCGGGGCAGCCGCGTTGACCGCGACCGCGGTGGCGGCGGTCGGCGTGATCGGATTCGTCGGGCTGGTCGCGCCGCATGCCGCCCGGGCCCTCGTCGGCGGTCGACACGCCCGCGTCCTGCCACTGGCGGCACTGCTGGGCGCCGCGTTGGTGTGCGCCGCCGACACGCTCGGACGGACCGTGATCGCACCGGACCAGCTGCCGGCCGGTCTCATGACGGCGCTGGTCGGCGCACCGTACTTCATCTGGCTGCTGTGGCGGACCCGGGCATGATTGGGGGCCGACGCGCCCGGCGGCTACGCTGAGGCGCCGATGCAGCGTCCGGTGGGGAGCCACGCACGTCACGCACGATGGAGCGTGGACCCGTGGAGCCGGACACGTCGGGCGTATAGCTCAGCGGTAGAGCACCTGCCTTACAAGCAGGGGGTCACAGGTTCGATCCCTGTTGCGCCCACCGAGGCCTCTGACCTGCGGAAATGCTGCTTAGATCGCGTGTCTCGGCTGAGCACGGCGCCAAACCTCTGGCTCGGAGAGAAGGGCAAACGGCCACTGACGGCCACCGGCATCAAGCAGATGCTCGAACGCCGCGGCGCCACGATCGGCCCGCGCATCCACCCACACATGTTCCGCCACGGATTCGCCGACGCATCGCTGTCATCCGGAGGCACCGAGGCCGACCTGATGCGGCTCGCCGGCTGGAGATCCCGCCAGATGCTCGACCGTTACGGCGCCCGCGTCGCCGACGCCCACGCCCGAGAGGCACACCGACGACTCGCCCCAGAACATCGACGCCAACGGAGCCGTCGCGTGGGAGATTTGCGGCTGGCGACAATCCTGGGCGCCAAGCACGAGGCTCGTTCGGTCAGCGCGTCGAACGCGGCGAAGTGACGCGGCTCGACGGGGCGGATCGCGGCGGGTCCGAATCTGGCCGTCGCCTGCGATCGTGCTGGACTCCGAGGGCGACCGCGCCCGGGTAGGTTTGGCGGGTGGTCACGTCTGCCGGTCGTCAGCTCCCCGATCGGGCCCGTGTCGTGGTCGTCGGCGGGGGCGTGATTGGCTGCTCGGTCGCCTATCACCTCGCCCATGCCGGCTGGACCGATGTGGTCCTGCTCGAGCGGGACCGCCTCACCTGCGGCACGACGTGGCATGCCGCGGGTCTGATGACGTGCTTCGGGTCGATGTCGGAGGTTTCGACCGCAATCCGGCTGTACTCG
>Ga0081538_10000908_pt1 | contig 31991 bp, 29 predicted proteins | sample TabmetS5T2R1_FD_71022 | JGI IMG/M metagenome (GOLD analysis project Ga0081538, IMG submission 71022) | Tabebuia heterophylla rhizosphere microbial communities from the University of Puerto Rico - S5T2R1 | ecosystem: Host-associated > Plants > Roots > Rhizosphere ...
CGGGGGGTCGGCGCGGGGGCGAGTTAGATCCCCCCCTCGCCGCCGCGGCCGACGAGCCGCGGCTCCTCGTATCGGCTGGGAAGGATTGCCACGCGAGCCGACACCACTACCTCCTACCGACTGAAACTCCTCTCCAAACGTCGCATCCCTCATGCAATCCTTACTGCGCTCGCGTACCCTCAGTGTCGATCGGGGTCTGACAAGCCTCGGGGCGGCTATGCGTCGAGTTCTGTTGGCAGCGGTGGCACTCGTCGTCGCACTCTCGTGCGCGGCGGCGGCTCGGCCTGCCGCCACCTTCGTCCTCAAGGGCCACGGTTGGGGCCACGGAATCGGCCTCGCCCAGTACGGCGCCCAGGGGTACGCCGATCGTGAAGGCCGGGGCTATCGCTGGATCCTCCGCCACTACTTCCCGAGAACGTCGATCGGCAGCCGGAAAGCGACTCGCAGGGTGTGCCTCGCGTTCGGGAGCCGATCCGTGTCCTTCGGATCTGCGTCCGGCTTCTCGGCCGGCAGGGTGGCGCAGCCGTTCGGCGCAGGGACCTGGAGGGTCAGCGCCAACGGCGACGGCAGGTTGAAGCTCGTCAAGGGAAGCTCGGTGCGGAGGGTGAGGAACAACAGGGTCTTCTCCCCGGGCGGATCGCCGCTCGCCCTCAGCGGCGCGCGCTACCGCGGGAAGATCACCCTGCGCCTCAAGGGGAGGAGGGTCTGGGGTCTCAACACCCTCGGGCTCGATGCCTACGTGCGTGGCGTCGTTCCCAGGGAGATGCCGAGCTCATGGCACCTCGAGGCGCTCAAGGCGCAGGCCGTCGCTGCGCGCACCTACTCGCTCGCGACCTCCGGCAAGTGCACCTGGTTCGGCTCGCGGGCCCTCTACCCGACGACGTCCGACCAGGTCTACGGCGGCCTGGACGCCGAGACCGGGCGGACGAACGCGGCGGTCGCGGCGACGGCGCGCCAGGTCCTGCTCCACAACGGCGCTCCGGCGCTCACGGTCTTCTCCTCGACCTCGGGCGGCAAGACGTCCTCCGTGTCTGACGAATGGGGCTCGAGCCAGTCGAGCTACCCGTATCTCGTCAGCGTTCCGGACCCCTACGACAGACTCTCCCCCCATCACAACTGGGGCCCCTCCGACGCCGACGACGACTGCCCCAACGCCGGCCGGGACTGCGTCTGGTCTGCTGGCGCCCTCAAACGGGCGCTGGGCGGGAACGCCCCGAGCTCCATCCGCGACTTCAGGGTCACCAATCGCAACGGCTCCAACCGCGTCGCCACGGCGAGGCTCATCGGTCCCTTGGGCTCGACGACGATGACCGGCGGCGAGCTCCGCGCCGAGCTCGGGCTGCGCTCGAGCTGGTTCACCGTCGGTGTGCTGCGGCTGACCGGCGGCGGCACGATCGCCAAGGGTCAGCGGAGGACGCTGCACGCGCTTGCCCGCAACCTCAGGGGCGCGAAGCTCCAGCGGAAGGTCGGCGGCGGCGCCTGGACGGACATACGCGGGATCAAGGGCGCCGTGAACGTCCCCGTGCGGCCGAGGGCGACGACGCTCTACCGTCTCCGCGCCGGACGGGCTTCGACGGCGAGCATCCGGGTGAACGTCACCGGGCAGCCGCGTTTCACGGCTCGCGAGGGAGCGGATGCGCTCGCGGGCGTGGCGGCTCCCGGCGAGCCGGTGCAGGTGCAGCGGCGCGGGCAGGGCGGCGACTGGGTGACGGTCGCTGTCGCGCTCACGCGCGAGGACGGGACGTGGCGAACGTCCCTGACGCTCGTTCCGGGCACGTACCGCGTCTACGTCGCCTCGGGTGGCGTGATCGGGACGAGCCCCGAGCTGACCGTCGTCGCGGGCTAGTTCTGGCGAGCTGGAGGGTTCGGCGAAATATCGGCTGTGTCGCCGGGCGACATTCCGCCAAACCCTCCTAGAGAAGCTCGTCCGGAGGGACGTCCCGGATCTGGCGGGCGGGGTTGCCGACGACGACCGCGCGCGCGGGCACGTCCTGGAGGACGACCGCCCCGGCGCCGACGAAGGCCTCCTCGCCGATCTCGATCCCGGGAAGCAGGACGGCGCCGCCGCCCACCCGGGCGCCGCGGCGGATGGTCGGCCCCGCGCGGAGCCCGTGGCGGCCTTCGGTGCGGCCCATGAAGTTGTCGTTCGTCGTGACCACGCCGGGGGCGATGAAGACGTCCTCCTCGAGCAGGGAGTACGCGGTCACGTATGCGTTCGCCTGGATCTTCGTCCGGGCGCCGATGGACGTGTCGTTCTCCACCACGGAGCCGCGGCCGACCACGACGCCGTCGCCGAGCTCGCAGCGCTCGCGCACGCACGCCTGGTCGCCGACAATGACGCCGCTCCCGAGGCGGCTCCCGGCGAAGACGACGGCGCAGGCGAGGACCGCTGCGCCGTCGCCCACGACCAGCGGCGGCAGCTCCTCCCCCGAGGCGGTGGAGCGCGCGCCGAGTGTCGGGGGCTTCCCGACCACGGCGTTGTCGCCGATCACGACGCCCTCGCCGAGCACCGTCCCCGGGTAGACGACGGCGGTCTCTGCGATCTGTGCGCTCAAACGTGTTCCCGCTCGAGCGACGCCTGGAGCTGCTCGAGGGCCCGCACGACGGCCGCCCCGGCCCGGGTGGCCTCGAGGCGTTCGCCCTCGCCGCGGACGAGGCCCAGGAAGTGCTCGCACTCGAGGCGGAGGGGCTCGGCGTTCGGGATGCGCGGGCTGTAGATGTCGCCCGTGCGCGTGCTCCACTCGCCGTACGTGCGGAGCGACGGCTCCGCGGCGCTGTCGTAGACGGTCACCTTGCGATCGAGCTCCATGTCGTCGAAGACGGCCATCTTCTCGGTGCCGACCACGGTCATCCGACGCATCTTGTGCGGATCGAGCCAGGACAAGTGCATGTGCGCGGCCCTCCCGGAGGGGAAGCGGAGATGGCAGAAGACGACGTCTTCGACGCCCTCCTGGAGAAAGGACTCGCCGTGCGCGTCCAGCTCGCTCGGCTCCTCGCCGAGGAGGTAGAGGATGACCGAGAGGTCGTGCGCGCCGAGGCTCCAGAGGGCGTTCTCGTCCGGTCGGATCGTCCCGAGGTTCTGGCGGTTGCCGTAGACGTAGAGCACGTCGCCGAGCTCGCCCGAGTCGACGATCTCCTTCAGCTTGAGGACGCCCGGGTGGTAGAGGAGCAGGTGGCCGGGCATGAGCGTGAGTCCGAGCTCCTCGGCCAGCGCGACGAGCGCCTCGGCGTTCGCGGCGCCGAGCGCCATCGGCTTCTCGACGAAGACGTGCTTGCCGGCGGAGAGCGCTCGACGAGCCAGCTCGGCATGCGTCGGTACTGGCGTCGCAACGACGACCGCCTCGATCGCGTCATCCTCTAGGACGTCGTCGAAGTCGGTCGTCGCGCGGGCGGCCGGATAGCGAGCGGCGGCCGCAGCGAGGCGCTCGTCGCTCGCGTCGCAGACCCACGTCAGCTGCGCGAGGTCGTTGAAGTTGCGCGCCAGGTTCGAGCCCCACTGGCCGAGCCCCGCGATTCCGACGGTCGTCATCCGCGGCTCATCGTACAAAGCAGGTCAGCGATCTTCTCCGCGGCGTGGCCGTCGCCGTAGAGCGCCCGCTGCTCCGACCCTGGAGCCGCTTCGCGCACCGCCGCCACGATCGCGTCCGGGTCGGTCCCGACGAGGCGGTTCCAGCCTGTCTCGACGGTCTCGACCCATTCCGTCGTCGTGCGGAGTGTCACGCAGGGGACGCCGTACCAGTAGGCCTCCTTCTGGACACCGCCCGAGTCGGTGAGCACCACCCGCGCCTGCGAGGCGAGGGCGGCGAAGTCCAGATAGCCGGCGGGCGGGATCATGCGGACGTTGGGCGGGAGCGGAATGCCCGCGGTCGAGAGCGCGGTGCTCGTCCGGGGATGGGCGGGGAAGACGACGGGCTCATCCAGCTCACCGAGCGCTTCGACGGTCTGCGCGAGGGGCTCGGGAGCGACGTTGGCCTCCCGGTGGAGGGTCAGGACCAGGTACCCGCCGGGCTCGACGCCGTTCGCGGCCAGGGCGCCGGAGCGCTCGCGGGCGATCGGCGCCAGCCGGAGGTTCGCGTCGTACATGACGTCGCCGACGAGATGGACGCCGGCCGTGATGCCTTCCGCCGCGAGGTTTCCCACCGCCACCTCGGTGGGACAGAACAGCATGGTGGACAGGCGGTCGACGAGCGTTCGGTTCAACTCCTCCGGCATCCAGCGGTCGAAGGAGCGCAGGCCTGCCTCGACGTGGGCGATGGGGACGAGGAGCTTCCCGGCTGCGAGCGCGCCGGCGAGGGTCGAGTTCGTGTCCCCGAAGACGACGACGATGTCGGGGTTCGACTCGAGGACGGCCGCCTCGATCTCGGGCAGCATTCGGCCCGTCTGCTCGCCGTGCGTCCCCGAGCCCGTCTCGAGCCGGTAGCGCGGCCGTGCCAGCTCAAGCTCCTCGAAGAAGACGGCCGAGAGCTCCGCGTCGTAGTGCTGGCCGGTGTGCAGCATGACCTCCTCGACCCCTCGGTCGCGGAGAGCGAGGGAGAGCGGGGCCGACTTGACGAACTGCGGCCGGTTTCCGACCACGGAAAGGATTCGCACGCCGGCGGCGAATGTAGCGGAGCCCATGGCCCTGAAAGTTCTCCTCGGAAGCCTCGGAATCCTCGCGCGGCCCCTCGGCGCGACGCGCACGCTGGCCTGGTACGCGCAGCGACGCCTCGACCGGCCGGCGTGAGCCGACACGCGAAGGCGAGCGGTGCGGCCTCGCTACACTTGCCTGCCCTGGGCCGTTAGCTCAGCTGGTAGAGCAGGGGACTCTTAATCCCAAGGTCGAAGGTTCGAATCCTTCACGGCCCATCCGGGCAACACACGCAATCCCGCTACCCATGCGGGATTGTGGCTATTTCCAGGGAAAAGCGCCGATTCGCCAGAGGTGCCAGTCTCGCCAGGAGACCCCCAAATCGCCCCGAATGGCATACCTTATGGCATACCTCGAAATTCGGGCCGATAACCGTCAGAATCGCGGTCGGTGGCCGAGTCCTACGACGCTCGCCGAAGCGCCCGAGACCCCGCCTGGCGGGAGGCCGCAATCGCCGCCGCCGCCGAGCGCAAGCGCCGCCGCCGTGAGCGAGACCCCGAAGCCTTCCGGCTCGCCCACGTGGAGGAGCAGCGCCGCTGCTGGCAGGCGCAGGCCGCGAGCGGCCTCACCCTCGCCCAGCTCCACCGCCGCATCGGCGGAGATCGGGAGACGCTCGCCCACATCCTCCGCGACGAGCAGCGGCGCGGGAGGATCGAGTACCTCGGCCTCAGTCGCCGCTGCCGCGTGAACGGCAAGCTGCCCGAGGATGTGAAGGAGGCGCTCCGCCACCTGCGGCTTTAGGCTTCGCCCGAGGGTACGGAGCCTGGACACCGCGCAAACCGCCATCGTCGTTTCGGGCGCCGTCGGCGCGCTCGGAACCTCTCGCCCGCCGTGCTCGGGTGGGTGCAGCGCGACCACGAGCGGAAGCAGGCCCGCGCCGCCCGCCTCCACGAGCAGCGCCTCGCCGTCTATCGCGAGCTCGGGACGTTCCTCGAAACCCAGCGGAGACACGTTTACCGGACCGAGCCGATCCTGGCCGCCGGTGATCCCCCGGCTTCGCCTCCCGAACCGACCGACGAGGAGGACGCGTCTGCATGGTTCGGTCGCCGTCGCCGGGTCGGAGGAAGTCCAGGCCGCCCTCAAGGAGTACCAGGCGAGCGTCACTGACTTCGTCGGGCATGTCTTCGCCTTCCGGGCGATTCGCAGTCAGGGATCTGGCCAGCAGGTCGCCGACTCGGGCGAGGCGATGCAAGCGGCGCGGGCGGTTGCCATCGCAAGGCTCGACGAGACGGAGCGCGTGATGCGCGACGAGCTCGCAAGGCTCTAGGCTTCGGCTCGGGTACGGAGATTAGGAGGGGGCTTCCCCCTGTCGACTTGAGGGCGTCCCTACGGCTCGCAGTTTGTGACCGTCTCGCCCCGCACGCACCGATCGACCCCGTCGCCTCCGTCGAGGGTGTCACCCGGAACGGTCGTTACGTTGGCGCCGCCGTCGAGGAAGTCATCGCCGCCGTCGCCCAAGAGCGAGTCGTCGCCCAGGCCGCCGAAGACGCGGTCGTTGCCGCCCGTGCCCACGTCGTCGCCGTCGCCGCGGACTTCATTGTCGTTCCCCGCATTGCCGGAGACCCTGTCGCTTCCGCCTCTAAAGACCTCTTCGCCGTCCCCTCGGACGACGGCGTCGTCGCCCGGGCCGCCGGAGACGACGTCGTTGCCCCCTGTGGGGATCGTGTCGCCGTCGCCATCGAGGAAGCTGTCGTCGCCATCGCCGCCCTCGACCACGTCGTCACCGCCCGTGCCCGCGTTGCTGCCATCGCCCTGGAGGTTGGCGTCGTCCCCCAGGCCGCCGCGGATCCTGTCGTCCCCGCCCGTGGTCACGCTGCGGCCGTCGCCCTGGAGGATGTTTTCGGCTCCCGCCCCCCCGGAGACCAGGTCGTTGCCGCCCGTGCCCACGCGGTCGCCGTCGCCGATGAGGACGAGGTCGTCGCTCGGGCCGCCGAAGATCTCGTCGTTGCCGCCCACGGCGATTCCGTCCTCGTCCCCGCAGATTCGGTCGTTCCCGCCGCGGCCGAAGATCCTGTCGTCGCCCCCCCGCCCGACAATCACGTCGTTTCCGGAAGTGCCCCGGATCTCGTCGTTGCCCGCGGTGCCCATGATCGTCGCGGGCTCTCCGAAGCAGGTGGTCGGCTCCTGCGCTCCCGCGCTCAGGGGCAGAAGAAGGAACGCGGTGAGGGTGCCCGCGAGCAGCAGGCCGAGAAAACCCGGTCGTCTTGCCATCTCGACCACTCCTTTCCTGCGGCCAAGCGCACACGCAAGGCAGGAGAGCGACCGCGCCCGCTGGCACAAAACCCCGCGCCGCTCGCCGCATCGTCAGGCCGATGCTCCCACTCCCAAAAGCCGCTGTCAAGGCTGCCACGGCTCGCCCGGCTCCGCCCTCTCCGCTTGCGAAACGGGCTACTAGCGGTCTCGCGCGAGCACGCGGCGGCGCTAGGTGGGGGGAACCACCCGGGGGGTGGGGTCGTTACGTCCCGGCGGGGTCTGTCGCGGGGAGAAAAGGTGACCCAGGGTTTGTGGGCTGACGGCTTCTCCCAAGGTTTAAGCGGCCTGCGTCCTGCACGCGCCCCTTCCGAACGGCGTCTTGATGCGCTGGAGTGGCCCGTTCTGGCCCACGCGCACGTCGAGCACCACGCAGTGGGGGCGGGGGACGATGATTTGGCCGTTGAACTGGGTCGCCGAACTCCAGGTGGTTGACTCTTCGTCCCGATCGCAGGCCACGAATAGCACCGTTTGCTCGCCGTTGGCGACGGTCGGAAACGTGTCCCATTTCGAGGGGTCGTAGCCGAGAGCGACGTGGTCGCGCTCGAACGGGGGCACGGCGACGACGACGTCCAGACCGGATTTGACGACAGCGAGGACCTTGAAGGCCACTTGTCGCGCCTGGTAGGCGTGCTTCCGAGCCGGGGCGCGCGCCGCATCTCGAATCCAAACGAGGGCGAAGGGCCCGACGACGATGCTGCGTCTTTGCCAACGACTCGGCTTGCCTAGATCGCCGTAGACATCGGTTCCGCACTCTCGAACGAAGGCACCGGGCACAGAGACCTCCCCGTCAACCGCCGAACCCTCACGCACTGAGGAGGTGCTTCGCCCTTCCACACGAGAGTCCTGACCGGAGGAGCATGCGGTCGTGAAAGCCCCTAGGAGGAGGAGCAGTGTCGCCGCCGAGCCAACCGAGATCCGCGCCGCCATTCTGAGCTGACGTACGTTCGCAGGAACACCGAAGGTCCTATCCTGGTGTCATGATTGCCAACGCTCGACGTTGCGAGACGTGTCGAGCCGTCCTTGCCCGAACCTCCCGACCCGATCGCCGCCACTGCTCGGCGGCCTGCCGACAGGCGGCCTACGAGCAGCGTCCAGCGCCGAGCTGGCAGGCTTCGGCGCTGTTCTTGGAGCGCATGCACCCGGAGCGGTGGGGGCCTGCACGGGCGCACCTACCTCGCCAGCGTCCTCGATGAGTGCGGCCTGACCGAGAACCCCGCCCGCTCGAAGCAGGTGCGCCTGCCCTTCGAGGAGGTGGAGGAGCCCGAGCCGCCGAGCGCCGAGCACGTCGAGGCCGTCTTCCGGCTCTTGGCGCCCTCCTACCGCCTCGCGCTCCTCTGGCTCGACTGGAGCGGCGCCCGCCTCGCCTCCGTCGAGCTCACGACCGTCGGCGACTACGACGAGCCCGCCCGCCGCGTCCGGCTGCGGCGCTCGACAACGAAGACGAGGGCGGCGCTCTGGGTCGAGCTCCCGGACGGGCTCGCCGAGGCGGTCGAGGCGACCCTCCCTCCGCGTGAGGACCGCGACCCCGACGCGCCTCTGTTCCCCGGCGTGGGAGCCGACCGGCTACGGACGGCGATCATCCGCGCGTGCAAGGCGGCGGGCATCCCGACGTTCACCCCGCACGACCTCCGGCACCGGCGAATCAGCCTCCTCCACCGGCAGGGCAAGACCTGGGCCGAGATCGGGCGCTTCGTCGGGCAGCGCAACCTCTCCGTCACGGCGAACACCTACACCCACGTCCTCAGCGACGGGCGCGAGGCCGCCTACGAGGAGCTCCTCGCAGCCTGACCAGGAGCCGCCGCGAGTGGCATAGACCCTGGCATACCTCGGGCGCCGAAACCCGGCGGTTTGCAGGGGTGATCGAATCCTTCACGGCCCATTCTCAGTCGCGTATTGAGCGAAACCCGTATGGTTGAGCGGGCCAGGTATGCCGGGGTGCCGGGAAAGCGCATCGCGCGCGCGTACCCCGGTAACCGTGCGACCGGTATCCCGGGAGTGGCGGGTGTCGACCCGGGCAGTGGAACAGCAGCGCCAGGGCCGCCTGACGGGTTCCGACGAAGCCGACACCCGCCACGGGGTTAGTCTCCCGAGTAGGGCACCTACGGGGGACGGGGCGACACTAACTGCAAGCCAAGCGCCGTTGTGTTGCGATTCAGTGACGGTTCGGCAGCAAGCTGGTGAATGGCGACCGGGGCGCGGGCCGCAAGGCTGCACCAGGGAGCGGGGGAGATCGGGAGTGGCGAAGACCTGGCCGCAGATCTCCGCCCTCCCCCTAAGTCCGCTCTCTGCCGCGCGAGGTCATCCGAGCGGACGCTGCAGAGTTACCCAGAAGCGGCCAACGTAAACAGCCAAGGCCCAAGCGAGTGTAGGAGCCGGGCCGGCACCGCGCTGTGCCAGGGGAGGGGGAACAACCTCGGTGCCTCGTGGGCCAAGCTGCCCGGCTCCGCAGGCAACATTAGCGTGGCCGGGTCTACGCATGACGCCACATTGGCTCGGATCACACCAGGACAGCGGCCGGCAGTGGCGGTCCGGCGACGGCAGCCAGGTGACCCTCCTCCGAGGCGATCTCAACGTGCTGTTCCAGAAGGGCTCGCGGGGCTGCTAGGCCGAGTGCGATGATGAGCCCGTGCTGATGAGGCTCCTCTTCGCGTGGCTCTCGAACATCGTCGCGTTGTTCGTGGCCGCCTGGATCGTGCCCGGCATGGGCTACGGCGACGACTTCTGGGTCCTCTTCCTCGCCGCGCTCGTCTTCACGATCGTGAACTGGATCGTCCGGCCACTCGTCATCCTCCTGGCGCTTCCGGCCGTGATTCTCACCCTCGGCCTCGCCCTCATCCTCATCAACACCTTCATGCTCTACCTCACGGACTGGATCGTCCCGAGCTTCGAGACCGGGAGCTTCTGGTCGACGCTCCTCGCCGCGATCATCGTCTCGCTCGTCAACCTGCTGCTGAGCCTCCTGCTCAGGCCTGACGAGACGGCGCCCGAACCGGTCTGAATCCTCAAGCGCGGCCTCCTCGGAGCCGATTCTGTAGCGATGGCCCAAGCCACTCGCTTGCAGGCGCTCCTGGACCTCTCGCGCTCGCTCTCGTCGAGCCTGCAGCTCCGCGAGGTCGTGCGGGAATTCGCGGAGCACGCGGCCGAGCTGACCGGCGCGACGGCCGCGGAGCTCTCGACCTACGACGCGCTGCGCGGCGATCTCGTGATGCTGGTCGAGTACCGCGGCGGGACCGACGAGATCACTGTCACCGGCGGACAGGTCTACCACCTCAGCGACTACCCGGCCACCCGGCACGTGCTCGAGACGCAGGAGCCCGTCCAGATCCGCGTCGACAATCCCGAGGACGACCCGGCCGAGCGGGCGCTCCTCGAGAAGCTAGGCCAGAGGTCGCTGCTCATGCTGCCGCTGGTCGCCCGCGGTGAGACGATCGGCCTCCTGGAGATCGTCGACGTCGAGGTTCGTTCCTGGACCGACGAGGACGTCGAGTTCTGCCGCGCCCTCTGCGACATCGTCGCCATCGCGATCCGGAACGCCATGCTCTTCGCCGAGCTGCAGGAGACTGCCGCTCGGGACAAGCTGACGGGCCTCTACAACCGCAGGCTCTTCGAGGAGCAGTTCGAGGCCGCAGTGGCCAGGAGCCTCCGGACCGGGGAGGAGCTCACGCTGCTCATCGCCGACCTCGACGGGCTGAAGCGGATCAACGACGTGAGCGGGCACGTTGCCGGCGACCAGGCGCTGCGCACACTCGCCGACGCGCTCCGCGCAACGATCAGGACGACAGACGTGGCCTGCCGCCTCGGCGGCGACGAATTCGCCGTCATCCTCCCGGGCTCCTCCGCCGAGGACGCCGTCAAGGTCGCCGAGCGCGCCCAGGAGACGCTTGCCGGGGTGGCGCACGGCCAGTACAGCTTCTCGGGCGGCATCGCCCGGGTCACGCCGAGGAGCTCGTCTGCCGAGAACGTGTACCGCTCCGCCGACCTCGCGGCGTACCGCGCGAAGGCGGCGGGCGGCGCGCGCACGCTGCTCGCCGTCGAGACCAAGGCCGCCGCAGCAGGCTAGGAGGGTTCGGCAGAACGTTGCCCGTCGCCGGGGCAGGCCACATTTTGTCGAACCCTCCTAAGTCAAGGTAGGGGCGGCCGCGCGTCGGCGCGCCTCGAGGTCGAGCTGGTCGTCGGCGTGCTCGATGAGGATGGGGTCGTGCGTCGCGCACACGACCGCCGCGCCGGTCTCCCGTGCGAGGCCGAGGAGCAGACGGGCGACGGCGAGCGCGTTGGCCTGGTCGAGGCGCGCGGTCGGCTCGTCGGCGAGGAGGAGCGTTGGTCGGCCGGCGATCGCGCGGGCAACAGCGACCCGCTCGCGCTGGCCGCTGGAGAGGTCGGAGACCCTGCGGCCCGTCACTCCAGCCAGCCCGACTCCGGCCAACGACTCGGTCGCGCGGGCTCGGGCTTCCTCCGGTTCCACGCCCCTGAGCGACAGCCCGAGCTCGACGTTCTCGGCGGCCGTGAGGAAGGGGACGAGGCCGCCCTCCTGGCTGATCAGGGCGACGTGCTCGGCGCGGAAGCGTGCCCGCGCGTCGCGGTCGAGCGCCGACACGAGCTCTCCGACGACCCGGACCTCGCCGGCCGTAGGGAGGTCCATGCCCCCCAGGAGGTGGAGCAGTGTGGTCTTCCCGGAGCCCGACGGACCCGTCACGGCCGTGAGACGTCCGCCCGCGAACGCCCCGTCCAGCTCGACGAGCGCCGTCGCAGCGGTCGCACCCTCGCCGTAGGTCCGCGAGAGCTCTCGCGCCTCGGCGACGGTCCCGCTCGACTCCGGCGGAGGCGGAAGCGCAGCTTCGTCCGGCGATGCCGCCTGGGACGCGGCGCCGGCTGCCGCCTGGAGGAGGATTCCGTCCTCGTGCAGGCGTGCGGCTGCGTGTGAGCGGATCCCGGTGCGGCGCAACAGCTCTTCGGAGAGCCGCAACCAGCCGCCGCGACCGACGACGATCGACTCGTCGCCACCGTCAGCGAGGGCGGCCTCCTCGCTCACCCGTCCGTCGCGGACGCGCACGATCCGGTCCGCCACGGATGCGGACTCGGGATCGTGGCTGACGAGCACTGTGGTCGTGCCGGCATCGCGGGCGAGCTCGGCGATCGCCTCATACACGAGCCGTGCGTTGGCGGCGTCGAGCTCGCCGGTCGGCTCGTCTGCGAGCAGGAGCCGCGGACGGTGCACGAGCGCCGCGCAGATCGCCACGCGCTGCTGCTCACCTCCTGAGAGCTCGCCCGGGTGAGCGTGCGCGCGGTCGAGCAGCCCGACGCGCTCGAGCAGCTCGCCGGCGCGCCCGTAGCGCTCGTGTCTGGTCACGCCCGCGAGGCCGAGTTGCACGCCGACGAGCTCACGGATCTCGAGCTCGGGCGCGAGGGCGCGCCAGTAATGCTGGTCGGCGTAGCCGAGCACCTGCGCGCGGTAGTCGGCGCGGCCGCGCCGGCCGAGTCGCGCGAGGTCGCGGCCGAGGACGCGAACCGCTCCGGCCGTCGGCGAGTCGAGCGCAGCAAGTAGACGGAGCAGGGTCGACTTCCCGGAACCGCTCGGGCCGAGGATGACGCAGATCTCCCCCTCCCGCACCTCGAGTGTCAGGCCCTGGAGGGCGACGACGCCTCCCTCCGGGCCCGGGTAGACCCGGAAGACGTCCCTGAGCTCGACGGCCGCGGACGTCATACGCGCCTCGATGCTGCGGTGACGAGCGTGGCGGCGGCCAGGACGCCGGCGGCGAGCGCGGCGGCGAGCACGGGCCAGGCCACCGTCGCTCGGAGGGGCAGCTCGGTCGCGCGGGCATCCGCCGTGACCGCGACGAGGTCGACGACGAGGAAGCCGAGGACCGCCGCCGTCACCAGTCCGCCGAGCACGCCGACGGAGACCACGAGGAGGCTCCGCAACCGCACGACCCGCCGCAGCAGCGCCGGCCGCGCCCCTTGCGCCTCCAGGTCGTCCAGCTCGCCGCGCTCGTCTCGCACGTCGGAGACGACGCCGAGGAGTACCCCCACGAGGGCCAGTCCGAGGGCAACGAGCGCTGCGGCGAGCAACGTCAGCAGGGTTCCCCGTGCGAGCGGATCGTCGCGGAGCGAGCGCTCGAGCTCCGCTCTGGACTCGACGTCGAGGACGTTGAACGGCGGGGCGCCAAGCTCGGCGGCGAGCGCGTCGCGCTGCTGCGTGGTCGCGGCGCCGAGCCAGACCTCGTTCGACACGGCGACACCGGGCTTCACGGCATTCAGGGCGGTGCCGAGGAGCGTGCGGTCGGCGACGACGAAGTCCTCCGTGGCGCCCGGGAAGCGGTCGGCGACCGCAGCCACGCGGGCGACGACTTGCTCGCCGGCGACACGCAGCGCCAGCTCGCCGCCGGGCCCGGCAGCGGCTGCGACGTTCGGCGACGCGATCACCGACAGCGGCTGTTCGTCGCTCGGCTGCTCGGGGCGCAGGCGGGCCGCGACCTCCTCGGACAGCGTGCCCGTGACGGTCGCGCCTGCGGAGGTCGCGTCGGCCTCGATCCCGTTGACGGCGAGCCAGCCCTCGTAGCCGCCTAGGCCGACATCCCCGTCGGCCGCCTGGGCCTGGAGGTCGCCCAGCTGGAGTCGGAGGTCGAGCGGCGCGCCCTCGCCTCCTCGCTCCTGCACCCTGACCGGCGGCGAGACGGTGACGGCCACGACGCGGCCCCCGCGCGCCTCCCGAGGCACCGCCGAGCGCAGCACGACGCCTTGAGGCGTCGGCTGGCCGAGCTCGAGCTGGACGAAGTCGCCGTCGGGGGTCTCCACGCTTGCCGTCAGGACGACGGGCGGACCCTCCGCAGGGAGCTCGAGCGCCGTGGCGTCCACGGGGATCAGCGGCCCCCGGGCCGCTGCGTCGCCGGCCGGCTCGATGCGCGCCGCGAGCTCGCGCTGGGAGAGCGCCGAGAAGTCGCCGCGCCACCCGTTGAGGGCCGGGATCGCGTCCGAATCGATTCCGAGCACGGTGATGCCCGTGCGGCCGCCGGTCCGGCTGACGTTGGCCGAGAGTCGAACCACGGGCTCGACGCGAACCGACTCGCCGAGCTCCGCGAGGCGCTCGGGCGGTGCCGCCTCGCGCACTCTGATCAGGCGCGTCAGGTCCTCCGTGAGCGTGAAGTCGAGCGGGACGGCGAAGGCCGCCTGCTCCTCCTGCCCCCGGGCGAGAGTGGTGCGGTAACTCTCCGCGAACACGGCGAGACCGACGCTGACGAGCAGGAAGGCTGCGGCGACGGCAGCGTGGCCGGGATGGCGCGCGAGCGAGAGTGCGGCCAGCCGAAGCGACGTCGAACGGTCTCTCGACCCATGCTCGAGGAGCAGCAGCGCGGGGCGAAGCAGGCGCGCGCAGGCGACCGCCGCGACGAAGGTGACGAGGCCCGGAAGCAGGACGAGCGCCACCGAGGTGCCGGAGTCGCTCGCCAGCGTCTCCTGGTCGAGGTTCCCGCGGGCGAGCGTGACCAGAATGATCGCGAGCGCACCGAGCGCCGCCGCGTCCAGGGCGGAGAAGGAGCGGCCTGCGAGCCCGAGCGGCTTGGCGCGGAGCGCGGCGAAGAGCACGAACGCGAGGGCGACGGCCACGGCCGCCGCCGCGAGCGCTCCGGTCCTCGAGAGGGTCGAATGGGCGAGCACGTCGCCGACCGGGAGGCCCGCCCGCGAGGCGACGGCGCCACCGACGAGCGTGCCGAGCACCCAGCCCACCACGGTGCCTCCGGCGGCGACGATCGCCGCCTCGGTCGCGCTGAAGAGCGACAGCTGCCAGCGCCGTGCCCCAAACCAGTTGAGCCGCCGGCGGGCGCTCTCGGAATCGCGCCGCATGCTCACCGCGGCCAGGACGGCGAAGGCGAAGAGGAGAGCCGCCGACTCGCCGCCGACGAGGAGCAGCCGCCGTGCGGCGACGTCGCTGGCCTCGTCCGCGGCACGGAGCTCCACGTCGGGCACCGTCAGGTCGAAGGCGCCCGATGTCGTCTGCAGTGCCGAGCGGGCACGGGCCACGTCCGCTGTGAGGCGGTCGATCTCCCAGGCGTGGACGGTCCCTTCCCCGAGCGGCGCGACCCACGAGTAGCTGCGGTAGGCGCTCTCGAGCACGGAGGAGCGGAGCAGACCGTCGACGCCCTCGGCGAGGACGAACGGTGGAGGCGCGGGACGGTGGTAGCGCGCCGCGTCCTGGTAGCTCGGGCTGAGCGTCGCACGGCTGGTCTCGTTCTCGGTGGGCACGATGAGGTCACCGAAGAGGACGGGCGACTTGACCACGCCGGTGCCCACCTCGACGAGGCGGAAGCCGGGAACGCTCGGGAGACTCCCCTGCCCGCGCAGGCGGACGACCTCGCAGTGCTCCGGCTCGCAGCGCTCCGGCAGGCGGCCCGACCGCAGCGTGACCCAGTCGGCGAGGCCGTCCACTGCGCCGAGCCCGATGTAGCGGCCGGCGATCGTGCTCTCACGGAAGAGGACGAACGAGGCCGGCTCCGCCGGCACGACGCCGGCGAGGGCGGCCCGCGCCTGCCGGTCGAGCGCCGCATAGTCCTCCTCCAGGGCCGGGATGCCGAACCAAGCGGCACGGACGGAGCGCTGGGCCGCGGGGATCTCTTCGACCGTCCGGTCAACGCTCTTGTCGCGGGCGACCACCGTGCCGGCGAGGACGGTCGCCAGCATCGCCGCCCCGGCCGCGACCCCGGCGGCGGCGAGGAGAGTGGGCGCGCCTCGCCGCGCGAGCCTCGCCCGGGCGAGCCGGAGCGGATAGCCGAGCCTGCGAAGCTTGTGCACGACTCAACGCTGCCAGCACGACGCACCTTCGACCAGTCGGCTTGCTTCGCGTTTGGTTAAGCTTTGCTTATGCTCGACGTCCGCCGTCTCCGAGTGCTGAGAGAGCTCGCGCTCCGCGGCTCCATCGCTGCCGCGGCCGAGTCCCTTCGCTTCACACCGTCCGCCGTCTCCCAACAGCTCGCCAAGCTCGAGGCCGAGGCCGGCGTCCCCCTGCTCGAGCGTGGCCCCAAGAGCGTCCGGCTGACGCCCGCCGCCTGGCGCCTCGTCGAGCACGCGGAGACGATCCTCGAGCAGCTCGCTCAGGCTGAGGCCGAGCTGCGCGAGCTCGACGGGTCGCCTCCTATGCTGCGGATCGGCTGCAACACGACGGCGGCCGTCAGCATCCTCCCCGACGCTCTCGGCCGCTTCGCAGCTGCGCGGCCCGAGATCGAGGTCATGGTCACCGAGGCCGACCCGCTCGTGTCGCTGGCGCGTCTCCCGGTGCGCGAGCTCGACCTCGCGATCGTCTTCGAGTACGACCACGTGCCGCTTCCGGCCGACCCGCGAATCCAGCTCGAGCAGCTGCTCGAGGAGCCCCTGCGCATCGTCCTCCCGGCCGACCATCCCGAGGCGAGGAAGCGGGTCGTCCGCCTGCCCGACCTCGCGGACGAGACCTGGATCAGGAGCACGAACCGCTCGTCCTGCAACCCGTTCACGGAGCGCGCCTGCCGGGCCGCCGGGTTCGAGCCGCGCATCCGCTTCGAATTCGACGACTACGCAGCGATGCAGAACCTCGTCGCCTCGGGCGCGGGCGTCGCCTTCGCGCCCGACCTGGGCCTCACCCGGCTGAACCCTGGAGTGGCCGTCCGGCCGATCGCGTTCGGGCCCAAGCGTCGCGTGCACGCCGGCTACCGCGCGGCCGAGGGCGACCGGCGCGGCGTCCCGGAGATGCTGGCGGCGCTCCGCGAGACGATCGTGGCCCGCGAGCCGCTCTTCCCCGCCCGCGCGGGCGCCTCGTAGCCCTCGGGCGACGGTTCAGCGCTCGACGGTGAGGGGACGCCCGTAACCTGACCTGATGCGCCAAGGAAGGCTCGCGGCCGCGCTCGTCGTTCTCCTGCTCGCAGGCGCCTGCGAGACGGGGTCGGACGAGCCCGCAGGCGCGCCCAACCCCGCCCCCTCGACCGGAGCCTCGGAGGAGCCGACCGGGACCACCGAGACCGAGACCGAGACCGAGACGCGGCCGGCGCTGCCGACGCCCGGCGACCCGGGGCCACCGGGCAACGGCGGGCTGCTGGAGCTGCGGACCGTGGCCGCGGGCCTCGACTCGCCCGTCTTCGCCACGGCCGCGCCCGGCGTGCGAAACCGGCTCTACGTCGTCGAGCAGCCGGGGCGCATCCGCGTGCTGCAGGACGGCAAGGTCCTGGAGCAGTCGTTCCTGGACATCACCTCGAAGGTCTCGAGCGGCGGCGAGCGCGGGCTCCTCTCGATGGCCTTCCATCCCGAGTACGAGTCGAACGGCCTCTTCTACGTCGACTACACGGACCTCCAGGGCGACACGCGCGTCGTGGAGTACCGCGCCGAGTCGCCGGAGCAGGAGCCGACCGAGGTCCGGCAGCTCCTCTACCTACCCCAGCCGTACGCGAACCACAACGGCGGCCAGCTCGTGTTCGGCCCCGATGGCCTGCTCTACGTGGGGATGGGCGACGGGGGCTCCGGCGGGGATCCTGAAAACCGGGCGCAGGATCTCTCCAGCCGGCTCGGCAAGCTGCTCCGCCTCGACGTCGACGGAAAGAGCACGGACTGGGAGATGGCGGCCTACGGCCTCCGCAACCCGTGGCGCTTCTCGTTCGACCGGGCCACCGGCGACCTGTGGATCGGAGACGTCGGCCAGTCCAACCTCGAGGAGATCGACTTCGTCCCCGTCACCGATCTCAACGAACTCCACAACTTCGGCTGGGACGTCTTCGAGGGCTCGGAGGTCTACGAGGACAAGATGCTTACTCCGGGCGGCGCGCTCGTCGAGCCGATCGTGGAGTACACCCACGACTTCGGCTGCTCGGTCACCGGCGGCTACGTCTACCGCGGCCGGGACGTGCGTAAGCGGGCCTGGGGCCGCTACTTCTTCGGCGACTACTGCTCCGGCCAGGTCTGGAGCGTGGCGCGCTCGAACGGCGAGGTCAACCGCCGCGGGCACCCCTTCCGCGTTCCAGGGCTGACGTCGTTCGCGGAGGACGCGGCCGGCGAGCTCTACCTCCTCTCGCACGACGGCGTTATCCACCGACTCGTCCCGCGCTCCTGAGGCGGGGAACCCTCGTCCCCCGACGGGTGTAGAAGGAGTGCAGTGGGGGACCGGCCACTGGCAGAAGACGAACTCGTCGCTCGCGCGAAGCAGGGCGACACCCGTGCCTACGGCACGCTCGTAGAGGAGCATCAGACAATCGCGTTTCGCACCGCCTACGTCGTCACGGGCTCGGCCGCCGATGCCGAAGACGCCGTGCAGGATGCCTTCGTGAAGGCCTATCGAGCGCTCGGCCGCTTCCGGCCTGGAGCGCCGTTTCGGCCCTGGCTCCTGGCGATCGTCGCCAACGAGGCGCGCAATCGCCGAAGGTCGGCCGGCCGGCGCGAACGGCTCGCGCTGCGCGTGGCCGAGGATCCGCTCTCGGGGGGCGCGGTCCCGTCCCCCGAGGCGGCCCTCCTCGACGCGGAGCGACGTGAGGAGCTGCTCGCGGCAGTGAACGAGCTCGGCGAGGACGACCGGCTCGTGCTTTCGTGCCGGTACTTCCTCGGGCTCTCCGAGGAGGAGACCGCAGCGACGCTTGACTGGCGCCGCGGCACGGTGAAGTCGCGCACCTCACGTGCCCTCGACCGCCTGCGCGAGCGGATGGGGGTGGAGGCATGACCGAGCTCGAGCGCGCCCTCATCCAGGTGGGCCAGGGGCTCGCCTTCCCCGACGCCCCCGACGTCTCGGAACGCGTGCTCCAGCGCCTGCGCAGCGAGTCCGCACCGCGACGCCGCGGCGTGAGCCGGCGGGCTCTCGTGCTCGCATTCGCCGTTCTGGCTCTTGCGATCGGGGCCGCCATGGCGGTTCCTCCCGCCCGCACCGCGATCCTCGACTTCTTCGGGCTGCGCGGGGCAACCGTCCAGCGCGTCGAGACGCTGCCGACCGTCCCTCGCCCGAGCGAGTCGCTCCTCGACCTCGGGCGGCCGGTGCCGGTAGGAGAGGACGGACGCCCCGACGTGAAGATCCCCGAGGTGCTCGCCCCGGCGGCGCTCGGCCCGCCCGACGCCGCGTACGCTTCCGCGGAGAGCTACGGCACGCGGCTGACCCTCGTGTATGCGCCCGGCGAGGGTGTCCCCGAATCGCCGTATACCGGGGTGGGGATCCTCGTCTCCGAGTTCGTCGGCGAGCCCTTCCCCGGATACGTCGACAAGATGGTCGACGGCGGCACCCGGGTGGAGCGCGTCAAGATTGGTCCGCACCGAGGGCTTTGGCTCCAGGGCGGCCCGCACGTGGTCATGCTCCAGGGCGACGCGGGCCAGATCTTCGAAGACCAGGGCCGGCTCGCAGGGAACACGCTTCTCGTCGAGCGGAACGACGTGCTCGTCCGGATCGAGGGCGAGATCAGCCGCGCGCGGGCGATCGAGATCGCCGAGTCGCTGCGTTAGGCTGCGGCCGCCGCGCCGGACAGATCGGCCTCAACCGCGGCGCAGACCTCGCGTGCGAGCTCCACGAAGGCGCGCGCCGCCGGCGAGCGGTAGCGGTCCCGGTGCCAGGCGACGCCGATTCGTCGCGGCGGCACGCCGGGAAGGCTCAGGACGGCAGTCCCCTCGTGCGCCGGGTCGACGGTCAGCAGGGGTACCAGCGCGACACCCACCCCGGCGGCGACGAGCTCCTGGATGGTGCCGTTGTCGTCCGAGCGGAAGACGATGCGCGGCTCGAGACCTGCGTCCCGGAAGCGGTTCTCGATCTGATGGACGCTCCGGCACTGGCGATTGCCGATCAGCGGCATCGCGGCCACCTCGTGGAGCGAGGGCGGCTTCGGCCTCTCCGCGAGCGGCGAGCCGGCCGGCAAGACGACGACGTACGGATCGCGCATGAGCTCCACCGTTTCGAAGGGCCCGTCGCCGACCGGAAGCATCACGAAGGTGAAGTCGAGCTCGCCGCGCTCGACGAGCTCGAGGAGACCGCCGTCGTCCGCTGACTCGGTCAGCTGGACGGAGACGTCCGGCCAGGCATCCGTGAACTCGCGCAGCAGGCGTGGAAGCACGCGCGCGCCCACGCTCTGGTAGGTGCCGACGTGGAGCGTGCCCGCGGAGCCCTCGGCGAAGGCGGCCATGTCGGCCTGGGCTGCTTGCAACTGCGCGACGATCCCCGCGGCATGGCGGAGGAGTAGCTCGCCCGCCTCCGTGAGCGACACGCGACGCGGCCCGCCCGGACGCTCCACGAGCTGCTGGCCCACGATCCGCTCGAGCGCCTGGATCTGCTGGCTCACGGCCGACTGCGTGTAGCCGAGGTGCTCGGCCGCGCGGCCGAATGAGCCCTCGTCGGCGACCGCCTGGAGGGCGGCGAGATGCCGCAATTCGACTCCGAGCCATCCATCAGCACGCATGATCGATATGAATGATAACTCGACTTGTCCTAATTGACTCGGGTGCCGATGCTGAGGGTATGGAAATCGCCCTCGTCATCGTCCTCCTCCTGCTGATCGGGCCGTTGGCTCTCGCGTTCGGCGCGGACTCCCGCATCGACGAGCGCAGCCGTCTGCCCGAGTGGCGCCGGTCGTAGCCGCGCGACGGCTCTGCCCGCGGTAGTCCGCCCGATTCCCGTGGGCCGAGCCGCCGCGCGGCGCGTCTAACCGGAGCGCTCTCCTCGTCTGCCGGGTCGAGATTCGGCAGGCGACGTGAAAGCATTGTGTCCGCCCGTGGATACAGGGCTTTCAGGCAAGCGTGTGCTCGTCACCGGCGCCTCGGGCGGCATCGGCGCTGCCTGCGCGCGCACGTTCGCCGGCGAAGGCAGTCGCGTCGCGCTCCACTACCACCGGGGACGGGAACGGGCCCAGGCCGTCGCCGCAGACTGCGGCGAGGCGGTGCTCGTGCAGGCAGACCTTCGGCGCGAGGACGACGCCGCGCGGCTCTTCGACGAGGCCCGCGCGTCTCTTGGCGCCGTCGACGTCTGCGTCGCGGTCGCCGGCATCTGGCCGGAGGAGGACGTCCCGCTCTGGCGACTCACGCTCGACCGCTGGCAGGAGACGCTCGCCGCCAACCTCACGGCCACCTTCCTGACCGCGCGGGGGTTCCTCCAGGAGGTCGAGCGAACCGGCCACGGCAGCCTCGTCCTCGTCGGCTCCTCGGCGGGCCTCTTCGGCGAGGCCGGGCACGCAGACTACGCCTCGGCCAAGTCGGCCATCGTCCGCGGCCTGCTCCTCAGCCTCAAGAACGAGATCGTCCGCATCGCGCCGCTCGGGCGCGTGAACGCCGTTTGCCCCGGCTGGACCGTCTCGCCGATGACCCGCTCGACGCTGGACGAGCCGGGCCTCGTCGACCGCGTGACGCGGACAATGCCGCTACGCAAGGTCGCCGAGCCGGAGGACGTCGCGCGCCAGATCGTCGTCCTCGCCTCCGACGAGCTTTCCGGCCACGTCACCGGGCAGGTCGTCGTGGTCGCGGGCGGCATGGAAGGCCGCGTCCTCCACGACTAGGGGGAAGGCCGGCCGTCCTCGAAGAGGCTGCGAAGCTCCTCCTCGTCTCCCGGGTCGCCGAGCAGGAGCACCTCGTCTTCCTCGCGGAGGACGTAGGAACCGCGCGGCTGCACCGCTTCGCCCCCGTGCACGACGAGCGTCAGCCAGGTGCTCTCCCCGATCGGGAGATCCCGGACGGCGGTCCCGTCGGCCCGCGAATGCTCGGCGACGACGTAGTGCTGGAGCCCTCGCGGCTCGTGCTCGACGCGCACTGAGAACTCGTACGGCGCGAGGCGGGACGGTATGAGCGTCACCCCGCAGGCGCTGGCGACGTAGGGAAGCAGACCTCCTTGGACGAGCACCGAGAAGGCGACGACGACGAAGACGATGCCGTAGACCTGCTTGGCCTGGTCGACGCCACCGAGGAGTGCGAGCGTGCCGAGGAGAATCGGGACGGCACCCTTCAAGCCGCTCCACGCGATGAACGCGCGCTCGCCCCGCGTGAGCCTCGTCCGGACGAGGAGGAGGACGACCACCAGCGGACGCGCCACGAAAGCCAGCAGCAGCGCGAACAGAAGCCCATCGAGCCAGATTCCTTCCTCGTCGAGAGATCCCAGCACGATCGTCAGGCCGAGCGCGACGAACACCGTCAGCTCGGCGAGGCTCGCCATCGCGCTCTGGAAGCGCTCGATCTCGCCCTTGAACGGCGCGCGCGCGTCGCCGAGGAGGAGGCCGGCGACGAAGACGGCGAGGAAGCCGGAGCCGTGCAGGACCGAGGCCGCGCCGTAGATGACTCCGGCCATCAGCAGGGTTCGGAGGGGGTAGAGGCTCTCGCTCGGAAGCGAGACCCGGCGCATGAGCGGCAGGAGGACCCCGGCCCCAACGATGCCGACGGCTAGGCCGACCGCCATCTCCAGGCTGAACTCCTCGACGACGATCCAGAAGGAGCCGCCTTCTTCGGTGGCCAGCTCGATCATTCCGATCATCAACGCGATGCCGACCGGGTCGTTGACGCCGGACTCGCCCTTGAGGATGGTGCCCGAGCGGCCCTTCACCTCGCGGTTCCCGAGCACGGAGAACATCACCGCCGGATCGGTCGGCGCCAGCGCGGCGCCGATGATCCCGGCGATCGTCCAGCTGAAGCCGAGCAGGTAGTGACCGAGGACCGTCAGGACACCGGCGGTTGCGAACGTGCCGAGGACGCCAAGCGCGGTAATGGGCCAGGCGGAGCCGCGGAAGCGGCTCCAGCCCACCTCCATGCCGCCGTCGAAGAGGATGACGATGAGCGCAATGACGCCGATCCGCTCGACGGTCTGAATCGAGACGTGCTCGGCGAGACCGGGGAAGACGTCCGAGATGACGGCGGCCGCGAGAAGGAAGATTCCCGGCGCCGGGACGGGGACACGCTCAGTGAGCTTCGTTGAGAGCAGCGCGAGGCTTAGCCCCGCGGCAACGATGAGGACGACCTCCCCGAAGTCGGCGATCTCCGTCACGGGAGCGCTCATTATCCGCGTCTGGGCGAAGGGCGATCGAGGGCGGCGCTCGCCGTCCTCGAGCAGAGGGGTGGGCGGTGAGCGGCTTTAGTAGGGAGGAGGCCGGTCGTACGGATCCCGGCGCACGACCGTCTCGCGCCTCCAGGTCCCGACTCCGCCCCAGGTCGACCAGAAGATGAGCGAGAGCAGCATGCCGACGGCTCCGGCGATCATCAGGATCCAGCCGACGGTGGCGATGTCCACGCTGCTGACGTCTGCGGTCACGGCGAACGCGAGGATCGCTCCGACGACGATCAGGAAAAGGCTGGCACCGATGCCCATGAGGAGTGGTCCTCCTTCACTTTGAGGCGCGACCGTTCGGATCTCTGACCCGGAGACGGTGCGTTAGGGTTTCACCCGGGGCCGTGATTCCCCGCTTTCCCCGTGCGGAAACGCTCGATCATCCAAATGACGCTGGTCGGGGTGGCCGTGGGTGCAGCCCTGGCGGTCGTGGCGGTGTTCATCCCGTGGCTCCCGGACGCGGCCTCCGACCAGGCGGGGATCGTCGACAGCGTCTACTGGGTCGTGACGATCATCTGCGTGGTCGTCTTCGCCGTCGTGGCTGGGGTCTCGGCCTACGCGGTCTACAAGTTTCGGGCGCCTCCCGGCGACATGGACGACGGCAGCCCGATTCACGGGCACACGGGCCTCGAGATCGTCTGGACGCTGATCCCGACCGTCCTCGTCCTCGGGATCGCAATCTACTCGGGCGTCGCGCTCGCCCAGGCGGAGGACGTGCCCGAGGATCATCGAACGATCGAGGTGAGCTCGTGGCAGTTCGCCTGGACGTTCACCTACCCTGACATCGACATCGACGGCAAGCCGCTCACGACCGGGGAGCTCGTCGTGCCGATCGACCAGACCATCAGGTTCGAGATCACGTCGAAGGACGTGATCCACTCGTTCTGGGTGCCCGAGTGGCGGATGAAGCAGGACGCGGTGCAGGGGATCACGACCCGGACGACCGTCAAGCCGACCAAGCTGGGGACGTTCCCGGTCGTCTGCACGGAGCTCTGCGGTCTCGGGCACGCGCTCATGCGCTCCCAAGCGGTCGTCGTTTCGGAGGATGACTTCAACGCCTGGGTGGAGGAGCAGAAGCGCCTCGCCCGGGAGGGCGCGTCCGTTCAGGGCAAGGAGCTCTTCTCAGACCAGTGCGGCAGCTGCCACGCGCTCGCGGACGCCGGTACGCAAAGCGAGGTCGGCCCGAACCTCGACGATGCGCTGCAGGGGAAGGACGCCGACTTCATCCGCGAGTCGATCATCGACCCGAGCGCGGAGGTCGCGGCCGGCTACCAGGACGGTGTGATGCCGACCAACTTCGGGGAGACGTTCACGCCACCGCAGCTCGACGGGCTCGTCGAGTATTTGGTCGAAGCGACGGGAGGAGGATCCCGCTAGTGGTCGTTGACGTCCACGAAGCGCGCGAAGCCGAGTACGAGGCGCCGCACGGTCCTCCGCCTCCGCGGCGGGGCCTTCGGCGGCTGACGGGCCCCGGCTGGCTGCGCGTCCTCTGGTTCATGCCGCTCTCCTGGGTGTTCGCGACGCTGCTCGTGATCGGGATCCGCGCGGCGATGGGCTTCGAGCCGCTGTGGGAGCTCCAGGTGCTCATCGTCGCCTGGACGGTCATCGTCCCGCTCGCGTTCCTCGCGGGACTGGGCGGCTTCGACTACTGGCTCTACTGGATCTCCGGCCGGCCGACGCGGCCCGAGGACCACTCGGGGCACGGCGCCCGCTCCTGGAAGGACTACTTCCGCGTCAACACCGACCACAAGGTGATCGGCATCCAGTACGTCGTCACGACGGTCTTCTTCTTCCTCGCGGCCGGCCTGATGGCGATGTTCATGCGCGCGGAGCTGGCGCGTCCCGGCATGCAGTACGTGGATACGAACACCTTCAACGGGCTCTTCTCGGTGCACGCCTCGTTGATGATCTTCCTCTTCATCATCCCGGCGTTTGCCGGCCTCGGGAACTACGTCATCCCGCTCATGATCGGGGCGCCGGACATGGCCTTCCCGCGCCTGAACGCGCTCTCGTTCTGGCTGCTCCCCATCGCCGGGCTGATCATGATCTCGAGCTACCTCGTGCCGAACGGCGGGGCCTTCGCGGCGGGCTGGACGAACTACGTCCCGCTGGCGGTGAACCAGGCGGACGGGAACCTCATGTTCCAGATGGGCGTCCAGTGGGCGGGTGCGTCCTCGATCATGACCGCCCTCAACTTCCTGGTCACGATCATCACGATGCGCGCGCCGGGGATGTCGTTCTGGCGCATGCCGCTGCTCGTGTGGGCGAACTTCGCCACCTCGACGCTCGTCGTCCTCGCGACGCCCTTCGTGGCCGGCTCCCAGTTCTTCATCATGTTCGACCGGGTCCTGCACACGGACTTCTTCAACCCGGAGCTGGGAGGCGACGTCATCGCCTACCAGCACATCTTCTGGTTCTACTCGCACCCCGCCGTCTACATCATGATGCTGCCCGGCTTCGGCATCGCCTCGGAGGTGATCTCCGTCTTCGCGCGGAAGCCGATCTTCGGCTACCGCCTGATGGCGTTGTCCCTGATGGCGATCCTCATCCTCGGGTTCTCCGTGTGGGCCCACCACATGTTCGTCTCGGGAATGCAGCCGTGGATCCGGATCCCGATGATGGTGACGACGCTCGTCATCGCCGTCCCGACGGGGATCAAGGTCTTCAGCTGGCTGGCGACGCTCTGGGAGGGGCGTATCCACTTCCAGACGCCCATGCTCTTCGCCTCCGGCTTCGTGTCGATGTTCGTGATCGGCGGGCTCTCCGGGATCTACCTCGGCTCCGTGCCGATCGACATCCACGCGAGCGACACGTACTTCGTCGTCGCGCACATCCACTACGTGCTCTTCGGCGGCTCCCTCTTCACGATCTTCGCCGGGATCTACTACTGGTTCCCCAAGATGACCGGCCGGATGTACAACGAGAAGCTCGGCAGGATCCACTTCTGGCTGACCTTCGTCGGCTTCAACGTCACGTTCTTCCCGATGCACTGGGTCGGGCTCCAGGGGATGCCGCGGCGGGTGGCCGACTACGCGCCCGAGTTCGGCAACTGGAACATGGTCATCTCGATCGCGTCCTTCGGCCTGGGCGCGTCGACGGTGGTCTTCCTCTACAACATGATCGTCAGCTGGCGGCGCGGCCCGATCGCCCCGTCCAACCCGTGGCGTGCGCTCACGCTCGAGTGGCAGGTGTCCTCGCCGCCACCGGTCTTCAACTTCGACGAGGTCCCGCAGGTTGTCGGCAGCCCGTACGAGTACGGGACGCGCGGTGCCCGCCACGCCGTCCTGAACGGGAAGCCCGTGGAGACGGGCAAGGCGCCCGAGCCGGTGGAGGCAATCCACTCGTGAGCGAGAACCCCTACGAGGAGGCGCCGGCGAAGGAGGCCGCAGGCAGGCCGCGCCACGTGCTCGTCCTCGCCAACGAGACCGTCGCAGGGCGAACGCTCCTCGACGCGATCCAGGAGCGCGCCGCTGCCGGCCCGATCAGGGTGACCGTGATCTCGCCGCAGAACGACCCGCGCGCGGGCTACGTCGTCTACGAGGACAGCCGCCGCTCGAGCGCCGAGAGGCGCCTGCGGCGGACGCTCGACCTCCTGCACGAGGCCGGGATCGCCGCCCGCGGCGCGATCGTCGACCCGGATCCACTCCAGGCGCTGCGCGACGGGCTGCACCAGTACGCCCCGGTGGACGAGGTGATCATCTCGACCCATCCGGGCGCCGCGCGCTCGAGCTGGCTGCGCGCGGGGCTCGTCGACCGTGCGCGCAAGGTCGCCATGGAGATCCCGGTGACGCACGTCGAGGTCGACCTCACCTCTCCGCGCGAACGCGAGCACGTCCTTGTCATCGCCAACCAGACGATCGTCGGCGGGCCGCTCCTCGAGGCGATCCGCGAGCGGGCGAAGGCGGGGCCGGTGGACTTCACGCTCGTCGCACCGGCGGACGAGGAGGGTGTCCAGGAGCGCCTCGAGCGCGCTCTCCGCGCCCTCAAGGACGCCGGCATCGAGGCGACGGGACACATCGGCGACCCCGACCCGGTCACGGCCGCGCTCAACACGGTCCACGACGAGCAGGTCGACGAGATCATCGTCTCGACCTTCCCCGAGGCGACCTCGGGCTGGCTGCGCCGCGACGTCGTCGGGCGCATCGAGAGCGGCGCCGAGCTTCCGGTGCAGCATGTCGTCGTCGAGCCCGCCCAGACCGAGGCGGCCGTCTAGGCCATGGCCACTGCCGCCCACGCCCACGAGCACGACCACGGGCATCCTCCCGCCGCCCACAAGAGCTCGCGCGTCGACTCGCGCCTACTCGGCATGTACCTCTTCATCGCCTCGGAGACGATGCTCTTCGGCTCGTTCTTCAGCATCTACTTCTTCGACCGGGTGGTCGTGGGCGGGGAGGGCGGCTGGCCTCCGGAGGGCTTCGAGCTGCCGGTGTACCTCGCCTTCGTGAACACGATCATCCTCGTGACGTCGAGCTTCTCCATGCACTGGGCGCTGCAGTCGATCAAGCGGAACAACCGCTCGGGGCTGATCGCAGGGCTGACGCTGACCTTTCTCCTCGGCCTGACCTTCCTCCTGATTCAGGCGCGCGAGTACACCCGCATCGGCTTCAAGCCGTCCGACAACGCCTTCGCCTCGACCTTCTTCGGGCTGACGGGACTGCACGGGCTCCACGTCTTCATCGGCTTGAACCTGCTCATGTACGCGCTGATCCGGTCCCTCCGGGGCCACTACGGCCCGAAGACGGAGGACCACCTCGGCGTCGAGCTGCCGGGGATCTACTGGCACTTCGTGGACGTAATGTGGATCGTGGTGTACACCACGGTGTACGTGATCTGAGCACCGGCCCAAGGGGGCGAGATGCGCAATCCGTTCCGGAGCGAAGCTGAGGCATTCGGCTTCGTCCTGGTCTGCGTGGTGCTCTTCGCGATCGTCGCCGTCGCCGGCGCCCTGGCCGGCGGCTGGGTCGCGCTCGCCGTCTTCCTCGTCCTCGCCGCCGCCGTCGCCTTCTATGTCAAGGGCGAGCCGAAGCCTCCGGACGAGCCGGTGCACTCGCGGGAACACGGCGACCGCCGGCAAATCCTCGTCGTCGCGAACGAGACGGTCGCCGGCCGAGCCCTGCGCGGCGAGGTCGTCAGGCGCGCCGGCGAGGACACGGACGTCCTGGTCGTCTGCCCGGCCCTTAACTCGCCCATCCGCCACTGGGCCTCGGACGAGGACGCCGCGCGCGCGGAGGCGGAGCGCCGCCTCGCGGCGTCGCTCGCGGCGCTGGCGTCGGAGGGAGTCGAGGCGCGCGGGGAGGTCGGGGACGCCGACCCGGTCCAGGCGATGGACGACGCGCTGAGGACGTTCGGCGCCGACGAGATCGTCATCTCGACCCACCCGCCTGGCCGCTCCAACTGGCTCGAGAAGGCGGTGATCGAGCGGGCGCGCGAGCGGTACCCCGTGCCGATCGCCCACGTCGTCGTCGACCTGGAGCAGGAGCGCGCACCGGGGCCGACGAAGAGCGACGCGGCCTCGCGCTAGGAAGCCTCTGCTTCGCTTGTTACATTCGCCACGCTGGCAGTAACGGCCGGGTCGGGAAGACGATCATACGCTTCCGTGTCCTGAGAAAGGAAGGACGTCGGGAGAGGGAGGATGAGCCGCATCTTCATCAGCTACAGGCGTGAGGACACGCTTGTCTACGCTGACCGCCTGCAGGAGGAGCTGGGCGAGCACTTCGGCCCCGACGAGGTCTTCCGGGACCTGGACGCGATCGCGCCGGGCATCGACTTCGTCACTGCGATCGACCGCGCCCTCGACCAGTCGGAAATCATGCTGGTCCTCATCGGGCCGGACTGGCTCTCGCCTGATGCACGTCGGCGGCTGCATGAGCGGGGCGACTACGTCCGGGTGGAGATCGCCGCCGGCCTGCGAAAACCGACGATCAGGGTCATTCCGGTGCTCCTTCGTGGAGCCCACATGCCCAAGACGACGGATCTCCCCGAGGACGTCCGCCCGCTCAGCCGCAGGAATGCCTTCGAGATGATCGACACCCGCTGGCGCGCGGATCGCGCCGAGTTGATGCGGCAGCTCGACCGCGTGCTCAGCGGCGAGGCGGCTGGGCGCCGAGGCCTTCGCCGTTGGGTGGCGGACCGCCTCCGCCGCGTCCCGGCGGCTGCTTGGGCCGTGGCGGCTGTTCTCGCGTTGGCGGCGGCAGTCCTGGTCTCGGTCGTCCTCCTGAGAAGCCCGGGGCCGGCGCAGTCGTCCGACCCGGAGCTGACTCCCCCGCCAAACGGGGAGACGACGCCGGACCAGACGGGCACCGAGGCGTCGCCGAGCCCCGGAGCGCTGGTCTGGTCGATCCCACCGACGTTCGATCTCGGTGAGGTCGGTAACCAGGGGATGAACGCGGTCGTCAACCCCCTGAAGGGGCCTGTGCCTTCCTTCGTCGCCGTCGGGTTCGCGGAGACTCCCGAGGGCAGGGACGCCGCGGTCTGGACGTCGACCAGCGGAGGCGAGTGGGAACGAGCGCCCGACATCGCGGCGGGCGGCGACCAGGTGATGAACGGCGTGACGTACGTGAGCAGGTCCGAGCTTTTGGTCGCCGGTGGGACGACCGAGGCCGAGGGCGAGCTCGACGCCGCCATGTGGACGTCCAAGAACGGTCGACGTTGGACACCCGTTGAAGGCTTGTCGTCCTCCGGGACCGACGAGGCGATCACGAGCGTGAACGGAACGACTCTCGGACTGACGGCTGCGGGATGGGAAACCGGGAATGGGGAGGATGGCGCCATCTGGCTCGTTCCGTCCGGAGGCGCCCCGTCGAAGGCTCCGATCTCCGAGCTGGGTGGCGACGGAAACCAGCGCGTGGCCCGGGTCCTCGACCTCCGCGATGACGACGGGTTTGTGGCCGTCGGGTTCGACAACGGGAACGCCGGCGTTTGGTTCTCCGAGGACGGTGCGGAGTGGAGACGCGTGAACAGCCCGGCCCTCGCAGGGCCCGGCGACCAAGAGATCCTCGACGGCGCCGTCTCCTTCCAGTCGGGAGCCGTTATAGCCGTCGGGCGAGACGGAGAGAACGGGGCCGTCTGGACATCGATCACGGGCAAGGTCTGGAAGAGGGCACCCGACCTCGATGGAGCCTTCGCCGCCTCGAGCGAGGGCCCGGTGGAGGTCCTCCGGGTCGTCTTCGCGGAGGAAGCTGCGCAGGCGGCCGGCGCTCCCCTGGTGATCGCGGGCGGCCGCGCCGGATCGGCGGCTGCCGTCTGGACTTCGGCAAGGGGTCGGAAATGGGATCGCGCGCTCGATTCGAGCGGCGATCTTGCCGGCTCGCGAGACGCCGCGATCGAGGGCCTGACGGCGAAGGACTCGGTCATCGCGGTCGGGTGGAGCGACGGCGGTGACGGCCCGACCCCGGCCGTGTGGCACGGAATGCCGCCCGAATGAGGCTCGGCTAGCGCGAGGTCGTCTCGGTGGTCGTTCCGCCCTGGTCGCCGCTCGGGTTGCAGCCCTCGATGTCCTTGCCCGCGACACTGGCGACGTAGGCGGCGACGTCGACGGCGTCCTGGCCGGTGACGAGGTCCGCGGGCATCGCGCCCTGGGCGAGGTCGATCTGGCCGTGGACGATGGAGTAGACGGTGTCCTCGGCGAACCCCTGCCGGCAGGAGTAGCCGAAGGCCTGGTCGAGGTTCGGGCCGATCGTCGCGGTCGTGCCCGCGTCGAGGAGCGTGTGGCAGGAGCCGCAGTTGACGGCGAAGAGCGACTTGCCATTGGAGCGGTTCGCGCCCTCGAAACCGGTCGTCTCGTCCCCTCCGCAGCCGGCAAGCAGCAGCGCGGCGGCGACGAGCAGGAGAGAGCCGAGCTTGACCGTCACCCAGCGCCGCGCCACGGGACTACGACGGCTGGGCCTCGGGGACGCCGGCGCTCTCGAGCGCTTCCGCCCGACTCGCGTGGATGGGGAACACCCGGTTCAACCCGGTGATCTCGAAGATCTTGGTGATGTTGCGGTCGCTGCAGACGATCGAGAGCTGCCCGCCTTCGGGCCGGAGGCGTTTGATTCCGCCGACGAGCACGCCGAGCGTCGTCGAGTCGATGAAGGTGGTGTCGCTCAGGTCGACGATGACTTGGCGAGCGCCCTGCCCGATCGCGTCGAGGAGCTGCTGCTTGAACTCGGGAGCCGTGTAGAGGTCGACCTCGCCGGTCAAGCCGATGACCCAAACGTCCGTTGCAACCCGCTCGGTCTTGATGTCGAAGTTCATGAGCACGAGCCTCCCGTGGAGTCGCGGCTCACTACCCTATCCGCTCTACTCGCCGCCCGAGTCGCCTGCGGGCGCGAGCGCCTTCAGCGCGTCGATCCGCTGCCGGATCTGGTCCGCCTGTGGGCTATTCGGCTGCAGCTCGAGGTACCTCTCGTAAGCGGTGACGGCGGCCCCGTAGTCCTGAGAGGTCTCGGCGGCGCCGGCGAACTGCAGCCAGAGGAGCGGGTCGTCGTCGACCAGGAGCGTTAGCTCCTCGAAAACTCCGAGCTGGCGCAGGGAGAGGCGCTGCACCTCGGCGTTGGCGGCGGTCGCACGCGCCTCGGCCTCTGCGGCGGCCGCCTCGGTGAGACGGTTGCCCGTGATCTCCTGGTAGAGCTTGCTGTCCTCCGGCGCGAGCGTGTTCGGCAAGTTGGCCTCGGCCGCCTGGGCGGACGCGATCTGGGCCCGCTGCTGCGCCTCGGAGATCTGCCGGCCGTAGAGCGCAGACAGCGCCCGCATGGCGTCGGTGTCGCGCGAGCGCTCCGTCAAGTACTGCTCGTACGCGGTCACGGCCAGCGGGATGTCTCCTTCGGCCTGGGCCGCGCGGGCAAGGTTCAGCTGGGCCTGCGGGTCGTTCGGGTTGTCGGCGACCCCCTCCCGCGCGCTGTCGAGGGAGGGGGTGCCGGTGGACGGCTCGCGGTTGAGGAGGTCGGACAGGTAGTCGCCGATGCCGGACCCTCCGGCTCCCACGCCGAAGAAGACGAAGCTCCCCGCGAAGGCGACGGCGAGGAAGAGGAAGACCCACTTCGCCCGTCGCCGGAGCTTCGGGAAGAACATCAGGTCTTCGGCCTGGGCGGCACGTTGCTGAGCAGGCGGGCGCGGGCGGCGCTTGCGCTGCGTCGAAGC
>Ga0081538_10000909_pt1 | contig 31949 bp, 31 predicted proteins | sample TabmetS5T2R1_FD_71022 | JGI IMG/M metagenome (GOLD analysis project Ga0081538, IMG submission 71022) | Tabebuia heterophylla rhizosphere microbial communities from the University of Puerto Rico - S5T2R1 | ecosystem: Host-associated > Plants > Roots > Rhizosphere ...
GTCTCCATTCGAGGAGATCGAGGTGCTGGACGCCTCCGGGCGGGGTCACGAACCTCCGCTTCTCGTACCAGGACGGGCACGTCGGCGCCTGGCTGAACGACAACTCGCGGGCCGCGAAGCGCGAGGCGGCCGCGGCCGCGCTCGACCTGCCGGACGTGATCGCGAGCTTCCACCTGAACCGCGCGCAGGACAACTACAGGCTATTCGGGACCAACCCGATGAGCCGGGAGGAGCGCACGTGGTTCAGGCGCCACGGGGAGGAGCTCGTCGACACGATGGCGGCGCCGTACGGGCCGGACGTCACCGCTCTCTCCTCGATACGGACGTGACCTACGGCGTGATGGGCGACCACGGCGGCCACAACCGCCTCATTCAGAGCATCCCGATGATCTTCTACGGGCCGGGGGTTGGCTCGCGGGATCCGCGCCGGCCGATCCGGCTGGTCGACGTCGTGCCGACGATCCTCGACACGATGGGCATCGCGTACGACAGGCGCGACCTGGACGGGAGGGCGGTGCGGCTGCCGCGCGGCCGCTGAGCTTCAGAGCGCCCGCTGCTCGCCCGCCCGCAGGAGGCGCTCGCGCAGCTCGCCCTCCTGCTCGGGGGTGGGGTCGAAGCGGGCCGGGTCGGGCAGGGCGTCGAGCCCCGACAGGCCGAAGAGCTTCTCGAAGAGCTCCGTGGTGCGGTAGAGCACCGCTCCGAAGCGGGAGCGCCCGGACTCCTCGACCATGCCACGCTCGAGCAGGGTGCCCACCGCCGACTCGGAGGCGACGCCGCGGATGCGGGCGAGCTCCGGTCGCGAGACCGGCTGGAGGTAGGCCACGATCGCGAGGCACTCGGCCTGGGCCTGGGTGAGCGGCGGGGTGCGGGGCTTCGCGAGCAGGCGGCGCGCCGCCCGCTCGGCCACCGGGTCGGTGGCGAGCGTGAAGCCGCCGGCCACCTCGCGGAGCACGACGCCGCGGAAGCCCTCCGCGTAGTGCTCGCGCAGGCGGGCGAGCGCCTCGACCACCTCGCCCTCGGAGGCCTCGCAGGCGTCGGCCAGGCGCTCAACCGACACCGGCTCGGCGGACAGGAAGAGCAGCGCCTCGACGGTCCGGGCGAGCGTGTTCACTCGCCCGTCTCCGCGCCGGGCCGCACGGTTATCGGCCCGAACGGCACCTCCTGCTCCCAGCGGGCCTCGCCGGCCTTGTAGAGCTCGAGGAGGGCGAACAGGGTCACGGCCTCAGTGAGGCGGTCGGCGCCTCGCACCGCCTCGTCGAACGAGAAGCGCGCGTGCGCGCGGAGGAGGCCCCGCAGGTGGCTCAGCCGCTGGTCGATCGACACCGCGGGCCGCCGCACGTGGCGGAGGTCGAGCGGCGCGGGCACTCGCAGGAGCTCGCCGATCGCCTCGGCCAGCCGCTCCGCGTCGTAGGCGCGGTCGGCGGCCTCGACCGACACCCGCCGCAGCTCGGGCGGCAGCGGCGCCGAGCGGTAGCGGAAGCCGTTCTCAGCCGCCAGGCGCTCGTGCAGGTGCTCGGCGGCCGCCCGGTAGCGGTGGTACTCGAGCATCCGCGCCAGCAGCTCGTCCGCCGCCTCCGCGGGCTCGAGGTCGAGCCCCTCCTCGTCCTCGACCGGCAGCATCAGCCGCGACTTCAGCTCGAGCAGGGCGGCGATGAGGACGAGGAACTCGGTGGCCGCCTCCAGGTCCAGCTCGCCGGCCCGCTCGAGGTGCTCCACGTAGGCGAGCACCACCTCGGCGAGATCGACCTCGAGCAGGTCGATCTCCTCGTTCAGCACCAGCGTCAGGAGCAGGTCGAATGGCCCCTGGAAGACCTCCAGGTCGAGGTCGAGCGCGGCGATGGCCATCGCGGGCAGACTAGAGGCGGGTCCCGACGTCCCCGGTCAGAGGGCGCCCACGCCCATCAGCGACCGTACGTCGGCCATCGTGTCCACGGCGATCGCCCGGGCTCGCTCCGCGCCCGCGGCGAGCGCGTCGCGCACCGCCGCCTCGTCGGGCCGGAGCTGCTCGTAGCGCTCGCGAACCGGCGCCAGCAGCTCGACGAGCGCCTCGCCCACGGCGTCCTTGAAGGTCCCGTAGCCCTGCCCACCCCACTCCGCCTCCACCCGCTCGGGGTCGACCGCGCGGGCCACGGCCATGATCTCGATCAGGTTCGTGATCCCCTCCTTGCCCGGTCCCCGCATGATGTCCGTGCCGGAGTCGGTCTGGGCGCGGCGCACCTTGCGGCGGATCGCGTCGGGCTCGTCGTCGATGAAGACCAGCCCGGAGTCGCTGCCGTAGGTCGTGGACATCTTGGCCGCCGGATCCTGAAGGTCCATGACCCGCGCGCCGACGTCCGGGATCACGTGCCGGGGCTCCACGAACACCTCGCCGTAGGTCGAGTTGAACCGGCGGGCGATCTCGCGCGCCAGCTCGAGGTGCTGGCGCTGGTCGTCCCCCACCGGGACCTCGTCGGTCTTGTAGAGCAGGACGTCCGCGGCCTGGAGGACCGGGTAGAGGAAGAGGCTCGTCCGCACCAGCTCCTGCTCGCGCTCCGACTTGTCCTTGAACTGGTGCATCCGCTGCAGGTCGCCGTAGGCGGTGACGGAGGAGAGGAGCCAGGTCAGCTCGGAGTGCTCACGCACGTCGGACTGGCGGAACAGGATGCACCGGCGCGGGTCGAGCCCGGCGGCCATGAGCATCGCCGTCGTGTCGCGCACGTACTGCGGGAGCGCGTTCGGGTCGTAGGCGACGCTCGTGGCGTGCAGGTCGACGATGCAGTAGATGGCGGGGTCGCCGCGCTCCTGGCCGGCCACCCAGCCGCGGATCGCGCCGATGTAGTTGCCCACGTGCTTTCGCCCGGTGGGCTGGATGCCGCTGAAGATGCGCACGGGGGCGCGAGTCTAGGCGCTACGTGCGGCGGCCCACGACCACCCGCACGCGCTCGACCGCGTTGTTCGCGTATCCCTTGAGGTTCCAGGGCGGTTCGAGCGGCTGGGTGTTCCCGGCGGCGTCCGTGGCCCGGGACGAGAGCACGTGCTCGCCCTCCGGGGCGTCCCAGTGGAAGCGCCATCCGCGCCACGCGGCGTCGCCCACCGGCTCCTCGAGCTCGGCCTCGGCGAAGGTCGCCCCGCCGTCCGTCGAGACCGTCACCGCGGCGATCTGACCCCAGCCGGACCACGCCCGGCCGCGGAGCGTGACCGGCCCCGGCTCGAGATGGCGCTCGCGGGTCATGAACTCGGGCACTCCGGGCGGGGCCATGAGCGACCGCGGCATCATGCGGGTCAGGGGCTCGCCCGGCTCGCCGTCGTCCCCGTACATGCGGTAGGCCACGCTCTGCTGGAACCCCTGAAAGGGCTCCTCGAGCAGCGTGACCCGGGTGAGCCACTTGACGTTCGTCATCCCGTACCAGCCGGGGACGACGAGCCGCAGCGGGAACCCGTGCTGTGGCGGCACCGGCGCGCCGTTCATCTCGTAGGCGAGGAGCCCGCGGTCCGCCTCGGCGAGCGGGAGGGCACGCTGGTAGTGCTGGAAGACGCCGCCCTCGAAGCCGCTGTCGAGCCCCGTGAAGAGCGCCTCGACCGCGCCGTCGAGCGGTCCCGCCTCCTCCAGGAGCGGCCCCAGGAGCGTGCCGCCCCACTCGGCGGTGCCCACCGCCTCCGAGAGCCACGGCTGGCTGACCGGCCGCGGCGAGAGCAGCGCGCGGCCGTTGCCGGCGCACTCGAACGTCATCGGCCGGGTCACCCGCTCGCGGGCCCGCAGGTCGGCGAGCGACAGCGACAGCGGCCGCTCGACCGCGCCCCCGACCTCCAGCCTGAACGACTCCGCGTCGACCCCCGGGATGTCGTAGTGGATCAGCAGGTAGTGGAGCCCGATCGGGGTGATCGGCTCCCGCAGCAGCTCGAGCGGCAGGCCGTGGTTTCGAGCGGCGAGCCGGAGCTCGGCGGGGGTGATGTCCTCCGAGTCGATCGTGCGGGAGGGAGCGCCCTCCATGGCGTCACTCATCCGCTCGATCGGGCCGCCAGCGGACGACCGGTCGCTTGGCGGCGCGGGCCTCGTCGAGCCGCCGCACCGGCGTGGTGTAGGGCGCGCCCGTCGCGATCTCGGGGTCCTCCCGGGCCTCTTCCAGGATCGCCCGGATGACGTCCGCGAAGTGGTCGAGGCGCTCCTTCGTCTCCGTCTCGGTCGGCTCGATCATGAGCGCCTCCTCGACGAGCAGCGGGAAGTACACGGTCGGCGGGTGGATCCGGTGGTCGAGCAGCCGCTTCGCGATGTCGAGCGTCTTGATCCCGAGCCGCTCCTTGGCCCCGCGGCCGCTCACGACGAACTCGTGCATGCAGGTGCGGTCGAAGGCGATCGGCAGGTACTCGCCGACCCCCTCCTCCGCGAGCCGCGCCTTCACGTAGTTGGCGTTCAGCACCGCCACCTGGGAGGCCTGCTCGAGGCCGTCGCCGCCCAGCGAGCGGATGTACGCATAGGTGCGCACGAAGACGCCGAAGTTCCCCTGGAAGCCGCGCATCCGGCCGATCGACTTGGGGCGGTCGTAGTCGAGGTCGAAGCGGGGCTCGGCGCCGTCGCCCTCCGAGCGCCGCACCACCTGGGGCGACGGCAGGAACGGCTCGATCCGGTCGGAGACGGCGATCGGCCCGGCCCCCGGCCCGCCCCCGCCGTGGGGCTGGGTGAAGGTCTTGTGCAGGTTGAAGTGGACGATGTCGAACCCCATGTCGCCCGGACGGGCGATCCCCATCACCGCGTTGAGGTTCGCGCCGTCGTAGTAGAGCGTGGCGCCGGCGTCGTGCACGATGCGCTCGATCTCCTCGATGTTGCGGTCGAAGAGCCCGAGCGTGTTGGGGTTCGTCAGCATCAGGCAGGCCACGTCGGCGTCGGCCTTCGCCCGCAGGTCGTCGAGGTCTACCCCGCCGTCGGGGGCGGTGCCCACCTTGACCACCTCGTAGCCGGCCATGGTGACTGTGGCCGGATTCGTGCCGTGCGCCGTGTCCGGCGTCAGGACCTTGGTGCGGGGCTCGCCGCGGTCCTCGTGGTACGCGCGCGAGAGCAGCAGCCCGGCGAGCTCGCCGTGCGACCCGGCGCTCGGCTGCAGCGAGACGTGCGGCAGGCCGGCGATCTCCGCCAGCGCGGACTGGAGGCGCCACATCAGCTCGAGGGCGCCCTGGGCGTACGCGCTGTCCTGGAGCGGGTGGAGGCGGGCGTGCCCCGGCAGCGCGGCCACCCGCTCGTGAAGCTTCGGGTTGTGCTTCATCGTGCAGGAGCCGAGCGGGTAGAAGCCCTCGTCGAGGTGGAAGTTCTTCGAGGAGAGCGTCGTGTAGTGGCGCACGAGCTCGGGCTCCGAGACCTCGGGCAGCTCGGCGGGGCGCTCGCGCACGGCGCTCCGTGGCAGGAGCTCGTCGACGGGCACCTCGGGCACGTCGCACTTCGGGGCGACGAACGCCCGCCGGCCCTCCCGCGAGCGCTCGAAGATCGTGATCGTGTCCTCGCCGGCGCGCGGGTCGAGCGGGTCGCTCACGCGGTCACCGCCTGGCGCGCGGAGGCCGCCACCTCGGCCAGCCGGTCGATGTGGGCCCGGGTGCGGCGCTCGGTGATCGCGACGAGCAGGCCGTCCTCGTACTCCGGATAGTCGCGCCCCAGCCGGTAACCCGGGTTGATCCCGACCTCCCGGGCGCGGTCGAACAGGGCGTCGAGGTCCGGCACGCGCACCGCGAACTCGCGCACCACGGGGCCCGGGTTGATCGGCTCGAGCCCCAGGGCCTCGCGCGCGTAGTGGGTGCGGCGGAGCATCAGCTCGGCGAGCTCCACGAGGCCGCGCCGGCCGAGCCACGAGAGGTACACGACGCCCGCCAGCGCGTTCAGGGCCTGGGCCGTGCAGATGTTGTGGGTTGCCTTCTCGCGGCGGATGTGCTGCTCCCGGGTCTGGAGCGTCAGGACGAAGCCGCGCTGGCCGTCGAGGTCGCGCGTCTCGCCGGCGATCCGGCCCGGCATCTTGCGGAGGAAGCGCTCCGTGGCGGCGAAGAACCCGAAGCTCGGGCCGCCGAAGTCGAGCCGGTTCCCGAGCGTCTGGCCCTCGCCCACGCAGATGTCCGCCCCGAGCTCGCCGGGCGGCGTCAGGATGCCGAGCGGCAGCGGGTCGGCGGCGCACACGGCCACCGCGCCGGTTCGCTTGCCGGCCTCCGTGAGCTCCCCGAGCTCCTCCACGGTCCCGAGGAAGTTCGGCTGCTGGAGGAAGACGGCGGCGGTGTCGTCGTCAACGGCTTCGGCGAGGGCGTCCAGGTCGGTGGCCCCCTCGGCCGTGAGCGGCACCTCCGACACCTCCATCCCGTAGCCCGCCGCGTGCGTGCGGAGGGCGCCGCGGGAGTGCGGGTGGAGCCCGCGCGAGGCGACGAGGCGCGAGCGCCTCGTCTCGAGCTTCGCCAGGTAGCCGGCGGCCGCGACGGCGCTCGGGCCCTCGTACACCGAGGCGTTCGACACGGGGAGCCCGGTGAGCTCGGAGATCGCGGTCTGGAACTCGAACATCACCTGCAGCCCGCCCTGCGACACCTCCGGCTGGTAGGGCGTGTACGGGGTGAGGAACTCCGAGCGCTGCAGCAGCGTGTCGATCAGCGCGGGCACGTAGTGGTCGTACATGCCGGCGCCGAGGAAGGTGACCTCCTCGTCGCAGTGCCGGTTCCTGGCGGCCAGCGCCGTCAGGTGCTCGAAGACCTCCTGCTCCGACTGGCCGGGCGGCAGGTCGATCGCGCGCCCGAGCCGCACGCCCTCGGGGATCTCCGCGAACAGGTCGTCGATCGAGTCGACGCCGATCGCGTCGAGCATCTCCCGCAGGTCCCGGTCCGTGACTCCCGTGTAGCGGCTCATCGACCCTCTAACGACGTTAGCTACCCGCTTCTAGCAGCTTCCGGTACGCGTCCGCGTCCATCAGCGAGTCGAGCTCGGACGAGTCGGACATCCGAACCCTCACGAGCCAGCCGTCGCCGTAGGGGTCCTCGTTGATCTTCTCGGGGCTCTCCGAGAGCTCGTCGTTCACCGCGACGATCTCACCGGAGAGCGGCGCGAAGACGTCCGACACCGCCTTGACGGACTCCACCTCGGCGTAGCTCTGGTCCTTCGACACCTGCGTCCCGGTGGCCGGGGGGTCGAAGAACACGACCTCGCCGAGGGCGTCCTGGGCGTACCACGTGATCCCGAACGTGGCCTCCTCGCCCTCGATGCGGGCCCAGTCGTGCTCTTCGTGGTACTTCAGCTCGTCGGGGTAGCTCGGCTCGGCCACGTCACCTCTTTTCGTAGAGCGGTTTCTTCCTGACCTCGGCGCGGCGCGGCTTGCCGCGCACGTCCACCTCGATCTCCGTGCCCGGCGGCTCCGCGGCGGCGGGCACGTACCCCATCCCGATGCCGGTCTCGAGGCAGGGGGAAAGCGAGCCGCTCGTAACCACCCCGTCGCCCTGCTCGGTGCGGACCGTGTTGCCCTGGCGGGGGATCCCGGGACCGGTGAAGGCGAACGGCACGAGCTTCTGATCCGGCTCGAAGGCCGCGAGCGCTTCGGCGCCGATGAAGCCGGTGTCGAGCTTGCAGCACCAGCCGAGGCCGGCCTCGATCGGGTTGCGGTCCTCCGACAGGTCGTTGCCGTACAGGTGGAAGCAGACCTCGAGGCGCAGGGTGTCGCGCGCGCCCAGGCCGGCGGGGCGCACGCCCTCGGCCAGCAGGGCGTCCCAGACCGCCGGCGCGCCGTCCGGCGGGACCATGAGCTCGCAGCCGTCCTCGCCCGTGTAGCCCGTGCCGCAGACGAGGCACGGGACCCCTGCGATCGTCAGGTCCGCGGTGCGCATCCGGGCGGGCAGCGGCCCGTCCGCGAGGGCCTCCAGCGCCGCGCGCGCCCCGGGCCCCTGGACGGCCAGCATCGCCCAGTCGGCGTGGGCGTCTTTCACGTCGGCGTCGAAGCCCCCGGCGTGCTCGCGGAACCAGGCCAGATCGCGATCGTGGTTCGCCGCGTTCGTCACCGTGAGGAAGCGGTCGGGCCCGAGGCGGTAGGTGAAGAGGTCGTCGAGAACGCCGCCGTCCGCGCGGCAGAGGACCGAGTACTGGGCGCCGCGCTCCTTGATCCGCGTCACGTCGTTCGAGAGCAGCCGCTGGAGGAGCGCCTCGGCCTCGGGCCCGCTCGTCTCGATCTCGCCCATGTGCGAGACGTCGAACACGCCGGCCTCCGTCCGGACCGCCACGTGCTCCTGGCGGATCCCCTCGTACTGCACCGGCATCTCCCAGCCGGCGAACGGGACGAGCCTGGCGCCGGCCCGCTCGTGGCGGTCGAACAGCGGGGTGCGGCGAAGGGTGTCTGCGGCGGACGCCACCCGCCGGAGAGGCTACCCGCTCGGGCGTAGCCGGCGCGCGAAGTGGTACGAGGTGATGCGGAGCCCGGAGTTGAAGTACAGCCGGTGTGCGTCCTCGCGCTCGGGTCCCACGCCCGAGTCGAGGTGGAGCTCATCGCAGCCGAGCCGCGCGGCCTCGCCCAGGCACCACTGCATCAGCGCCCGTCCGTGCCCGCGGCGGCGCGCCTCGGGCAGCGTCGACAGGTCGTCGATGTAGAGGCAGTCGCCCCAGGCGAGGTTGCGGATCACCCGGAAGCCCGCCACCGCCTCGCAGCGGCCGGCGTCGTCGAACGCCCCGACGAGCCGGTATCCCTGCGGCCGCTGCTCCTCGTCCACGCGGCGGACGAACTCGTCGCGGTCGTCGTAGTGCGTCCGGAGCGCCCGCATCGCCTCGAAGGCGACGGCGGTGTCCGGCGGGCCGACCTCCCGGATCAATCCTTCAGGAACGACGGGACGTCGATCTCGTCCTCCGAGATCTCGAGCGACCGGCGCTGGCGCTCGTCCATCGTCACGTCGCGCCTGCGGGGCTCGCGGCGGCGGCCCGTCGAGTCCTCGGTGAAGAGCGGCAGCCGGCTCGGGCGCTCGAACCCGGTGGCGATGACCGTGACCCGGACCCCGTCGCCCATACCGTCGTCCACCACGGCGCCGAAGATGATGTTCGAGTTCTGGTCGGCCGCGCCCTGGATGATCTCCGCGGCCTCGTTCACCTCGAACAGCCCGAGGTCGCTGCCGCCGGTGATGTTGAGGAGGATGCCGGTGGCGCCCTCCACGGACTGCTCGAGCAGCGGGCTCGAGATCGCGTTCTTGGCCGCCTCGGCCGAGCGGTTCTCGCCCGACGCCTCGCCGATGCCCATCAGCGCCGACCCGGCGTCCTCCATGATCGTGCGGACGTCGGCGAAGTCGAGGTTGATGAGCCCGGGGGTCGTGATGAGGTCGGTGATGCCCTGCACCCCCTGCCCCAGCACCGCGTCGGCCTCCCGGAAGGCGTCGAGGATGCTCGTGCGCCGCTCCACGACCGCGAGCAGTTTCTCGTTGGGGATGACGATCATCGTGTCGACCTGCTCGCGGAGGCGGTCGATCCCCTCCACGGCCTGACGCATCCGCTGGGCGCCCTCGAAGTCGAACGGCTTCGTGACCACCCCGACCGTCAGCGCGCCGACCTCCTGCTTCGACACCTCGGCGATCACGGGTGCCGCCCCGCTGCCGGTGCCGCCGCCCTCGCCCGCGGTCACGAACACCATGTCGGCGCCCTTGAGGGCCTCCTTGATCTCGTCGCGGCTCTCGTTGGCGGCGCCGAAGCCGATCTCCGGGTCGGCGCCCGCCCCCAGGCCGCGCGTGAGTTGATCGCCGATCTGGAGCTTGATATCGGCGTCGCACATCTGGAGCGCCTGGGCGTCCGTGTTGACGGCGATGAACTCGACGCCCTTCAGGCCGGCGTCCACCATGCGGTTGACGGCGTTGGTGCCCCCGCCGCCGATGCCGACGACCTTGATGACGGCGAGATAGCTGCCGGTCTCCATTCGGGCGTTTCCCTTCGGCTCAAGCGGCAATCGAGGGTTTCGATACCGCCGCGAGCACCGCACTGTAGGCGGAATTCCAGGGATATGTCAATCCTCGCCGCAACAAACCGTGCAGGTGAACCCTCACCCGAAGGTCGAGACTTCCTTCAACCCTTGAGTGGCGGTTGAGGGTCTACGGAGTGGGCGCGCCGGCCGTCAGGTCCGGGCTCGCCGCCGTCGGGGGCGCGGTGCCCGCGGGCGCCACCGGGGCGACGGTCTCCGCGGGTAGTCCGCCCGCAGCGGGGCGCCCCGGCAGGCGCAGGTCGACGTAGCTTGCGCCGCCGGCCGCCTTGTCGGCGAGCACGCGGGCGGCGGCCGTCCACTTCGCGCGCAGGCGCGTGGCGTCACCGAAGATCAGCTCGGGGCCGTCGCGGAGCTGGACCACCACGCCGTCCGCCTTTCGCCGCTCGACCTCGTCGAGGCGGCCGCGCAGCGGCGGCGGCGCCGCGGCCGCCACCGCGACCGCCCGCAGGGCCGCCCGGTCCGCCAGCCGCCCGTCCTCGAACGGCCGCTCGGCCTCGATCGAGGGCAGTCGCCCCTCGACCGGGAGCCCGCTCAGCACGGTTCCGTCGCCGGCCACCGGCACGCGGCCGCCGCCCGCGACGATCAGCGCCGCCGGGTGGTGCTCGATCACCCGGATCCTGAGCGTGTGCGGGAAGTCCGGGCTCAGCTCCAGCCCCTTGACCACTGGATAGGCGGCCACGGTCCGCTCGAGGCGCTCGCGGTCTAAGTGGAGCGTGGTCATCGAGCGCGCGGCGGCCACGAGGGCGGGACGCAAGCGCGGCGCCTCGTCGGTTGTCAGCCCGCTGAGCGTCACCCGCTCCACGGCGACGAAGCTCGAGTCGCGGAACCAGAACCAGTAGGCCGCGGCGAGCGTCAGGCAGACCGCTGCCGCGGCGAGCAGCCGGCGCCCGAGGCGCGCGTGGAGGCGGACGCGGCGCCGCGTCCCGGGCCGGCGTAGCACGGCGCGGGCGGCGGCGATCGGGCCCGCGGCGGGCCCGGCCGCCCGGCGGCTGGCCCTGGGCCGGCGCCCGGCGGCGGTGGTCGCGCCCCTCACGAGTACAGCCCGGCCGCGTCGACGTCGCCCAGGAACTGGACCTCGGGCTGGAGCTCGACGCCGAACCGCTCGCGCACGCGCCGCCTGCCCTCGATCATCAGCGCCACGACGTCGGCGGTCGTCGCCTCGCCCGTGTTCTCGACGAAGTTCGCGTGCTTCTCCGAGAAGCGGGCGCCGCCCACCGTGAGCCCGCGGGACCCGGCCTCGTCGAGCAGGACGCCTGCGCTGCGTCCCTCGGCGCGGGGGTCCTCCGGATTCTTGAACGTCGAGCCGAAGGTCTTGATGCCCGACGGCTGCGCCGCCTTGCGCGAGGCGCGCATCTCGGCGAGCGTCGACTTGACCGACTCCGGCTCGGCCGGGCTCAGGGCGAACGAGGCCCGCGCCACGACCTGTCCCGGGCGCAGATTCGATCGCCGGTAGCGAAAGCCGAGGTCATCGGGGCGGCGCCGCTCGGTCCCCTCCGCGGTCGTCAGCTCGACCCATTCGAGCACGCGCGCGAGGTCGCCCCCGTAGGCGTTCGCGTTCATCTTCACCGCCCCGCCGACCGTCCCCGGGATGTTCACCCCGAACTCGATGCCGCTCAGCCCTGCCCGGGCGGCGCGAGCCGCGGCCTGCGGCAGCCGCGCCCCGCCGCCGCACAGGACGCGCGTGCCCTCGAGCTCGATCTCGGAGAGCGAGCCGTCCAGCTTCAAGGCGAGTCCTCGGAACCCTTCATCCGCTACGAGCAGGTTCGAGCCCGACCCCACGACTCCTACCGCGATCCCGGCGGCGCCAGCCCAGGCGAGCAGCTGGGCCAGGCGCTCGGGCGAATCGGGCCGGGCGAAGAAGTCCGCCGGTCCCCCGGTCCGGATCGTGGTGAGCCGGGCGAGCGGGTAGTGGGGCTGGACCCCCGCGGGCGGGGCGGTCACGGGCGGGCCTCCGCCGGGGCGACGAGCGTTCGCGCCAGCAGGTCGACGTCGCCGGCGCCGAGCGTCACGAGGAGGTCGTCCTCGCCGAGCTCGGCGCGGAGCATCCGCTCGGCGTCCTCCATCCGGGGAAGCCACCAGACGGGGCGCCCTCCCGCGGCGTCGGCTGCCGCGCCGGCGACGAGCAGGCCGCCGACCCCGGGGAAGTCCTCGGGGCGCTCCCGGGCCGGATAGACGTCGAGCACCACGACCACGTCGGCCAGCGCGAGGGCCCGCCCGAACTCGCGGGCGAGCCGCCGCGTCCGCGAGAAGAGGTGGGGCTGAAAGCAGGCCACCAGCCGGCCGGGTCGCAGGAGCCGCGCCGCCTCGAGGGTGGCCCGGACCTCGGTCGGGTGGTGGGCGTAGTCGTCGTAGACGAGCGCCCCGGACGGCGTCCGGCCCTGCTCCTCGAAGCGCCGCGCCGCGCCGGTGAACCCGGCAAGCGCCGGCGCCGCGTCCGCCGGAGCGAGCCCCGCCGCCCGACAAGCGCCGAGGGCGGCGAGGGCGTTCAGGACGTTGTGGCGCCCGGGCACGCGCAGCTCGACGGCGGCGCCATCCACCTGGAACCGCGACCCCCATGGGTGCAGCTCGAGCCTCTCGGCGCGCAGGGATCCCTCCTCCAGCCCGAACGTGACCGCCCCGTTGGCGCCCGGAAGTGCGACGTCCGCCCCCAGCACCCTGACGACAGCCGGCGCGAGGAACTCCCCGAACGCCCGCTCGAGCTCGCCGAGCGTGCGGTAGGTGGCGTGGTGCTCCAGCTCGACGTTCGTGACCACGGCCACCTCCCGGGCGAGCTTCAGGAACGAGCGGTCCGACTCGTCGGCCTCGATGACCGCCCACTCGCCGTCGCCCCACCCGGCGTTCGTGGCGGCGGCTCGCAGCTCCCCGCCGATCAGGAAGGCCGGCTCCCGTCCCGCCTCCCGTAGCACGTGCGCCGCCATGGCCGCGGTGGTGGTCTTGCCGTGGGTGCCGGCCACCGCGATGGTGCGCTTCATCCGCGAGAGCTCGGCGAGGAGGTCGCCGCGGTGGAGGACGGCGGCGCCCGCGGCGCGGGCGGCGGCCAGCTCGGGGTTGTCATCGGGGATCGCCGTGGAGACCACGATCTCGGCCCCCTGCGGCACGTTCGCCGCGGCATGTCCGATCGCCGGTTCGATGCCGGCGTCCCGCAGGCGCGCGCAGTACGGCGAGTCCGACCGATCCGAACCGGTGACGCGGGCGCCGAGCGCGTGGCTGACGAGCGCCAGGCCGCTCATCCCGGCACCACCGATCCCTACGAAGTGCAGGCTGCGGCCCGCGAGGGGGCGTTCTTCCATCGCGGGCGGACCATAGCCGCGCCGCCGGGCGCCTCTTACACGAGCGCGAGGAGCTCGTCGGCGATGCGATCCGCCGCGTCCGGGCGCGAGGCGGCCCGCGCCGCCGAGGCCATCGCCTCGAGCCGCTCCGGCGCCTCGAGGAGCGCGGACACCTCGCGCGCCAGCCGGGGCCCGTCGAGCTCGGCGTCGGGCACCACCACGGCGGCGCCGGCGCGCTCCATATAGCGCGCGTTCGCCGTCTGGTGATCCGCGGTGGCGTGCGGGTACGGGACGAGGATCGACGGAAGCCCGGCGGCGGCGACCTCGAGCACGGAGCCGCCCGCCCGCGCGGCGACCAGGTCCGCCGCGGCGAGCGCGTCCGCGAAGGGGGCGACATAGGGGAAGAGGCGGTAGTGCGGCGGCGAGCCGAGCTCGGCGAGGCGGTGGCGGAGGTCGTCGTGGTCGCGGCGCCCGGACGCGTGCAGGATGGCCCACGGGGCCTCCGCGCCGAACGCGTCGATCGCCGCGTGGTTCAGGCGGCGCGCCCCGAGCGAGCCGCCGAAGACGAGCAGGCAGCGCGCCTCGAACGGGATGCCGAACCGCTCCCGCGCCGCCCGCCGGTCGGCCCGGCCGGTGTCCGCCGGCACCGGGCGTCCGGTGACGAGGTACTTCCCGCCGGCGCGGCCGGGAAGCGGGAACGACAGGAAGACCCGGCGCGCCAGCGGCGCGAGCAGCCGGTTCGCGACTCCGAGGTGGCTGTCCGCCTCCGTCAGGGCCAGTGGAATTCGCGCGCTCCACGCCGCCAGGCCCACGGGCGCGGCCACGTAGCCGCCCCCGCCGAGCACGGCGTCCGCGCCGATCGACCGCAGCAGCCGGCGGGCCCGCGCGGTGGCGAGCCCCGCGAGCAGCACGGCGCGCCCGGCCCGCAGGGGGTTGCGGCGGTCGACGCCGGCCACCCGCAGCGCGTGCAGGGGATACCCCGCGGCGGGCACCAGCTCGGTCTCGGCCCGCTCACCGCCGAGGAAGACGACATCGGCCCCGCGGGCGCGAAGGGCGTCCGCCACCGCGAGCGCCGGGACGACGTGGCCGGCGGTCCCGCCGGCGGCGATCACGACCCGCGGCACGCCGTCAGCGAGCGCCGGCCTGCGCGGCGCCCACCGCCCGCCGCTCGCGGGCGCCGCGCCCGCCCTGGATCGCCTCGAGCCGCGGCCGCTTCACGCGCTCCCGCGCGCGGCCGCCGGTGGCCGCCACGTTCAGCAGCAGGCCCATCGCCCCGAGCAGCACGATCAGGTTCGTGCTTCCGTAGGAGAGGAAGGGCAGCGGGACGCCCGTCAGCGGCGCCATGCCGAGAACGGCGAAGAAGTTGAGAGTGGCCTGGCAGAGGATCAGCGAGGTGATCCCCGCCGCCAGCAGCTTGGCGTACAGGTCGCTGGCCAGCTTCGCGGCGCGCAGGCCGGCGTAGGCGATCATTCCGTAGAGGCCGATCACCCCGAGGATGCCGAGCAGGCCGAGCTCCTCGCCGATGATCGCGACGATCATGTCGGTGTGCGCCTCGGGCAGGTAGAAGATCTTCTGCACCGACTCGCCGAGGCCGACGCCGAAGAACCCGCCCGACCCGATCGCGGTCAGCGCCTGGACGGCCTGGAAGCCGCCGTCGCCGGCGTCCGAGAACGGGTCGAGGAATGTGGTCAGCCGCGCGCGCCGGTAGGGCTCGATCAGGGCGACGATCAGCGCGAGCACGGCGAGCACGGCGCCGATCGCGACGAGGTGGCGCGTCGGCGTCCCCGCCGCCACGAGCAGCGCCCCGACCGCGAAGCAGATCACCATCGAGGTGCCCATGTCGGGCTGCTTCAGGAGCAGCAGGCAGGCCGCGCCGACCACGAGCAGCAGCGGCTTCATGAGCCCGCCGAGCGTCTTCGTCGAGCGCGGCCGGGCGGCCAGCACCTGCGCCGCGTACAGCACCAGTGAGACCTTGAGCAGCTCCGAGGGCTGGAACTGGAGCGGCCCGGCCCCGAGCCACCGGGTCGCGCCGTTCACTGTCACGCCCATCCCGGGCAGCATCACCGCCACGGTCAGCACGAACGACGCCACCAGCAGCACCGGCGTGACCGCCCGGATCACGGCGAGGCCGTGACGCGACGCCGCGTGCAGCAGCAGCAGCCCGATCAGCCCCATCGCCACGTAGCGCTTGAGGTAGAAGGAGGGGTCGCCGCTTCCGTCCAGGAGCGACTCGGCCGAGCTGGCCGAGTACACCATGACCGCCCCGCCCGCGAGCAGGCAGAGCGTGGCGGTGTAGAGGATCGAGTACTCGATGGGGCGCTTCCGGGCGGCGCGGCGGGAGGCCATCCGGACGCTCTTCGACGGGCGCCGCCGGAATCATGCACGGGGCACGAGCGCCCGGAAGCGGTCGCCGCGGTCCTCGAAGTCGCGGAACTGGTCGAAGCTCGCGCAGGCCGGCGAGAGCAGGACCACCTCGCCCGGGGCGGCCGCGGCGCTCGCGGCGCCCACCGCGCTCTCCAGGTCGCCGCAGCGGCGCAGCGGGACGGTACCGGCGAGGTCGGCCTCGAGCCGCTCGGCCGCCTGCCCGATCAGGTAGCAGGCGCGGCAGCGAGCGGCGACCGGCCGCCTGAGGTCGTCGAACCCACCGCCCTTGAGACTGCCCCCCAGGATGGCGTGCACGCCGCCCTCGAAGGCCTCGATGCCGCGCGCCGCCGACGCCACGTTCGTGGCCTTCGAGTCGTTCACGTAGAGCACGCCGTTCACCGTGCCCACCTCCTCGAGCCGGTGCGGCACGCCGGCGAACGTCCGAAGCGCGCCGGCCACGGCGTTCGCGGGGACGCCGCTCGCGAGCGCGGCGGCGGCGGCCCCCATCGCGTTCTCCAGGTTGTGGGCGCCGCGCAGGCGGATCTCGGCCACGGAAAGCAGCTCGCGCCCCGCCCAGCCGAGCACGCCGTCGCGCAGCCAGAGGTCGGTGTCGGCGGCCCCGAACGTCACCCGCCGCCCCCGTCCCGGCAGCTCGAACCCGGGCGGCGCCACCGCCACCTGGTCGGTCGTCTGGTGCGCGAACATGCGCAGCTTCGCCTCGCGGTACGCGTCGAAGCTTCCGTGGCGGTCGAGGTGGTCCTCGGTCAGGTTCAGCAGCAGCGCCGCCTCGGGCGCGAACGCCTCGGAGTCCTCGGCCTGGAAGCTCGACACCTCGCAGACGATCACCGCATCGGCGCCGACCGCACCCACGAGCGCGGCGAGCGGCGTCCCGACGTTGCCCGCCACGGCCACCTCCAGACCAGCCTCCCGGTACACGGCGCCGATCAGCTCCGTGGTGGTCGTCTTCCCGTTCGTGCCCGTCACCGCCAGAAAGCGATTCGGCAGGAGCCGCCACGCGAGCTCGAGCTCCCCGAGCACCGGCAGCCCCCGCTCGCGCGCGGCCGCGATCGCCGGCGCCTCGTTCGGTACACCCGGGCTCTTGACCACGCAACCGACCCGGTCGAGCAGCTCCACGCCGTCGCTGCCGAGGTGCGCCTCGATGCCCGGCGGCGGCTCCGGGTGAGCGGCGTCGGCGGCGAGCACCTCGCCGCGGGAGAGCAGCATCCGCGCCGCCGCCCGGCCCGACCGGGCGAGTCCGACGATCAGATAGGGCCCGTCGGGGAGCGGGGGCCGGTTCACGGGGTGATCGACTGCTGGTAGAGCGTGAAGCCGATCGCCGCGCAGATCGCGGCGACGATCCAGAACCGGAGGATGATCTTCGTCTCCGACCACCCGAGGAGCTCGAAGTGGTGGTGGATCGGGGTCATCAGGAAGACGCGCTTGCGGAAGCGCTGGAAGGCGAACACCTGGACCGCCACCGACAGCGCCTCGATCACGAAGATCCCGCCGATCAGGATCAGCAGCACCTCCGACTTGGTCAGCACCGCGAGCGCGGCGATCGCCCCGCCGAGGCCGAGCGAGCCGGTGTCGCCCATGAACACGGAGGCGGGGAACGAGTTGAACCAGAGGAAGCCCACGCAGGCGCCGACCAGGCACGCCGACAGCAGCGCCAGATCCTGCTGGCCGGTGGTGATGAAGGTCATCGCGGTGAAGGTGAGGAAGACGATGGCGGCACAGCCCGCCGCCAGGCCGTCGAGGCCGTCCGTGAGGTTCACGCCGTTGGTGGCGCCGGCGAGCACGAGGAAGATGAGCACCGGGTACGCCACCCCGAGGTCGATCGACGCGTCCACGAACCGCAGCCGCAGGGTGTCCTGGAGGCCGACGTACTCGGAGGCGGCGAGCCAGAGCCCGATCGCGGTGAGGGCCTGGATCACCAGCTTGGCGCGCCCCGAGACGCCGAGGGAGCGCCGCTTGCGCAGCTTCGTCCAGTCGTCGGCGAACCCGAGCGCCGCCATCGCCAGCGTCGTGCCGAGCACGGCCACGCTCTGGGCGCGGTAGTCGGACAGGATCAGGAACGGGATGAGCACCGCCAGGAGCACGGCGAGCCCTCCCATCGTCGGAGTCCCGGCCTTGCCGTGGTGGCCCGCGGGGCCTTCCTCGCGGATGTGCTGGCCGAACTCCTTCAGGTGCAGGTACGCGATGAACCGGGGGCCGACGAACACGCAGATGAGCAGGGAGGCCATGCCTCCAATGAGGATCTCCCCCAGCATGGATTAGGCCAGGACCCGCTCCAGGCCGACCGAACGCGATCCCTTCACCAGAACGCGGTCGCCCGGCCGCGCCAGCTCCTCGAGCAGCGCACCGGCCTCCTCGGGAGTCGCGACCGAGTGCGTCTCGCCGTCGAAGCCCTCGATGTAGCCGAGCGCCCCGTCACCCACGGTGACGAGCAGGTCGATGCCGAGCGCGGCGGCGCGCTCGCCGATCTCGCGGTGGTAGCCCGCCGAGCCGGCGCCCAGCTCGGCCATCGTGCCGAGGACCGCGATGCGGCGCTCCGCCGGGCTATCCGCGAGGTGCTCGAGGGCCGCCCGCATCGACATGGGGTTCGCGTTGTAGCAGTCGTTCACGACCACCACTCCGCCGGGAAGCTCCACGATCTCCCCGCGGAGGGAGGAGAAGCGCACGTCCACCGGCCCCCCTATGGGCAGACCGGCGGCCCGCGCCGCGGCCACCGCGGCGAGCGTGTTGAGCAGGTTGTGCGGCTCGCGGAAGGGGAGCTCGAGCTCGATCCGCTCGCCGCGGGCCTCGATCTCCGCGCGCGCGCCCTCCATCGCCAGAAGCTGTACGTGCCCGCCGGGGCCGAAGGTCCAGGTGTCGAGGTCCTCGCGGAGGTGCGCGGCCAGGAGCGGCTCGCTCGCCGGGACGACGCAGGCGGCGCCGGCGGGCAGATCGCGGATCAGCTCGGCCTTGGCCGCCGCCACCCGCTCGACGGTCCCGAGCAGCTCCAGGTGCACCGGGCCCACGTTCACGATCACGCCCACGTCCGGCTCCGCGATCGCCGCGAGCTCGGCGATCTGCCCCTCGCCGCGCATGGCCATCTCGAGCACGAGCGCCTCGGTGTTGCGCGGCGCCTCGAGGATCGCGAGCGGCAGGCCGATCTCCGTGTTGAAGTTCTCGCGGCTCTGGTGCGTGCGGGTATGGGGCCGCAAGACCGCGGCCAGGATGTCCTTCGTCGAGGTCTTCCCGGTGGAGCCCGTGATGCCGGCCACCTTGCAGCCGAGCTTCCGCCGCCATGCGGTTGCCAGCCGCTGGAGGGCGGCCAGGGTGTCGCCCGTCGCTATCACCGCGGCCTGGGCGCAGGGCGACCCGCCGACCGCGCCCTCGACCGCCGCCAGCGCCGCTCCCCGGTTGCGCTCGGTCACGAGCACCCCCCACGCGCCCGCCTCGAGGGCGGCGGGCGCGAATTCGCCGCCGTCGGCCACGGCCCCGGGAAGCCCGACGAACAGGTCGCCGGGCTCGATTGCGCGCGAGTCGACCACCGCGCGGTGCGGGCCGGCCCGCTCGGGGTCGCCCGCCAGCAGCGTTCCCCCCGCCGCGGCCGCGACGCGCCCGGCCGAGAGCTCGATCACGCCCCGGCCTTCCCGCCGGTCCCGGCGAGCGCCGCACGGAGCGCCTCGCGCGCCACCGTCACATCGTCGAACGGCTCCTTCCGGGCGTTCTCGAACTCCTGTCCCTGCTCGTGACCCTTGCCGGCGATGACCACCACGTCGCCCGGCTCGGCGCTCTCCACCGCCTGCGCGATCGCGCGCCGGCGGTCGACCTCCCGCTCGGCGGTGGGCCCGGCGCCCGCGACGACCTGGTCGATGATCGACTCGGGCGCCTCGTTCCGCGGGTTGTCCGAGGTCACGAGGACGCGGTCGGCCAGGCGCCGCGCCACGTCGCCCATCAGCGGGCGCTTGCCGCGGTCGCGGTCGCCGCCCGCGCCGAACACCACGTGCAGCCGGCCGCGCGTCACCTCGCGGGCCGCGCGCAGCACGTTCTCGAGCGAGTCCGGGGTGTGGGCGTAGTCGACGAGGACGCCGAACGGCTGGCCCTCGTCCACCGGCTCGAACCGGCCCGGCACGCGGCCGAACTCGGGGAGCGCCCGCGCGATCGTTGCGGCCGGCACCTCGAGCGCGCGGGCGGCGGCCACCGCCGCGAGGACGTTCTGCACGTTGAAGAGGCCGGGAAGCGGCGACTCGAGCCGCAGCGGGCCGGCCGGCGTCTCGCACACGAAGCGCGACCCCGTCAGGTCGAACTCGACGTCCCGGGCCCGGTAGTCCGCGTCGCGGTCGACCGCAAACGTCACGCACTCGACCTCGGCGGCGATCCGGCGCCCGTACTCGTCGTCGACGTTTACCACGGAGGCGCCCGGCGCCTCGAACAGCCGGCGCTTCGCGGTGAAGTACGCCTCCATCGTCTCGTGGAAGTCGAGGTGGTCCTGGGTCAGGTTCGTGAACACCCTGCAAGCGAACCGGATTCCGGCGACGCGGCCGAGCTCCAGCGCATGCGACGAGACCTCCATCGCGCACGCGCGGTCCCCGCCGTCGAGCATGCGCCGGAAGGTGGCCTGGAGGTCGATCGCCTCGGGCGTGGTGCGCTCCACCTCCTCCTCGACCCCGCCCACGATCCGCTTGACCGTTCCGAGCAGGCCGCAGCCGCGGCAGTCCGCCTCGAGCAGGTGGCGGACGAGGAAGGCGGTGGTCGTCTTGCCGTTCGTGCCGGTGATCCCGACCACGTCGAGCTCCGCGGTGGGGTCACCGTAGAAGCGGGCGGCGGCCGGTCCCATCGCCGCCCGCACATCGGTGACGACGACCTCCGGAACCCCGAGCCCGAGCGGGCGCTGGCAGACCAGGGCGACCGCCCCGCGCTCCACGGCCGCGGGGGCGAAATCGTGCCCGTCCGCCCGGAAGCCCGGAACGCAAAAAAAGAGCGCCCCCGGCGTGACGCTCTGGCTCGAGTAGGCGAGGGCGGTGACCTCAACCTCGGGGGCGCCATTCCCCATCAGGTCGCGAAGGGTCATGGTCGCCGCCGCAGGTTACATACCGCGGTGGCCGGCGCCGCGGGGTTCGGACCGGGCGAGCCCGCGATGGCGAGCTCAGGTCCGGTCGACCAGCTCGAACTACCGGAGGGCGCGGCAGACGGCGAGCAGCTGCGCGCGGCGGATCATGTTGGAGACGCGCGCGGACCCCGCTTCGGGAACAATCTGGGCGTTGACGGAGAAGACGACCGAGCGGCGCCCGTTCGCGCTGCTGGCGGCGAACACGCGATAGCCCGGGAACGAGCCGGTGTGCCCGTAGACGGTGCCGCAGCGGGTGCGGTAGCGGAAGAGCCCGAGCCCGGAGGCGTTGCGCCCGGGGCCGGGCGGGGAGGACGATCCGGTCCTGAAGCGGAATTGCCGACGCCGGGTGGCGCGGTCGAAGAACCGGCCGCGGACGTAGGCGCGGAAGAAGCGGGCGACATCCACCGGCGTGGACACGATGCCCCCGGATGCCCACGCGCCGGACGGGTTGATGACCTCGCTCACGTCCTCGGGGGGCCGGCCGGGCTCGACGTTATAGCCGTGAAGGTACGGCCGGGGCATCTGAACGGTGCGGGGCAGGCTGGTGTCGCTCAGCCCGAGCGGGTGATAGATCTCGCGCGCGAGGAGCTGCTCGTAGGAGGATCCGCCGGCCACGGCCTCGGCCATCAGCCCGGCGACGATGTTGTCGGTGTCCGAGTAGCTGTAGCGCGTGCCCGGTGGGAACTCGAGCGGATCGTCACGGACGTACCCGAGGAGCTCCAAGGGCGACAGATAGCGGGCGGGGTCTTGCATCACGACCTCGATGAGCTCCGGCGAGCGGATGTAGTCGGGCAGGCCGGCGGTGTGCTGGAGGGCCTGACCCAGCGTCACCGCGTCCGCCAGCGGCAGCACCCCGGGCAGCCGCATGCCGATCGTGTCGTCCACGCTCAGCCGGCCGTCAGATACGAGCGACAGCGTCACCGCGCCGCTGTACGCCTTGGCGACGCTGGCGATCCGCATGTGGTGCGTCGGCTCGGGCCGCCGGCGCGTGCGCACGTTCGCGTAACCGCGCCGGTGGAACTCCGTCAGCCCGCCGCGCTGGATCAGCACTGACAGGCCCGGCGGCCCGGCGCGCGCGTTCACGATCCGATCGAGCGCGCGCGCGAACGGGCCGCGGTCACGGCCGTTGGCAACGGCGGTGGCGGGGCCCGCGAGGAGCAGCGCGAGGGCTAGGACCGCCGCCTTGAACGCCCGCCGCCTGTCGCTCGGGTTCACGCGCCGACCTTACATGGAGCGGCGGACCGCGGGAAGGGACCTTTGACCTCCGCGCCCAGGGGATCGGGGACCCCGCGAGAGGTCCCCTATGAACCGTCTTCACGCGGCACCTCCGAGAAGCGGCGCTTGCCCGCCTGCGCCCACCGGCTAGTCCGGCGGGATCTTCATGTATGGAAGCGCGAACTCGATGATGCGCTCGAACGCCGGCGCGGCCACGACGCCGCCGTAGATCGACCCCCTCGGCTCGTCGACCATGACGGCGACGAGCAGGCGCGGATCGCGGGCCGGCGCGTAGCCGATGAACGAGGCCACGAAGTCGGTCTTCGAGTAGCCGCCGTTCTCGGCCTTCTCGGCGGTCCCGGTCTTGCCCGCGAGCCGGTAGCCCTCGACCTGCGCCTCCTGGGCCGTGCCGCCGGCCGCGAGGACGCCCTCGAGCATGCGCGAGACGCGGTCGGCGGTGCGCCGCGAGAGGACCCGCCGCGCCGGCCGGCGATGCCCGGCGACGACGTACGGCTCGCGCAGGAGCCCGCCGTTCGCGATGGCCGTGTAGGCGGTGGCCATCTGGATCGGGGTGACCGCGATGCCCTGCCCGATCGGCATGTTCCCCATCGACGAGCCGGAGTACTCCTCCGGCCGTAGCACGATGCCCTGCTGCTCTCCGGGCAGATCGACGCCCGTGGGCTGTCCGAAGCCGAACCGGCGGACCCAGCGGTCGAACCGCGTCGCGCCGAGCTTGAGGCCGATCATCACCGAGCCGACGTTCGAGGACTGGGCGAGGATGTCCGACACCGTCAGGGTCCCGCCGCCGCCCTCGTGCGCCTCACCGATGGTGCGGTCGGCGACCTGGATCGTCGGCGGGACGCTGATCTGCGTCCCCGGCTCGACGAGCTTCTCCTCGAGCGCGCCCGAAACGGTGATCGGCTTGAACGTCGACCCGGGCTCGTAGCTCGCCTGGATGGCCCGGTTCTGACGGGCGTACCCGGGAGCGGACCCCGCCTGGTCCGGGTGCACCCGAGGCCAGTTGGCCAGCGCGAGCAGCTCGCCGGTGCGCGGATCCATCACGAGCGCGGTGGCCCCTGCCGGTTGATAGGTCTGCCCGACCTCGGCGAGCACAGCCTCCGTGCGCTCCTGGATCGCGGCGTCCAGCGTGAGGTGGAGGTCGCGACCGGCCTCGGCCCGCTCGAACTCGATCATGCTGACCGGTTCGCCCAGGGCGTCCTTGACGAGGCGGCGCCTCCCGTCGTCGCCGGCGAGCTCGCCGTTGTGCGACTGCTCCAGGCCGGACAGGCCGTAGTTGTCCGTCCCGACACTCCCGACGACCTGCGAGGCGAGCGGCCCCTGCGGGTACGTTCGCTTCGGCTCGACCACCGTGCCGATGCCCTCGATCTCGAGCCGCTCGACCTTCTCGCCGCGGGCGGCGGGGAGCTTCCGGCGCAGGTAGACGAAGCCCGCCTCGCGGTCGGAGAGCTTGCGGAGGAGCTCGTCCTCCGAGCGTCCGATCAGCGGCGCGAGCCGGGCCGCCACCGCCGCCGGCTTGTCGATCAGGAACGGGTTGGCGAACACAGTGATGGAGTCCTCCGACACGGCGAGCTCCGTCCCGTGCCGGTCGAAGACGGTGCCGCGCTGCGCGGGCACCGTCAGGTCCTCGACCTGCTGGCTCGTGGCCCGCTCGGACAGCGACCCCGCCTCGACCGTCCCGAGCCAGGTCGCGCGCAGGGCTGCGAGCGCGAGCAGGGCTAGGAAGAGCGCGAACAGCAGGCCGATGCGCCGCTGGACGAGCCGTGTGGGCGGGCGGCGGACCCCGGCGAGGCCGCGGGCCGCACGTGGCAACCGCGCGCCGCCGGCGAGGCCGCGACGGCCGGACGAGCGGTCGCCTTCGCGACGCCTGCGGCCGGGCGCCGGTGCCACTAGGGCGCCGCCAGACCGGTGGCGGTCTGGCCGGTGGTCGGGGTCGGCGCGGTGGGCGGCACCCCCGCGGTTGTCCCCGGCGGGGCGGTCGTGGCGGCGCCGGTCGGCGGAGCGGTCGTCGCGGCGCCGGTCGGCGGGACGGTCGTGGTCGGCGGCCCGGTCGTGGTCCCGGACGGCGTGACGGTGCTTCCGGGCGCCGTGACCGTGCCCGCCGGGGGCACGGTTGTCGCCGGCGGAGTTGTCGTGCCGGTCGGCGGCGTCGTCGTGGCGGGCGGCGCGGTCGTCGTGGTTTGTCCCATGGTCGTCGTGGGGGGCGGCAGTGTCTGCTGCGAGCCGGTCGCCGTAGGCGCGGGCGGGACGAACGTGCCGTCGGGCTCCGTGATCCGCTTCGCGGCGCGCCGGGCGTCCGCCCCCGGCCGAGCCTTCAGGTACCGGACCTCGCCCGGCGCGGGGAGCACCAGTCCGAGCCTTGCGGCGGCCTCCTGGATGCGCTCGCTGGAGGCGAGTCGCGCGACGTCGCGATGCAGGCGGGCGTTCTCACGCCCGAGCGCGGACGCCTTCTCCGCGTCGCGCGCGATGTCGCGGTTCATCTGCAGGAGGTCGACGTTGAAGAAGACGATGCCGGTCAGCAGCACGCCGATGAGGGCGATCCAGCCGCGGCCCGAGAGGAGGGCGTCGAGCACCCGCGCCGTGCGCGCGCGCAGTGAGCGCGCAAACGGGGCGTCCAGCAGCCGGCGCGGGACCGCGAGCGCGGCCGACAGCCGCGCCGCGCCCGCGGACAGATGCAGGCCGCGGCGCCCCGACGCCCGGCGCGGCGGACGGCGGCCGCGGGCGACGCCCCGGTGACCGCGGCCGGCGTGCGCCGCCCCCGGGGCGCCGTGGTTTCCCCCAAAGGTCCGTCCCTCGGGCCGCGCGGCGGCCGCGGTCGCCGCGCGCCCCATCAGGCGGCCTCACCCGCCGGCAGCTTGCGCGCGCCGCGCAGGCGCCCCGACTTGGCGCGCGGGTTCTGCGCCACCTCGCCCGGCGTTGGCGCGAGGGCGCGCGCGGTGAGCAGCTCGGCCTCGGGCGTGCGGCCGCATACGCAGACCGGGAAGTCCGGCGGGCACACGCAGCCTCGTGCGCGTTCGGCCAGGAAGCGCTTGACGCGACGGTCCTCGAGCGAGTGGAAGGAGATCGCCGCGAGCCGTCCGTCCGCTCGAAGGAGCTCCCAGGCGAGCGGCAGGGCGCGCTCGAGCGACTCGAGCTCGGAGTTGACCGCGATCCGCACGGCCTGGAAGACCCGCTTCGCGGGGTGGCCGCCCCCGAAGCTCCGCCGTGCGGCGGCCGGCAGCGCCGCCTCGATCGCCGCGACGAGCTCGCCGGTCGTATCGATCGAGCCGCGCTTCCGGCGCCTGACGATCTCGCGGGCGATTCGCTGGCCGTTCGGGTCCTCCCCGTAGCGGCGGAACAGCCGTGCCAGCCGTCGCTCCTCCCACTCGTTGACGATCGTACGGGCGTCGAGGTCCTGCTCCGGGTCCATGCGCATGTCGAGCGGGGCGTCGTAGGAGTAGGAGAACCCGCGCTCGCGAGTATCCACCTGGATCGACGAGACGCCGAGGTCGAGATAGACGATGTCCGCGCCGAGCCCCTCGTCGCGGAGCAAGGCGAGCCCGTCAGCGTAGTCGAGGCGCAGGAAGCGGGTCTCGCAGGGCGCCTCGCGCGCGAACTCCTCGAATCGCTCCTCCGCGGCCGGATCGCGGTCGATGCACACGAGCGTGCCGGCCGGACCGAGCCGGTCGGCGACGAGGCGCGCGTGCCCGCCGGCGCCGAAGGTGCAATCCACGGCGGTCTCGCCGGGGGCCGGCGCCGTCAAGTCGATCAGCTCGCCCGCCAGGACCGGAACGTGGGTGCGGCTCATGTCAAGAAGGATTGCCAAGGCGCTCCGTCACCTCCCCGATCTCGGCGTCCAACGCCTGTTGCTGCGCCTGCCACCGGCTCCGCCCCCAGACCTCGAGGTGGTCGCCCACGCCAACCACAACGACCTCGCGCTCGATCCCCGTGTGGCCCAGCAGCGGCGGCGGGAGCGTGACGCGCCCCGCCGCGTCGAGGTCCATCTCGAACGAGTTCCCCTGATAGAAGCGGGACAGCTTCCGGTACTCGGCCCCCATCGGGTTCAGGTCGCCGAGGGCGCGCTCGATGATCGCCTCGTGCGTCTCCGGGGTCCAGACCGCGACGCAGGGCTCGGGGTCCTTGGCGAGAACCACGCCGGAGGAGAAGGCGGCGCGGAAGCGCGCCGGAATGCTCAACCGGTTCTTCGCGTCCAACGCGTGCTCGAAGTGGCCCCGAAACGCCAAAGCTCATGAAGCTCGAGACCGGAGTGGCGGAGTGGGAGGAGCCCCGCCACTCCGGTCGATTGCTGGCGCCACGGTACCCCACTTTCTCCCACTGTGCAACACCCTCTCCCACTTTTCCGTCCGATCGGGCCGAACCACCGTCGCCACACGGTCGGCTTCCGCATTCCTGAGGGCATCGCGGCGGTGGGAGCAGCACGCCGCTCCGCCGGCGCGGAGGGCAGCGCGTGCAAGGGACGTTGCAGCGAGGAGGGCCGCCGCCCTGACGTGGCGCGGCGAGCGGGCGTTCCGCCGCCACGTGGGCGCGCGCGGGGCCGCCGCCCGCTCAGCGTGTCGGCGCTCGGCCCTCGTCCTCCCGCGCGACGTGCCGCGCCACCTCCCAGTGCGATGACGTTTCGTCGCGGTCGACGAGGAAGCGGTCGTCCTCCGGGTAGAAGACCGCCCGCTCGTGGTCCTCGCCGGCGAAGGCCTTCACCGAGTCGAGCGACTCCCACAGCGTGAACATCAGGAACTCGCAGCGGTCGCGGACGTCGCGCCGCAGCATCGTCACGCCGAGGTTGCCCGGCGTCTCGAGGTACCCGGACACGCCCGTCGCCTCCATGTAGTCGGCGTAGGCATCGCCGTCCTCGCGGCGCACGGCGCCGCCCCAGATACGCGCGATCAAGCTTGCCTCCTTGGCTGGTTGTCGGCGCGCTCAAGCTACACGGGGACCACCTCCCCGCCCGGACCGAGGAGTGCCGCTGCCAGCGCCGCCGCGACAAGGAGCAGCACCGACGGCACGAGCAGCAGGGCCACCACGAGCTGCATCTTGGGGCCGGCCCGGGCCGCGTCCTCCCGGACGCGCCGCGCCAGCGCGAACCGGGCGTCGCGCGCCTGGGCCGCCAGCGTGTCCGCGAGCGGCGCTCCGTGCCGGCGGGTGCGGTCGAGCGCTGCCACGAGCGCGCGCACCTCGGGGAGCGGGACGCGCTCGGCCATCCCGGCGAGGGCAGCACGCAGCGACACGCCCAGCCCGACCTGGCGGCCGACCGCGCGCCACTCGGCTGCCAGCGGCCCATCCGTGCGCTCGCCGACCAGCCGCAGCGCCTCGGGTAGCGAGCTGCCGGCCTCGACCGTCACGCGCAGGAGGTCGAGCAGCGCCGGCAGCCCACGCCGGACCCTGCGCGCCCGCTCGGCGGCGACTCGTCGGAGCCACAGATCGGGCGCGAGAAAGCCGGCGCACGGCGCGGCGACCACCACGAGCGGTCCGAGCCTGCCCGGCGCTCCGCCGGCGAGCACGACGCCGGCCAGACCCCCCACGACGGCCGCCGCGAGCTTCGCCGCCAAGACCTCGCGCGGCCCGAGCCCGGCCGGATGCCCGGCCGCCGCGATCCGCCCGGCGAGGTCGGCCGAAGCGGTGGCTCCGCCGGGTGACAGGCGGGCCCCGGCCGCCGCCAGGGCCCGCAGGACGCGTGCCCCGCGGGAGGAGGCCTGTGGGCGGCGCGACGGCGCCAGGAGCATCGCGGCGCCGGCCGCGCCGAGCGCGCCGGCGGCGAACGCCATCACCGACGCGACGCTCGGCGCGATCACCGTCGCGAGGCTCGCCACGCTCACCATCGCACCCGTCCGAGCCTTCGCATCGCGACAGCGGCCACGAGCTGCAGGATCAGGGCGATGCCCACGAGCCAGGCCGTCAGGAACGACTCCCACAGGCTCGCGAACCAGCCGGGGCTCGCGAGCTCCGCCAGCACCGCGCCTCCCAGAGGCAGGAGCGCCACGAGGAGGCCGGTGAAGCGGGCCTGGGCGGTCGCCGCCCTCACCTCGCCCTCGAGCCGCGCCTGCTCCTCCATCGCGCGGGCGCTCCGGCGGAGCAGCCGCGCCAGGTCGCCACCCGCCCGGCGTTGCAACAGGCACGCGGCGACGATCGAGTCGAGACGCGGCGAGCGGACGCGCGCCCGCATCGACTCGAGCGCGCCGTCGGTCGTCGCGCCCGCGGAGAGCTCGGCCACCGCCCGGCGCAGCTCGTGGCCGGCCTCCCCGTGCACGGACGCGGCGGCCTCCTCGAGCGCGCCACGCAGGGAATGACCGCCGCCGACGGCGTCGGCGATCGCGACGGCCACCTCGGCGGCGCCGTCGTCGACGGCTCGCCGGTAGCGTTCGCGGCGCGCCTTCAGGGCGCGGGAGACGGCCCACGGCCCTCCCGCCGCGAGCGCCACCCCGGGCAGCGGCCCCAACAGCGCCGTGCCCGCCACGAACGCGACCACGGCGCCCGCGAGCAGTAGCCGGCGGCGTTCGACCGCGCCGGGGTCGCGACCCTCTCGTCCGAGCCGGACGAGCGCGTCGACCAGCCCCGCCGGCAGCCGTACGACGGCCGGGGCGCCCTGCCGGAGCGTCGCGGCGAGGGGGCGCAGCAGCTCGAGCGCGGCGACCGCCCCGGCCGCGCCGGCGACGAATGCCAACCCGGTGGCGGGGCTCAACTCGGTTCCCCCGCCGCCTCGGGCCCGGCACGCTCGGTCCGCGCCGCTGCCCCGCGCATCGCGGCGAGTCTCGACGCGAGGACACCCTCGGGCGGCGGGCGGAGCGCCGCGCCGCGCCGGTAGAGCTCGCGGGCTCCCGTCCCGGCGCCCGTGCGTACGACCTCGGTGACCGACTCCACGACGCGCGCGCCGTCCGGGAGGCGGGCCTGCTGCACCACCACGTCGAGGGCGCTCGCCACCTGCTCGCGCACCGCTGCGTGCGGCAGGCCGACGCCGGCCATCAACGCGAGAGTCTCGACCCGCCGCAGGGCGTCGACGGGCGAGTTGGCGTGGACCGTAGTGAGCGACCCGTCGTGGCCGGTGTTCAGCGCCTGGAGCATGTCGAGCGCCTCCGGGCCACGGACCTCCCCGACGATGATCCGGTCGGGCCGCATCCGGAGCGCGTTTCGAACCAGCATGCGGATCGTCACCTCGCCGCGGCCCTCGAGATTGGGCGGCCGTGCCTCGAGGCGCACCACGTGACGCTGGCGGAGGCGCAGCTCGGCGGCGTCCTCGATCGTCACGATCCGCTCCTCGCCCGGAATCGCCCCGGAGAGCGCGTTCAGCGTTGTCGTCTTGCCGGACCCCGTACCGCCGCTGACGAGCACGGACGCCCGCGCGGCCACGCACAGCGCCAGGAACTCGGCGAGCTCGGGAGTGAGCGTGCCGCGCGCGACTAGGTCCCGGAGCGAGAATCCCTCGCGGCGGAACCGCCTGACCGTGAGGCAGGAGCCGCCGAGGGACAGGGGCGGGATCACCACGTGCACGCGCGAGCCGTCCGGAAGCCGGGCGTCGCAGAGCGGCGACGCCTCGTCGACTCGGCGGCCGAGCGGGGCGAGGATCCGCTCGATCGCGTGCAGCAGCTCGGCCTCGCTCGCGAAGGCGACGCCGGTGCGCTCGAGGCGCCCCCGGCGCTCCACGTACACCTCCCCCGGCCCGTTCACCATCACCTCGTCGACCGCCGGGTCCGAGAGCAGTGGCTCGAGCGGCCCGAGCCCGCGCGCGAGCAGGACCACGCGGGCGCACAACGCGGCGCGATCCTCGTCCGGCAGCGGGGCCGCCTCGCTCTCGACGAGCTCACGCACCTCGGCCTCGAGCCCGGCCCCCGAGGCCTCCCCCGAGCGGGCGCGCTCGATCAACCGCCCGCGCAGCGCGACCGCCAGCTCGTCGAGGGCCTCCATGCGGGGAGAAGGCGCGGCCGAGCCGTTCTCGCCCCCGTGGGGGCGGCGGCCCGCGCGCCGCTCAGTTCCAAATCAGGTCCGAGCGCGTCGCCCAGTACCGGTCGCTCGGCTCCGCCAGCCCCGCCAGCTCCTCGTCCAGCTCGGCCGACCACTCGACCTCGAGGGCGGCGAGGTTGCTCCGGAGGTGCTCGGGCGTCGCCGCGCCGCTCAGCACGACGTCGACCCACGGTCGCGCCAGGACGGCGGCGATCGCGACCGCGTCGCTCGTCGTCCCGAGGCGCCGGGCCACCGCCTCGAGCGGAGCGCAGCCGCCGCGCGGCGAGAGGCGGCCGTTCGCGAGCACCTCCTTGACCATCACCCGCAGGCCGGTGGCGTGGGCGCGCTCGAGCGCCGGCCCGGCGGCTCGCTCGAGCACGTTGAAGGTGGCCTGCACCGAGTCGAAGCCGCTGACCTCGAGCGCCCGGTCGATGGTGGCGCCCTGGTCCGTGCCGGAGGTCGTCAGGCCCACCGCCAGGCCGCCCGCCCGCAGCCGGGCGAGCTCCTCGTGCACCTCCGGGTCGTCGAGGACGCCGCTCGAGAGCGTGGCCGAGTGGATCTGGTAGAGCGACAGCCACCGGTCGAGCCACGCCCGGGTCTCCGCCAGCTGCCGGCGCAGCGTGGCCGTCGACAGGTCCTTGACCTCGGGCGGGTCGGCGTCCACCTCCCAGTCGGCCGTGTACGTGTAGCCCCACTTCGAGCTGACCGTGACCGCGCCTGGCTCGATCCCGCGCGAGTCCAGCCAGGAGGCGAGGAACTCCTCCGCCCGCCCGTACGAGCGGGCCGCGTCGAAGTGGCGGACGCCCGCCTCGTACGCGGCGTCCAAGACCTCGTGGCTGCGACGCTCGAGCGCCTCGACCGAGCGGTCCGGACCGAGGTCGTCGCCGTGGCCGAGGTTCAGGTAGCCGGGCCGCCCCAGGGCCGCCAGACCGAGGGCGATCGCGCTCGTGGGGCCGGGCAGGGTCAGGGAGCCCCCGCCGCGACGAGCAGCGGAATCCGCCAGGGATCGGCCACGAGGAACCCGCCCCCGGGCTCCTCCTCGTACTCGATGCCCGCGCCAGCGACCCGGGCGCGGACCCGGTCGAGCTCCTCCTCGTCGCCCACGAGGAGGGTCCAGCGCCGGAGACCCACCGCGCCGGCCGGCGCCGGCCCGGTACCCGCTCCGCGCCAGACGTTCAGCCCGAGGTGATGGTGGTAGCCGCCCGCCGAGACGAACGCCACGCTCGGCAGCGTGTACACCGGCACGAAGCCGATCACCTCGCAGTAGAACCGGAGGGCCTCATCGAGCCCGCCGACGTGGAGGTGGAGATGCCCCACGACCAGGCCGGGGTCCGCGAGCTCCGGACCGTCCTCGGCCAGCTCCAGCAACCCCTGGAGGTCGAGCGGAAGCGGCCCGCCCGCCGGGAAGATCGCGGATGGCTCCGGCCACTCGTCGCGCGGGCGGTCGGCGTACAGCTCGATGCCGTTGCCGTCCGGATCGGACAGGTAGATCGCCTCGGAGAAGCTGTGGTCGGAGGCGCCCTGGATCGGCGTTCGCGTAACGGCCAGGCGGCGTGCGGCGCGGGCCAGCTCGACCCGTGAGGGGTGGAGAAGGGCGAAGTGATAGAGGCCCGCGTGCCGCCCGGCGGGCGCGGCCCCGGGCTCCTCCTGCAGCACGAGCAGGTCCTCCGCGCCCGTGCCCAGCGCCGCGATGCCGTCCTCGCGGCCGCGCGGGCGGAGCCCGATCGCCTCCTCGTAGAAGCACGTCGAGCGCTCGAGGTCCGTCACGACCAGATGCACGGGCCCGAGGCGGATGGCCGCGGACAGCGTGCCGCGCTCGGCGGTCTGCTGCGAGATGCTCATGTGCTCAGTGTTGCGGATCGGCGCAGGCGCTGCCGCCTTCGTGAGTCACCCCCCTCCCTCCGCGATTTGACTCGAGAGTCAGCCTTCCTGACCTCGGCGTCAGTTATAAGTGTCCATGCGCATGAGTGTCAAACCGCACCCCCGGCCGAGGGCGTACCGGCCGCGCCCGAACCGACCCGAGCAGATCCTCGCGGCGGCGAGCCGAGCGATTCAGCAGCGCGGCTTCGCCAACACGCGGATAGCGGACATCGCCCGCGAGGCGCGGGTGTCGACCGGGACGGT
>Ga0081538_10000910_pt1 | contig 31938 bp, 34 predicted proteins | sample TabmetS5T2R1_FD_71022 | JGI IMG/M metagenome (GOLD analysis project Ga0081538, IMG submission 71022) | Tabebuia heterophylla rhizosphere microbial communities from the University of Puerto Rico - S5T2R1 | ecosystem: Host-associated > Plants > Roots > Rhizosphere ...
TCGCCGAATGCGAGCGTCACGATCGCGATGTAGTCGCCCCGTAGCCGCAGCGTCGGCAGGCCGATCAACATGCCGGCGATCGTCGTGACGACGATCGCGATCAGCACCACTAACAGGAAGTTGAAGTGGATCCCAAAGAGGTTCTGGGTCACGTCCGATACGAGGAAGTGGACGCCCTCGCCGCCCTGGCCGGCGTTCGCGTAGAAGTCCGACATGAACCAGCCGGCCGTGAGCGCGCCGAGCGCGAAGAAGGCAACGTAGCCCAGGTCGAGCAGGCCTGCATAGCCGACGATGATGTTGAGCCCGAGGGCCATCACCGAGTAGGCGAGGATCAGGGTGGCGATGTTCATGAAGTCGCCGCCCTCGTCGTGCATGAACGGCAGCAGGATCGCCCAGGCGATCGCCAGCACGATCACGATGACGAGCACGCGCCGGTCATCAGGGAACAGCAACCGGGCTGCGATGAAGCCGCCCAGGATCAGCGCCATGAAGAAGTTCATGCCGAGCAGGCCGGTCGCGAAGATGATGATCGCGGGAACCGCGATCGCGAGCACGATCAGCGTGCGGCTGTCCGTCTTCGGCTGGAAGCCGCCGCGGCTGCTGGTGGTCGGCCCGGGGGTGCTCATCCGGCCTCTCGCGTTTCCTCACCGAGCAGGCCTTGCGGCCGGAAGACCATGATCAGGACCAGGTAGGCGAAGACGATCGCCGGGGTCCACTCGCCCCCGATCCGGTTGTCGGAGATCTGCTGAATGATTCCGATGATGAAGCCGCCCAGCACGGCACCCTGCAGGTTGCCGATGCCGCCCATCACGGCAGCCGTGAATGCGATCAGGCCGGCCTGGAAGCCCTGGAAGTACCAGATCGTCGTCTGGTAGAGCGCGTAGATCAGTCCCGCGGCGCCGGCCATCAGGCCGCCGAGCAGGAACGTGAGCGAGATAGTGGTGTCGACGTTGATGCCCATCAGGCGCGCCGCCTCGGGGTCCTGGGCGGTGGCCCTCATCGCGCGGCCCATGCGACTCTGCGAGATGAACGTGGTGAGCAGCAGGACCAGCGGGATCGTCGTGGCCACCGACAGGACGTCGCCCTGGCTGACCTCGACGCCGCCGATCGTGAAGAGCTCCTTCTGCGGGTCGACGAGCTCCGGCACGCCCTCCTGCGAGCCGCCGATCCACAGGATGCCGACGTTCTGGAGGATGAACGACATGCCGACGGCCGTGATGAGCGGCGCCAACTTGGGCGCCGTCCTTAATGGTCGATAGGCGACCCGTTCGATCATCACGTTGAGCGTGCCGCTGGTGACCATGGCCACGATCAGCGACGCGACCAGGCCGATGACCAGGCCGACGATCGCCGTCTGCTCGGTGAGCCCGATGACGCCCCAGAACCAGGCAGCCGTCACGAGCGAGCCGATCATGAAGACCTCGCCGTGGGCGAAGTTGATCAGCTCGATGATGCCGTAGACGAGCGTGTAGCCGAGGGCGATCAGCGCCCAGATGGCGCCGTTCGAGAGCCCGTCGACGATGTTGTTGCCCAGCCGCGCGAGGCTGCCGTCGTCCGAGATGTCCTGGATGCCGTAGACGACCGGCATGACGAGCAGGAGCGCGATCAGCCCGTACTCGCCGATGTACTTGCGAATCCTGTCGCCCGTGCTCGACCGAACGGGCAGACGGGATGCCTCAGTACTTGCCTCCAAGATCCTCCCTCGTCGCGGGTCGCCCCTCCCTCTCTGCGGATCCAATCAGAAACGGGGGGCGAACGGCAAGCACCGTTCGCCCCCCGCATCCAATCATGCGAGCTCGACCTCTACGAAGAGCCGCCTGCGGCCTGGATCGTCTGGTCGAACTGCAGCTCGCCACCCTTGATCGTGTACACGCCGTAGTCGGTCAGCGTGGTGTCGCCGTTCTCGTCGATGTCGTACGTGCCGAGCACCGACTCGCGGCCCTTGGTCTGGAACAACGCGTCGATCATTGCCTGCTTGTCGGTGCAGTCGCTACCGAGCTCCTTGCAGGTGTCGAGCACGAGGTCCATCGCCTCGTAGCCGTAGATGGCGTACGGGTCCGGGTTGGCCTCGCCGTACTTCTTCTCGAAGTCCGAGAAGAACTTCTTCCCGTCCGGCGGGTACTCGTCCGGCGCGAGCGTGGCCACCGTCACCTTGACCTTGCTCGCCACGTCGGCGGGGATGCCGCCCTCCTTCGGATCCGAGAAGCCGGACTCCGCGACCCCGTCGGGGCCGTAGAGCTTGGCGTCCGGCACAGCTGCGGAAACGTCCTTGTACAGCTGGACGGCGCCGTTGGCGGTGATGCCCGAGAACACGAAGCAGTCGGCGCCCGAGCTCTTGATCGTCGCCGCCTGCGAGCGGAAGTTCGGGGCCTTCGGGTCAATGCCCTCGTTGCCCGCGACCTCTAGGCCGATCTCTCCCGCCGCGGCCTCGATGTTCCGCGCCAGGCCGCCTCCGTAGACCTCCTTGTCGTTGAGGATGTAGACCGACGTGCAGCCATCCTCGTTCATGAGCGAGGCCAGTGCCGCACCCTGGATCGTGTCCTTCGGGACGATCCGCATGTAGTGGCGGCTGCCCGTCGGGTAGTACTTGTCGGGCTCGCCCTTGTCGGCTCCCGGCTCATCCGTGGTCAGGCCGACCGCGGTGTTGGCCGGGCTGATCTGGGCGATCGGGACCTCGTTCAGAATCGGAATCGAGATCGCACTCGCCCCCGAGTTGAACTCGCCGATGTAGGCGATCGCGGAGTCGTCCTGAGCAACCTTCTGCGCGTTCGCCTGCGTGGCCTCGGGGGTCCACGTACCGGCCTGCGCGGTCGAGTCGTCAAGCGACGTGTACTTCACCGTGACATTGCCCGCCTTGCCGCCTGCCTGCTCGAGAGCAAGCTTGATGCCATCCACCATCGCGGTGGTCTGCGGGCGCGATGCGCCCTGCAGGGGCAGCGACGAGTAGACGTTGACGGTCTCGCCGCCACCGCCCCCGCCGCCACCATCGCCGCCGTCATCGTCGTCGTCGTCACCGCAGGCAGTCATGCCCAGGGCGAAGGCGCCGAGGAGGCAGGCGAAAATTGCCAGCCAACGTACCTTCAAAACGTCCCTCCTAAAGGAGATTGCTCCAACCTGCGGTGGGCATCCTAGGCTCCGTCGCGGCCTCCGCCAATCCAGGAGGGGTGGCTTAACGAGGAGACAATCTGCCGCCAACGCGATGTTGACGGGCGCTCAGTCCTCGATCCGGACGAAGCGGAAGCGGCCGTTTTGGAGCGCATAGAGGGCGAAGCGCTGTCCCTCGACGTCGCCCGTGCCGCGCAGGCGGTAGGGCCCTATCGGTGAACGCCGGTCGCGCATCGCGAGCGCCGCCGCGGCCACCCGCGCGCGGTCTCGACCCCCCTTTCCGACGGCGTCGAGGATGAGCCGCATCGCCTCGTAGCCGTATGCGGCCTCGGGCCGCGCGGCCTCGGCCCCGGCGAGCTCCCCCGCTCGCCTGATGACGTCGCGACCGGCGGGCGGGAGCTCGCGCGCCGGCAGCACCGGTGTGAGCGCCTCGACGCTGAGCGGGGCGTCCGGGATCGGAGTGCGCGGGTCGCGCTCGAGCATCCCGCTGGTCGCGTAGACCGGCACGCCGGGCAGGCGCGTGTCGATCGCCGCCAGCATGCGGCCGGTCCCGGGGCTGGCGACGCCCGCGATCACCACCGCGCCCGGGTTGCCGGCGGCGATGCGGTCGACGAGGTCAGGGATCTCGTCGACCTTGCCGCGGTACTCCTCGGCCTCGAGCGGGTCGGGTCCGTCCCGGCGGGCGCGCGCGACGATCTGGGCCGCTAGCTCGCGGCCGTATACCTCTTGATCGAAGATCACCGCGAGCCGCTCGGTGCCGCGCTCGCGCATCAGCTCGAGCAGCACCTCGGTCAGGAGCAGATCGTTCGGGACCAGGCGGACGAAGTTGCGCTCGCCGCTGGGTCGTAGCCGTATCGGGTCCGAGCGCGGCCGTCCGGGCGGGATCTGCGTGAGGCTGGTCAGGCCGTCCGTCGGCGCGACCTGCAGCAGCCGCGCCGCGTTCGTCACGGGCATCGACACGGCCGAGCCGCCGAAGCCGAGCTCGCCGAGGTAGGCGATGGCGTGCGGATCCCTGACCGCCTGATCGGCGTTGGAGTTCACCACGTCCGGCTTCCAGACCTGCCCGCCCGGCTCGGTCGAGGACAGCGTGCGCAGCCTGATCTTGAGCCCGCCGGCGCGTCCGCCGGCGTCCTCCAGGGCAAGTGTCGCCCCGGCCTCGACGGCGCGCCCGGCGGGCGCCCCGACGCCGGTGCGCGGGACGCTCACGTAGACGGTCGCCGTGTCGCCCTTCACGCGCCGCGGCTCGTTGCTTGCGTCCCCGAGGCAGCCTGCGAAGAAGAGCAGGGCGAGCAGCGGTGTGAGCTTCCAGGCCAAGACGAAGATTCTGACTAGGCGTGATTCACTTTCTCATCGGATGCGGATCGGGGTGCTCACGGGGGGCGGCGATTGCCCCGGTCTCAACGCGGTCATCCGCGCGATCGTCCGGCGCGGGATCGACGGTCATGGGCACGCGATCATCGGCTTCCGCGACGGCTGGCGCGGGCCGCTCGAGAACGCCTACGAGGAGCTGACGATCGAGTCGACGCGCGGGATCCTGCCGCGCGGCGGCACGATCCTGCGCTCGTCGCGGACCAATCCGTTCAAGCACGACGACGGGCCCGCCCGCGTGCGCGAGCACCTGGACACGCTCAACCTGAACGGGCTGATCGCAATCGGCGGCGAGGACACGCTCGGCGCGGCGGCCCGCCTCAACGGGGAGCACGGCCTGCCCGTGATCGGGGTGCCGAAGACGATCGACAACGATCTCGGCGGGACCGACATGACCTTCGGGTTCGACACCGCCGTGCAGATCGCGACCGACGCCATCGACCGGCTGCACACCACCGCGGAGTCCCACAACCGCGTGATGATCGTCGAGGTGATGGGCCGCCACGCGGGCTGGATCGCCCTCTACTCCGGGCTCGCCGGCGGTGCCGATGTGATCCTGATCCCGGAGCGCCCATTCGACATCGAAGAGGTCTGCCGCCTGATCCGCCGCCGGCACTCGCGCGGGCGCTTCTTCTCGATCGTCGTGGTGGCCGAGGGTGCCCTGCCGCAGGAGGGCTCGATGGAGACGGTCGCGGCCGACGAGGACGAGTTCGGCCACGTGCGCCTGGGCGGGATCGGGCAGCGACTCGAGCACGAGATCGAGTCGCGCACGGGCTACGAGTCGCGCGCGACCGTACTCGGCCACATCCAGCGCGGCGGCACCCCGACCGCCTTCGACCGCGTGCTGGCCACGCGCCTCGGCGTCGCGGCCATCGACGCAGCGAACGAGGGCAGGTGGGGCGTCATGCCCGCGCTGCGTGGCACCCGCATCGAGCTCGTCGCGCTGTCCGAGGCCGTGGCGGAGCTGCGCACGGTCGCGCCCGAGGACTACGCGGCGGCCGAGGTCTTCTTTGGTTAGCGGGCGGCGCCGCGCTCCTCGAGCGGCGCCGGCTCGCGGCGGAGCAGCTGGTCCAGGTACGGCTTGACGATCACGAACGTGGCGGCGAGGACCGTGATGAAGACCGTCAGCATGAAGGCGTCGAACGCCTTGATGCCGAACGACCAGGCGGAGACCCACCAGATCAGGCCGATCGTGAATGTCACGAGGACTGCCATCAGTCCCCGGTCCGGTCGGAGATCATGCGCCGCGCCTTCGTGATCGTGTTGAACGCGCTCTTCATCGCCCGCTCGGCGCCCGAGTCCATCGGCGGCATCAGGCCGACCTGGCGCGCGTAGGCCATGTTGTCGTAGTACGCGGTGTTGCTCACGATCAGCCCGTCCTCGATCTCGATCAGGTCGAGGCCGCGCACGTCGATCGGCTTGCCGGTCGGGTCGACGCCCTGGAAGGGCTCGCCGTCGAAGGTGCCGGTCATGCGCCACTCGACCGCCGCCGAGGTCTCGGCCGCGACGACGCGCAGACAGGTCGTCTCGGCGTTCGGCATCGCCGCGAACACGCCACGGAAGAAGTCCTTGATCTCTTCGCGCCCGCGGAGGATGCCGATCGGGACGAGGTCCTCCACGCCGTCCGCGCTCCAGTGCGCACCGAGCGCCTCGACGTCGCGCCGGCCGATGGCGTCGAGGTATGAACGCACGTGCTGCTCGACCGCCTTGCGCCTGCTGAGCCGCTTCGGCTTCGGCTTTGCTTCAGCCTCGGGCTCGACCGCCTCGCCCGTCGTCGTCGTCTCGGCCATGGAGCCACCCTACCAACGATTTCGGGCTGAAAAGCGGGGTCAGGCGGGCGCGCCCGCGGGCCCGACGGCGGTCCTGATGGCGCGCGGCCGCAGCGCCAGCAGTACCAAACCGCCGAGCACGAGCGCGGCTCCCGCGGCAGCCGCCGCCCCCGGTCGCTCGCCGAGGGCGATCACGCCGAGTGCGGCGGCGGTCAGCGGCTCGGCCAGCGTCAGCGTCGCGGTCTCGCCCGCGCCGATCCGCGCGAGCCCACGCGCGAACAGGATGTATGCGAGCGCGGTTGGGATCGCGCCAAGGTAGAGCGCGAGCGCGAGGCCGGCGGGCGAGGTGAGCTCGCCAAGCGGCACGATGGCAAGCAGCGGCAGCAGGAGCACGGCGCCCGTGGCGAACACGGCGGCCATCACGCCTTCGGGTGTGCCGCCCGCCTCGAGCATGTGCTTGCTGAGCACGGCGTAGCCGGCATACCCGCAGCCCGACATCAGCGCGAGGCCCACACCGGCGGGCGCCACCTCGCCGTCGGCTCCGCCACCCAGCACGAGCAGCGCCACGCCGGCCGAGGCGAGTGCGGTGGCCGCGGCCCAGCGCCGGTGCAGCCGCTCGCCCGCGAACGTGCGCGCGAGCACACCCGTGAAGGCGGGCGCCGAGCCGAGCGCCACGACGGCGGCGATCGCCACGCCCGTCTCCGCCACGGCCGCGAAGAAGGTCGCCTGGTAGAGCGCGACGCAGGCTCCGGCGAGGAGGACGGCGGCGCGTCCTCCGCCGACCCGCATCCGGCCAACGAGCAGCGCGACCAGAAGCAGCAGCGCGGCGCCGACGGCGATCCGTGAAGCGCCGACGACGAGCGGCTCGATCTCGGGAGCGAGCGTCTGCGCGGTCCCGGTCGTGCCGAACAGGATCGCAGCGGAGAGGACCTGGAGGCGGGCCATGGCTTGTGGAATTGTTCCACAATTAGCCTGCGTGTCAAGCAGCCTGCCAGGGCACGCAACGCGCGCGAGCCCAACATCGTCCGTGGTGTGTTGGCGTTGATTATCAACGCCAACACACCACGGGTCACCGCCCGCGCCTTCATGGAGCGCAGCCCCGGCCCGACCCCTTCATAGCCGTCGTTCGCCGGTGCTACCGCAGCGCCGCCGCGAACTCACCGACCAGCTCGCCGACCGCCGCCGCCCCGCCCTCACCCGCCGCCCGCACGAGGCGGCTCCCGACGACGACGCCGTCCGCGATCTCCGCGACCGTGCGCGCCTGGTCGGGCGTTGAGATCCCGAAGCCGACCGCCACCGGCGCCTCGGTCGCGGCACGCACGCGCGCGACCGTGTCGACGAGTCCGGGCGACACGTCACTGCGCTCACCGGTCACCCCGGTCAGCGAGACCGTGTAGACGAAGCCGCGAGCATCGGCGCCGATCTCGGCGATCCGCTCGGCGGTGGACGTGGGTGCGACGAGCGGCACCAGCGCGACGCCCTCGGCGTCGCAGGCGGCGCGGACCTCGCCGGCCTCGTCGTGCGGGAGGTCGGGAACGATCAGCCCGGAGGCCCCGGCCGCTGCGGCGCGCAGGGCGAAGCGCTCGGCTCCGGTCCTGAGGACGACGTTCGTGTAGACCATCAGCACCACCGGCAGCCCGGCGGCGATCTGCTCGCACACGCCTAGCACGCCGTGCAGCGTGACCTCGGCGGCCAGCGCTTCGGTCGCCGCCGCGTGGATCACCGGGCCGTCGGCGAGCGGATCCGAGAACGGCACGCCGAGCTCGATCAGGTCGGCACCGGCGTCCGCGGCGGCGGTGCCCGCCTCGGCCGACGCCTTGAGGTCGGGGTAGCCGCCCATCAGGTAGGGCATCATCGCCGCGCGCTTCCCGTGGCCGGCGAAGGCAGCGGCAATCCGCTCGAGCCCAGTCGTCGCGACGCTCACGAGCGGCCCTCGAGCGCGAGCACCTCGGCGAGGTCCTTGTCGCCGCGGCCCGAAAGCGTGATCAGGTCAAGCCCGGTCCCCGGGTTGGCGAGCACCCACGCCACGGCGTGCGAGGACTCCAGCGCCGGCAGGATCCCCTCGAGCTCTGACACCCGCTTGAACGCGGCCAGCGCCCCACCGTCGTCGACCGCCTCGTAGCGCACCCGGCCGCTGTCGCGCAGCCACGCGTGCTCGGGCCCGACACCGGGGTAGTCGAGGCCGGCTGAGATCGAGTGCGCCTCGAGGATCTGGCCCTCCTCGTCCTGCAGCACGGCCGACATCGCGCCGTGCAGCACGCCGCGGGCGCCGGTCGTGAGCGGCGCCGAGTGGCGCATGCTCCCAAGCCCCTCCCCCGCCGCCTCGACGCCGATCAACTCGACGTCGTCGCCGACGAATGGGATGAAGGTGCCGATCGAGTTGGAGCCGCCGCCAACGCACGCGATCACGCGGTCCGGCAGGCGACCGGTGCGCTCGAGCAGCTGACCGCGCGCCTCGTCGCCGATGCGGCGCTGGAGGTCGCGCACCAGCGCCGGGTAGGGGGCCGGGCCCACACATGAGCCGATCACGTAATGGGTCGTCTCGACGTTCGTGACCCAGTCGCGGATCGCCGCGGAGACAGCTTCCTTGAGCGTGCGAGCGCCCGCCTCGACGCCCACGACCTCGGCGCCCAGAAGATTCATACGCTGCACGTTCGGCTGCTGGCGGCGGATGTCCTCGGTGCCCATGTAGACGACGCAATCGAGGTCGAGCAGCGCGCAGGCCGTCGCCGTCGCCACGCCGTGTTGGCCGGCCCCCGTCTCGGCGATCACGCGTGGCTTGCCCATCCGCCGGGCGAGCAGTGACTGCCCGAGCGCGTTGTTGATCTTGTGCGAGCCGGTGTGGGCAAGATCCTCACGCTTCAGCCACACCTCCGCGCCGGTCGCCTCGGACAGGCCGCGCGCGTGGTAGACCGGCGTCGGGCGCCCCACGAAGTCACGCAGCAACGAGCCGAGCTCGTCCGTGAAGGCGGGGTCCGAGCGTGCGGCGATCCATTCGCGCTCGAGCTCATCGAGCGCCGGGATCAGCGTCTCCGGCACGTAGCGGCCACCGTACGGCCCGAAGCGGTGCTCGATGGCCGGGGCGCTCACGCGGACACCGCCGCGCCGCTACGCGCGTCGGCGGCAGCCACGGCGCGGAAGAAGGCCTCGAGCTTCGCAGGGTCCTTGCGCCCCGGAGCGGCCTCGGTGCCGCTCGCGGTGTCGACGGCCCAGGGATGCGCCGCCGCGATCGCCTCGCCGACGTTGTCCGGGGTCAGGCCACCCGAGAGGATGACGGGCGGCGTGCGCGGATGGAGCTTCGCGAGCTCCCAATCGAAGCGTTGGCCGGTGCCGCCGGGGACGCTCGGCGAGTAGGCGTCGAGCATGTGGAAGTCGGTCGGGTAGGCGCGCAGTGCCCGCACCTGGGCGGCATCGCGGACCCGTGCGGACTTGATCACCTTGCAGCCGGTCCGCCGCGCGGCCTCGCGGCAGAAGGCCGGCCCCTCATCGCCGTGAAGCTGGAGCAGGCTGAGCCGGCAGCGGTCGGCGAGCTGGGCGATCTCGTCGAGGCTCTGGTTCACGAACACCCCCGCAAGCTCGACTCGCCGGTGCAGCTCAGCCCCGATCGCCTCAGCCTCGTCGTGCGGACAGGCACGCGGGCTGTCGGGCCAGAACACCATCCCGAGCGCCCACGCACCAAGATCAGCGGCCCGGAGCGCATCCTCCGGGCCGGTGATTCCACAGATCTTCACGCGGGTCATCGCCCGCCTATGGTCGCAGGCGCGCAACAAGGGGTCAGCGCAACCAGGGGGTTGCGCTGACCTCCAGTGCACTTAGGGCAGCGGGAAGAGACCGCCGCCGTCGCCCTCGTCCTGGGGCTGCTGCTCCTGCGCCTGCTGGTCGATCGATGCGGGGCGCTCCTCGAGCTCCACCTCGGCGGTCTGCTTCTCACCGTCGTGGTAGTACTCGATTTCGACCTTGTCGCCGGGCTTCTTCGCCGCGACGGCCGAGGCCAGGTCATCGCTCGTGTTGATCGTCTTGCCGTCGATCGCGGTGATCACGTCGCCGCCCTGACCGGTGTCCGGGTCGCCGCCTTCGATGCCGGCGTCGTCGGCCGGGCCGCCCTCGGTCGCCTCGACCACGAGCGCGCCGTGATCGACCGGCAGGTCGAGCTGCTTGGCGACGTCAGCGTCCACGTCGGACATCTGAACGCCAAGGTATGCGTGCTCGATCTCGCCGCCCTCGCGCAGCTGCGGGAGCAGCTTCTTGGCGGTGTTGACCGGCACGGCGAAGCCGATGCCGACCGAGCCTTGGCCGCCGCCTGTGGCGATCTGCGAGTTGATCCCGATCACGCGGCCCTCGGCGTCGAGCAGCGGGCCACCCGAGTTGCCCGGGTTGATCGACGCGTCCGTCTGGATCACGTTGTCGATCTGGAAGCCGTCCGGTGCGACGATCTCGCGCTGCAGGCCGGAGACGATCCCCGTCGTGACCGTGCGGCTGTAGCCGAACGGGTTCCCGATCGCGACGACGGGGTCGCCCACCTGGGCCTTGGAGGAGTCACCGAGCGGCAACACCTCGAGGTTCTCGACCTCGGACGGATCGATCTTCAACGCAGCGAGGTCCGTCGATGTGTCGACGCCCTTGACCTCCGCCGGGATCTCCTTGCCGCCGTCCTCGAAGCTGACGGTCACCGAGTCGGCCCCCTCGACGACGTGCGCGTTCGTGAGGATCGTCCCGTCCTCGTCGACCACGAAGCCGGAGCCCGTGGCGGAGCCCTCCTGCGGGGTGCCGAAGGGCGAAGAGCTCTCCGAGCTCACCCCCTGCGCGGAGATGAAGGCCACGCCGCGGCCCTCCGAGGCATAGATGTCGCGAACCGTCCGGCCGCCGTTCGAGTCTGAAGCTTGCTGCGTCATCGGCGTCTGGCGCTGGACGACGGTGCTGGAGTCGCCGGTGTCGATGACGTCTGTCGAAATGAGGATCGCGCCGAGCACCAGCACGATCAGGCCACCAAGTAGGCCGGAGAGAATGTTCGCGGTCGGGTTGTTCATGCGCCCGAGTGTGGTTAGGCAACCTTAGAGTCGTCTAAATGCGCCGCAGACCCCTTAGAACAGCCAAAAACGTCGACGAAAAGGGCGCTCCCGGCTAGGCGCGCGGGGCGCCCGGGGGGATCGCGAGCAGGCCGCGCAGGCGGTCACGAAGATTGCCGCGGGTGAGCTCCCGGCGCAGGGCCCGGCGCTCGCTTAGGCTCGGTCCCGCGGGCTCGCGCGGGTCGTAGCGACTCGCACGGAGTGCTTCCGCATACGCAGCCGAATGCGGCCCGGCGAAGCGCCCGAGCCGGCGCTCCAGGCCAAGCAGGGTGGTGGTCGCAGGCAGATCCCAGCCAAGCCGGAGGAGCGCGCGCCGCAGCTCCCGCAGCTGGACGTCGGCGCGCTCGGAGGGACCCAGCGCATGCACCCGGCTTACCCGCCGGGTCACGAGCAGGACCGACCCCGCGACAAGCCCGGCGAGCAGCAGTAGCGTGCCGACGACGAGCGTGTTGGCACCGCCGTCCTCGCCGGTGGCGGTCGCGGCACCGCCGGCCACGCGCTCGGGTGCCACGCCCGCTCCACCGACCCGCACTTCACCGGCGTCTGCGGCCGCCGCGCTCGTCGCGCTCGCGCTCGACTGCGACTCGGCCGGAGCGGCGGCGGGCGTCGGATCGAACGGCACCCAGCCGATGCCGGTGAACCAGACCTCGACCCACGAGTGCGCATCGAGGTCGCGCACGCGGTACTCGCGGGTGTCGCGGTTGAAGGAGCCCGGCGAGAACCCGGCGGCCACGCGCGCGGGGATCCCGGACATCCGCAGCATCAGGGCCATCGCGCCCGAGAACTGCTGGCAGTAGCCGCGCTCGTCCTCGAACACGAAACCCATCAGCGGCAGCGGGCGGGTCGGCACGCGCTCGCTGTACGCGTAGTTCTCCTGCAGGTGGCGCTCGACCGCCTTGACGGCGTCGTACTCGGTCGGCTGGTTCGCGGTCAACTGCTGCGCGAGGTCGTACATGCGCGCGTAGCCGGAGTCTCGGAGCGCCTGCGCCGCCTCCGACCCGTTCCCCGAGAGCGAGTCGCCGCGCAGCGGCACGTAGACGCGCTGGCGCACCTCGGCGGCGGCCTCGCGGGCGACCTCGGTCTGCATCCCGGGTGACTCCTCGGTAGCGCTCTCGCCGGGGTTCGGCAGGCTGATTCCGGTGTACGAGATGAGGCTGCCTGCGTAGCCCCGTGGCGCACCGCGCATCTGCTCGGCAGTCGGGTCGGGGGCGTAGGCGTCGATCGTGTAGGTGTCGCCCTGGCGCATCACCTCGTCGCCGATCAGCCTCGTGGTGCCGTCGGCGCTGGGGTTCGCACGCACGCCGTCAACCCCATAGGTCACGCCCGCCCCTACGACCAGGTTGGTCGAGAGCGAGCGGACCGTGAAGTCGATCGTCTCATCCCAGGCTCCGTTGTACTCGCCGTAGTCCCACTCGGCGCCGTCAGCGGAGAAGCGGTCGAACGGCAGCTCCGCCCCGGTCCGCGCCTGGTCGCTCTCACTGGAGCGGTACCAGCGGAAGCCATCGAAGGCATCGAGCGTCTCGGCCTTCCAGTAGTGCGGCCGGTCCGAGGACACGTTCATCAGCGTCGTCCCGTCGCGCGGCCAGTCGAGCGGCCCGTACTCGTGCTGCCAGTCAAATGTGACCGCCTTGCCCTCGCCGAACCAGCTCCAGGCCTTGTAGTTCCACCAGGCGCGGTCGCCGTCGAGCGCGGCCGCCAGCGGCAGCGACAGCACGCCGACCGCCACCACGACGGCCGCCCCGATGCCCGCCTCGCGGATCGGAAGGCGCGGCAGCCACAGGTACGCGGCGACGAGCAGCAGCAGCACGAGCCCGCGCCCGAGCGGCGAGCCGGGGTCGTGCTCGGTGACCGCGGCGCCGTAGAACAGCAGCAGCGCGGCGAGCCCCGCGATCCGCAGGACCGGCGCGGCACGGCGCGCCGGCCAAAACGCCAGCGTGGCGGCGATCGCGAGCAGCAGCGGGGCGCCGAGCAGGAGCGTCAGGCGGATCCAGGGGTCTGGGCCGTCGTATGGCCACTCGACGCCCTGGATGCCCCCGAGGCCGCGGTCGAGGCCGTCGGTGAGCTCGGCCCAGTGCTCGGGGAGGAGCAGCCGGCCGGGCAGCCCGGCCGCCATCAGCCCCACGAGCAACGTGGCGACCCCCACGAAGGCGGCGAGCGCCCAGATCGCCGGGCGGGGAAGCGGCAGTCGGCCGATCAGGGCAAGCACCGCGGCGCCGCCCACCGCCGTCAGCACGACGAGGAGCGTGCGCCCGGCGGGCGCGCTCTCGACCAGCATCACCCAGTGCGCCGCGCCGAACGCGGCCAGCGCGCCGAACGTGCACAGCCTCACGATCAGCGAGTCGCGCGGCGCGGCCTCGGCCCGGGTCGCGGCCGCGCCCGCGGGCACGCCACCGGCAGTGGCCGGCGCGGGGGTCGGCGCGAGCGGCGTGCTCACGCCGCCATCCCCCTGCGCGCGCGTTCCACGAGCACGCCCGTGCAGCCCGCGACCTCGAACGTCGCGCGGCCGCCCGGCAGCGAAGCCGGCGAGACCACGTAACGCGCGCCGGCGGGGAGGCGCTCGAGCGTGCGCGGTGCCCGGGCGATATCGGCGCCGGTGACCCAGACGACCGCGCCGCCACGTGGGCCGAGCATCGAGGCCGGCGGCGCCGGGCCCTCCTCGACCAGCGCGAGCCGGACGTGGACGGCCGGCCATGCACCCAGGTCGTGCGCCACCTCGATCGGGCGGCGATCACCCGGAAGCAGGATCGAGCAGCCCCCGTCGTGCGCGAGCCAGACGCATAGCGAGGCGGCGGCGCGCACGGCCATGTCGAGCGCCTCGTCGCTCGCCGGCTCCGACGGGTCGAGCACGATCAGCGGCGCCGAGTCGAGCTCGGCGACGAGCCTGCGCTCGAGCATCTCGCCCGTCCGCGCGACCGACGGCCAGTGAATGCGCGAGGCGGCCGTGCCCTCGCGGTAGGGGCGCAGCCCGTCGATTTCCAGTTCGGCGAGCGACGCGTCGAGCCGGCGGCCGGACAGCCCAGGCGCGCTGCCGAGGCCCCCGCGGGCGCCCGCCCCGGCGCCGCCGCTGCCGGGCGCTGTCACCTGCTCGATGCGCGGCAGGACGAGCACCTCCTCCCCACCGGCGGCGCTGAGCTCGCGGCTGAACAGGCGCAGCGGGTCGCGGATCACGAGCAGCGCCGGCTCGAGCTCGCGGCGACCGCGGCGCGAGAAGCGCACGTTGATGCGCAGGCGCCGCTCCCAGCGGCCCGCGATCGGCACCGGCCAGCCGAGCAGCGGCTCGAGCAGCTCGCCGCCGGGCGGCGGTGCGATGCCGCTGCGCACCTCGATCCGCAGCGGGTAGGGCTCCTCCTCCACCACCGTGGACGGCCCGGGGGTGCGCGCGATCGTCGCGCCCTGGGCAGCAAGCAGCACCCAGCCGACCGCGACGGCCGCGATCGCGATCAGGCCGACACCCGGGACGTACAACGAGGGCGAGTCGAACGTTCCCCCGGCCAGGCACAACGCCACTCCGAGCAGCGCCGTGACGATTGGACGGAGCACGACGATCAGAGCGCCGGGACCCGCTCCAGGGCGTCGCGCACTACGGCCTCGCGCTCGGTGTTACTCGTGCCCGGCGACAGCAGCAGCCGGTGCGTGAGCACCGCGGAGGCGAGCTTCTGGACGTCGTCCGGAAGCGCGTGGTCGCGACCGTCGAGGGCCGCGTAGGCCTTGGCTGCCCGGAAGAGCATTAGGCCGGCGCGCGGGCTCGCTCCGAGCTCGACGCGCGGGTCCGCGCGCGTGGCGTCGAGGATCGAGACCACGTAGCGGCGCAGCGCCTCGCTGCCATGGACCGCGCCAGCGGCGCCCTGGCCGGCCAGCACGTCGGCCACGTCGGCGACCGGCTCGAGGTCGAGCACGCGATCGCGCTCGGCGTGCTCCGCCAGCATCGCCGACTCCTGATCGGCCGACGGATAGCCGAGCGACACGCGCACCATGAAGCGGTCGAGCTGCGCCTCGGGCAGCGGATAGGTGCCTTCGTACTCGACCGGGTTCTGCGTCGCTACCACGAGGAATGGCCGCGCCAGCTCGTGGGTGTGCTTGTCCACGGTCACGTGGCGCTCCTGCATGCACTCGAGCAGGCCTGACTGAGTCTTCGGCGAGGCGCGGTTGACCTCGTCGACGAGGACGACATTCGCGAACACCGGCCCGGGCCGGAACTCGAAGCGGTTCTCGCGCTGGTTGTAGACGTTGGTGCCGACCACATCCGCCGGCAGCAGGTCGGCGGTGCACTGGACGCGCGCGTACTCGGCGTCGAGCGAGCGCGCCAGGGCGCGCGCGAGGGCCGTCTTGCCGACCCCGGGATAGTCCTCGATCAGCACGTGGCCCTCGGCGAAGAGCGCTACGAGGACGTCGCGGACGACGTGCTCGGGCGCCTTGACTGCGCGCGCGACGTTGTCGCGCAGCCGAGCGCCGAGCTCAGCGACCTGTGAAGGGTCGAGCTCAGGGGCCGTTGCCATGTCGCACCATGGTAGGGATACGTGTCCGCCGGCGACCGGGTTCCTGCGGAACCTGGCCGGTTGGCGCTTCACCCACCCAGGGCCTACCCGCCAATCCGCGGCCTCAAGCCTGCGTTGGCTCCTCGGACCGGGTCAGCTCGCGCACGGCCGCCTCGGGGTCGGGCGCGCGCATCAGGACCTCGCCGATCAGCACCGCGTCGATGCCGACCTGCTCGAGCTCGTCGATCTGCTCGCGGTCGTGGATGCCCGACTCTGAGACGACCACCTTGCCGGCCGGCACGTCCGCCAGCAGGTCGAACGTGCGCTGAATGTCGACGGTGAAGCTCTCGAGGTCGCGGTTGTTGATCCCGATCACGTCGCAGTCGATCTCGAGCGCGCGCTCGAGCTCCTCCTCGTCGTGGATCTCGACGATCGCATCGAGGTCGATCTGGTTGGCGAGCGTCCAGAGCCGGCTCAGCTCGTCGTCGTCGAGCGAGCCGACGACAAGCAGCACGGCGTCGGCGCCGGCCGCCTTCGCCTCGTAGAGCTGGTAGGGGTCGATCGTGAAGTCCTTGCGCAGGATCGGCAGGTCGCAGGCGGCGCGCGCCTCGCGCAGGTCCTCGAGCGAGCCGCCGAAGTGCGCCTCCTCGGTCAGGATCGACAGCGCGGCGGCGCCACCGCGCTCGTAGGCGCGCACGATCTCCGCGCAGCTGGCGCCCTCGCGGATCGTGCCGGCGGATGGCGAGCGGCGCTTGTGTTCGGCGATCACCGAGGTACCGGGGCGCGCGAGCGCCTCCGCGAACGGGCGACCCTCGCGGCCTACCTCGACACGGCCCTCGAGTTCCGACAGCGGCCGCTCGCGCTTGCGCGCCGCCACGGCCTCACGGGTCGCAACGACCAGGTCGTCGAGGCGCGGACTCACGCGCGCGTCTCCTCGACCCAGCGCTCGAGCACGTCCGTAGCGGCACCGGAGTCGATGGCCTGCTCGGCGCTGCGTACCCCGTCGGCGAGCGATTCGGCTCGGCCGGCCACCTGGATCGCCGCGGCCGCGTTCAGCACCGCGAGTGAACGCTCGGGCCCAGGCTCGCCGGCGAGCACGCCGCGTAATACGCGCGCGTTGTCCTCCGGGCTACCCGCGCCCACGGCGCCGTCCGGCACAGGGTCGAGGCCGACCTCCGCCGGGTCCACGTCGTATGTCTCGAGGCTGCCGTCGTGCAACTCGACTACGCGGGTCGAACCCGAGACCGAGAACTCGTCGAGTCCATCCGCGCTCGACACTACCAGGGCCCTCTCGGTCCCCAGCTCTCCGAGCGCCGCTGCCATGGTCCGAAGCTTGCCCGGATCGGAAACGCCGATCACCTGGCGCTTCGCTCCGGCGGGGTTGGTCAGCGGGCCGAGCAGGTTGAAGATCGTGCGCACGCCGAGCTCCTTGCGAACCGGCACGACGTGCTTCATCGCGGAGTGATGGCGCGGCGCAAACATGAATCCGAAGCCGACCGACTCTATGCACGCGGCCACCTCGTCCGGGTCGAGGTCGATGCGCGCGCCGAGCGCCTCCAGCACGTCGGCCGAGCCACACTGGCTCGTCGCCGAGCGGTTGCCGTGCTTGGCGACGCGGCAGCCGGCGCCCGCCGCGATGAACGCGGCGGTGGTGGAGACGTTGAACGTCGGCCGCCCGCCGCCGGTGCCGGCGGTGTCGACGAGGTCGTCACCGGCGTCGACGCTGAGGGCAAACGAGCGCATTGCGCTGGCGAGCCCGGCGATTTCCGACACGGTCTCGCCCTTCGTACGCAGCGCGATCAGGAAGGCGGCGGTCTGCGTCTCGCTGGCGTTGCCCTCCATCACCTCCGCGAGCACGCGCTCGGCCTCGTCCGCCGACAGGTCCTGCCCGCCGGCCAAGCGGTCGATGGCTTCGGTTAGAACCGGATTCGGCACGGCTAATCGAGAAAGTTGCGCAGTAGCTGCTTGCCGTGCGGCGTCAGCACCGACTCGGGGTGGAACTGGACGCCCTCCAGCGGCAGCTCGCGGTGGCGCAGGCCCATGATCACGTCGCCCGCCCGGGACGTGACCTCGAGCTCCTCCGGGAGACCATCGGGATGCACGACAAGCGAGTGGTAGCGACCGACCACGAGCGGAGATTCGAGGCCGCCATAGATCGTCCTGCCGTCGTGCTCGGCCTCGGCCGTCTTGCCGTGCACGGGATCGCCACGAACCACGGTCCCGCCGAATTCGGCGGCGAGCGCCTGGTGGCCGAGACAGACGCCGAGCACCGGGACGCCCCCCTCCGCGTAGTGACGGATTGCGCGCTTCGACAGGCCCGCCTCCTCGGGCGTGCAGGGGCCGGGCGAGACGATCACGCGGTCGGGCGCGCGCTCGAGCAGCTCGGGGACGTCGTTGCGGATCACGCCGATCTCGGCACCGAGCTCGCCCAGGTACTGGACGAGGTTGTAGGTAAACGAGTCGTAGTTGTCGATGACCAGGACTTTTGTCATGCCCAATCCACCTGCTCGCAGGCCAGCCGGATCGCATCCATCACCGCGCCCGCCTTCGCCTCGATCTCGCGCACCTCGTAATCCGGCTGCGAGTCCGCCACGATGCCGCCGCCCGCCTGCACGTGGACGCGGCCGTCCTTGACGAGCGCCGAGCGGATGTAGATGCAGGTGTCGAGCTCGCCCGTGTAGGAGAGGTAGCCGACCGCGCCGCCGTACGGGCCGCGGCCGCTCGGCTCGAGCTCGTCGATGATCTGCATCGCTCGGATCTTCGGTGCACCCGATAGCGTGCCGGCAGGCAACGAGGTGCGCAGCGCGTCCATCGGCGACACACTCTCGAGCAGCGTGCCGGAGACCGCCGACACGATGTGCATCAGGTGCGAGTAGGTCTCGACCGCCATCAGCTCGTCGACCTGGACGCTGCCGTACTCGCAGACGCGGCCGAGGTCGTTGCGGCCGAGGTCGACGAGCATCACGTGCTCGGCCCTCTCCTTCGGGTCCTCGAGCAGCTCGCGCGCCCGCCGCAGGTCCTCCTCGGTCGAGCCGGCACGCGGGCGCGTCCCCGCGATCGGGCGCTGCTCGACGCGCCTGCCGGTGACCTTGACGAGCGACTCCGGCGAGGCCCCGGCGATCTCGAAGTCCTCGAAGTCGAGGAAGTACATGTATGGGCTCGGGTTGATCGCGCGCAGGCCGCGGTAGATCGAGAACGCGTCGACGGGGCAGTTCGCAGTCCAGCGCTGGCTGGGGACCACCTGATAGACGTCGCCCGCGCGGATGTACTCCTTGCAGCGCTCGACGGCCGAGGCGTAGCCGCCGGGGCCCAGGTTCGCGTAGAACTCCGGCACGTCGCGCTTGCCGCGGCCGGCGAGCGGCACCGGATCGCGCAGCCGCTCGCGCACGTCGGCGATCGTCGCGGCCGCCTCCTCGTAGGCGCGCTCGACGTCGCCGTTCGTGACGACGTTCGCGAGCACGGTCAGCTCGTGGCGCAGATGATCGAAGGCGAGCAGCACGTCCGTGACCATCACGGCCAGCTCCGGCACACCCGTGTCGTCGGCGTTCGGGGCGCCGACGCTCGGCTCGAAGGTGCGCACCAGGTCGTAGCCGAACATGCCGACCGCGCCGCCGGCGAACGGCGGCAGCCCGTCGAGCTGCGCGATCCGGTCGCGCTCGAGCGCCTCGGTCACGAGCGAGTAGGGATCGGGATGCTCGCCGCGGCCGACCGTGATCACGGTGCGCGGGCGCAGGCCGAGGAACGACCAGCGCCCGACGCGCTGGCCTTGCTCGGCGGACTCGAGCAGGAACGAGGGGCCGTCGCCACGCAGCTTCAGGTAGGCGGACACGGGCGTCTCGCAGTCGGCGATGAAGGTGTGCCGCAGAGGCACGAGCGTGTGCCCGCGCGCCAGCGCCCGCACCTCGTCGAGCGAGGGCGTCAGCTCGAGGTCAACGGCGACGCTCACCGAGCACCTCGTACGCATCCGCGAGCGACAGCCCGCGCGAGGCCAGGAGCACGGTCAGGTGGTAGAGGACGTCGGCTGCCTCCTCGGCCACCCGCTCGTCCGACTCCTCGCGCGCGGCTCGCGCCACCTCCTCCGCCTCCTCCTCGACCTTGGCGCCGATCTGCGCCGGCTCGGCCAGCAGGCGGGCGGTGTAGCTCTGCTCCGGGTCGGCGCTCCGGCGCTCGTCGATCGTGCGCTCGAGCGCCGGCAGCGCCTCGGCCGGCTGCAGCTCCATGTCGCCGCGGTAGAAGCAGGTGCGCTCGCCGGTGTGGCAGGCGGGCCCGGCCGGCTCGACGAGCGCGACCCAGGCGTCGGCGTCGCAGTCGTAGCGCAGCGCTCGCAGCCTCTGGACGTTGCCGGAGGTCGCGCCCTTGTGCCACAGCTTCTGCCGCGAGCGCGACCAGAACCACATCTCGCCGGTCTCGCGCGTGCGCGCGAGCGACTCCTCGTTCACGTACGCGAGCGTCAGCACCTCGCCGGTGCGGGCGTCCTGAACTATGCAGGGCAGCAACTCCACCGCTTGATTATGGCTGGAGCCTTCCGAGCGGGATCTTGAGGAACTCGTGGACGACCCCGATCTCGTCGAAGCCGAGGCGCCTGTAGAGCTGCTGCGGCCAGTCGCTCGCGTCGGTGAGGAGAAAAACCGGGCTGCGTCCGGCCGCGTGGGCGTGCCCGCTCGCCGCGAGCACGGCGGCACTCGCGTGGCCGCGCCCCCGGCGCGCCTCGACCGTGCCGACCTCGTCGACCTGGGCGAGCTCCGCGTCCATGTAGAGGCGGCAGGCGCAGGCCGGATCCCTCGGGGGGGAACCGAAGTCGCGCGCCTCGAGCGCCTTCCCGTAGCGCTCGTCCATCCCGGCGAGCTGGCGCACGGCCGCTGCCTGCCAACCGAAGGGCTGCTCTCGGCGGAAGGCCGCGAGCGCCGCGGCGCCGACCGAGCGCGCCAGCTCCGCGCCGACGCTGTCCTGCTCGCCGGGCTCCGGCGGGCGGTCCTGCACCATCACGAGCAGGCGGAACACGTTCCAGCCCCGGCGCGCGAGCGCTGGTGCCAGCTGCTCGCCGAGCTCCCGGTCGTGCACGACGAGCTTGCGATGCGCGAAGCCGCGCTGGATCTCGTCGGCCTCGCGCATGAGAGCGTCGGCGTCGGCACGCGGGTCGTCGACGTGGATGGCGTTCAGCTGCCAGACGAGCGGCAGGCTCGGGGTGAGCATCGCCGTGCCGTGGGCTGTCGGAACCACCTCGTCGCAGACGGCCTCCTCGGTACGACGCAGAAAGCTGAGGATCCGGCCGAGCTCGCCGTCGTCGCTCATTCGATACCGAGCCGGTCCAGCAGCCCCTCGTCGCGGCGCCACCCCTTGCGGACGCGCACGGTCAGCTCCAGGTGCACGCGGCGCCCGAGCATGGACTCGATCTCCTTGCGCGCAGCCGTCCCGACCGCCTTGACCATGCGCCCCTCGCGGCCGACGAGGATCGCCTTCTGCGACTCGGTCTCCGCCCACACCCGCGCGCGCACTACCAGCAGGCCGTCGTCGCGCTCCTCGAGCTCGTCGACCTCCACCTCGACCGAGTGCGGCACCTCCTCGCGGGTGCGCCGCAGCACCTGCTCGCGCACCAGCTCAGCGATCCGGACCTCGAGGGCGAGGTCGCTGCGCTCCGCCGGCGGATATAGGAAGGGCCCCTCCGGGAGCGGCTCGACTAGCCCGGCCACGAGCTCGCCGACGCCAGCGCCGGTGAGGGCGCTCACCGGGTAGATCTCGCCCGGCACCCCGAGGTCGGCGGCCGCCTGCAGTGCGGCCACCGTGCGTGGCTGGTCCAGCCGGTCGACCTTGTTGAGCGCGGTCAGGCAAGGCAGACCCACGTTCTGGATGGCCCGCGCGATGAACCGGTCGCCCGCCCCGATCTCCTGCTCGCCGTTCAGGACGAGCAGCACGGCGTCCGCCTCCCCGAGCGAGCGCTCGACCCGCCGCTGCATCCGCTCCGTGAGCGCGTCGCGCGGGCGCTGGACCCCGGGCAGGTCGACAAGCACGAGCTGCCAGTCGTCGCCGGTGGCTATCCCGCGGATCTCGCGCCGCGTCGTCTGCGGCTTGTCGGAGACGATCGCGACCTTGCCGCCGACGATCCTGTTGACGAGCGTCGACTTGCCGGCGTTGGGGCGGCCGGCCAGCGCCACGAACCCGGAGCGCGTCACAGCAGCTCCATCACGCGGTCCTGCAGCGAGAGCATCTCGCCGTTGTCGGTCTCGTGGTCGTAGCCGCACAGGTGCAGTACGCCGTGGACCACTGCCTCGCGTAGGTCGCTCGTGTACTCGGGACAGACGACGACGTCGCCCAGCTCGCGCGGGCCGGCGGTGGGACCGTGCTCGTCGACTGGGAACGAGAGCACGTCGGTCGGCCGGTCACGCCGGCGATGCTCGCGATTCAGCTCACGGATCCGCTCGGCGCCGACGAGCTCGATGGCGAGATGGCCGTCGACCACACCGGCGGCGCGGAGCGCGGCCTCGGCCGCCTGCCGGAGCGCGCTCTCGCGATCACCGGCGCCGATCACCTCGATGTCCATGAAGGATCAGCCAGGCTGGCTGCGGGCCTGGCGCAGTGCCGGGGCCTGCTTCTCGGCGTACTCGTTGTAGGCGGCGACGATGCGCTGCACGAGCTTGTGCCGGACGACGTCCTCGCCGCCGAAGCGCACGAACTCGATCCCCTCGACCTCCTCGAGGATGTCGCCGATCACGATGAGACCGGAGGCCTGCTCGCGAGGCAGGTCGACCTGCGTGATGTCCCCCGTCACGACCATCTTGGAGTTGAATCCAAGCCGGGTCAGGAACATCTTCATCTGCTCGGGGCTCGTGTTCTGTGCCTCGTCGAGGATGATGAAGCTGTCGTTGAGGCTGCGCCCGCGCATGAACGCCAGCGGCGCAACTTCGATCACGCCCCGCTCGAGATACTGGTTGACCTTCTCGGGCTCGAGCATCGTGTACAGAGCATCGAAGAGCGGCCGCAGGTAGGGGTCGACCTTCGCCTGGAGGTCACCGGGCAGGAAGCCGAGCCGCTCGCCGGCTTCGACCGCGGGCCGCGTGAGGACGATGCGGTTGACCTCGCGGCGTGACAGCGCGGCGACTGCCATGGCCACGGCCAGGAAGGACTTGCCGGTCCCCGCCGGGCCGATCCCAACGGTGATCGTCTGGTTGCGGATCGCATCCACGTAGCGCTTCTGGTTGACCGTCTTCGGCGCGACCTTCAGGCCGCGGTGGCGCCAGACCACATCCTCGAGGATGCGGCTGGGCGACTCGTGGCGGTCGAGCGCGCCCGCGATCGCCTCGATCGTGCCGGGGGCGATCTCATGCCCCTGGCGGACGAGGTCGGTGAGCTCGCGCACGACCGTGCGGCCCATCGAGACGTCCTCGTCCTCGCCGTCGAGCGTCAGGACGTTGCCGCGCAGGAACACCTCGCAATCGAGGTGCTCCTCGAGGGTCTTCATCACCAGGTCGCCCGGGCCCGCGAGCTCCGCGGCCACGTCGTTGGGCAGCTCGAGCTGGACGCGCACTACGAAGTCAGCTTCTCCTTGACCGCCGCGCTCACGCGCTTGCCGTCGGCGCGGCCCTTGACCTTCGGCATCACGAGCGCCATCACCTTGCCCATCTCCTTCGGCGACGAGGCGCCGGACTCGGCGACCGCGTCACCTACGATCGCGCCGAGCTCGTCGTCCGAGAGCTGCTCGGGCAGATACGAGGTGATGATCTCGGCCTCGCGCTCCTCCGCGGCAGCGAGATCGTTGCGACCACCGTCGCGGTAGGCCTCGGCCGCCTCGAGGCGGCGCTTGCGCTCGCGCTGGAGCACGTCGACATCGTCGCCGCCGTTCTCCTTCGCGGCGCGCTGAAGCTCGTTGGCGATCAGGCGGAGCGCGTGCACCCGCTCCTTCTCGCCCGCCTTCAGGGCGCTCTTCACGTCATGCTGAACCTGCTCGAGGACTGACACCCACTGAGAGTGTAGGAGGGCCGAGGGATCGCAGGCGAGAAGATTCGGGTAGCCACGTTCGACTGCTACGGGACGCTGATCGACTGGGAGGGCGGCGCCGCGGGCTTCCTGTACGAGCTGGCGCGGCGGAACGAGCCCAATCCGCCGCCCGGGCGCGAGCTGCGCAAGCGCTGGGAGGAGCTCCAGTTCGAGCGTCTGCAAGGCGACTACACGGGCTACCGGGAGGTCCTCGCCGACTCGCTCTCTGAGTGGGCGGGCGAGCGCGGCTACCGCTGGAACGAGCGCGACGGCGAGGCGCTCGCGCGCGCGATGGAGAGCTGGCAGCCGTTCCCGGACACGGTTCCGGCGCTGCGGGCGGCGAAGGACGCCGGGCTCGGGCTGTGGATCATCTCGAACACGGACCGCGCCATCATCGAGCACACGCTCCGCCACCTCGACGTCGACTTCGACGGCGTGACCGTCGCCGAGGATGTGCGCGCATACAAGCCGGCACGAGCCCCGTTCGACAGGGCGCTGCGCGACATGAAGTTCCCGCCGGCGGAGGTCCTACACGTCGCCTTCGGCTTCAAGTACGACATCGGGACGGCGCAGCAGCTCGGCCTACGGACCGCCTGGGTCAACCGTCATCGCGAGCCGGCGCCCGGCCCCGAGCGCCCGGACCACGAGTGGACGGACCTGTGGCCGCTCGCCGAGGTCGCCTGACAATGGCGCGCCCGGCCGTCGTCATCTTCGATGTCAACGAGACGCTGTCCGACCTCACGCCGCTCGGCGCTCGATTCGAGGAGATCGGCGCCCCCGGAGAGCTGCTCGCCACCTGGTTCGCGGCCACGCTGCGCGACGGCATCGCGCTCGCCGCGAGCGGCTCCTACGCGGACTTCCGGGAAGTCGGCCGCGCCAACCTGCTCCAGCTGCTCCCTGCGCCCGAGGCCGCGGAGCACGTGCTCGAGGGCTTCGCCTCGCTGCCGGTCCATCCGGACGTGCCGGAGGGATTGCGTGTGCTCGACGAGGCCGGAGTGCGCATCGCCACCCTCACGAACGGGACGACGCAGATCGCCCGCGGGCTGCTCGAGCGCGCTCGTCTCGACGCGCTGGTCGAGCGCTATCTCGACGTCACGGGGGTGCGCCGCTGGAAGCCCGCCCCCGAGCCCTACCTGTACGCGTGCTCCGAACTGGGCGTGGAGCCCGCCGAGGCGGTCCTGATCGCCGTCCACCCCTGGGACGTCCACGGCGCGCAACGCGCTGGCCTGCGCGGCGCCTGGCTCGACCGCGCCGGCCGCCCCTGGCCCGAGGTCTTCGAGCGCCCGGACGCGAGCGCCCGCGATCTGCCCGCGCTCGCGTCCTCGATCATGGCGCCATGAGCTACGAGACACTGCTGTACGACACCGACGGGCCGTCGCCCTGAGCCGCGCTCAGTCCGGCACGATCGCGACCACGCGCGCGGGCGCGGCGCTGGCGCCCACTATCGGCAGCGGGAAGCAGGCGACCTGGAAGCCGGTGGCGGGGAGCTCGCCCAGGTTGGCGAGCCGCTCGATCTGCGCGTACGGCAGGTCGGCCTGGTGCGCGGCCCAGAAGAGCCCCGGCTCATCGCGCTCGAGAGCCTCCTGTGCCTGCAGGTGGAGCGGGCCGTCCCAGCCCCACGCGTCGATCCCCATCACCCGCACGCCGCGCTCGAACATCCAGGCGGTGGCTTCGCGCGTCACGCGCGGGCCGAGCGCGATGTAGGAGAGGTCCTCGAGCGCCGAGTCGCGTCCGGTGCGGACGAGCACGATGTCGCGCTCGGCGAGGGCGTGCCCGACCCGCTCGAGCTCCGCCTCGACGTCGGCCACGTCGATGCGCTCGCCGTCGGCCTTGGCGGTCATGTCGAGCACGACCCCTGGGCGCAAGAACCAATCGAGCGGCAGCTCGTCGATCGTCTGTGCGCGCTCGCCCGCGATGCGCGAGTTGTAGTGCCAGGGCGCGTCGACGTGCGTCGAGTTGTGGGTGCCGAAGCGCGTGAACGTCTCGGTGGCCCAGCCCTCGCCGTCGCGCAGCAGCCGCGGCGGCACGCCGAGCAGCGTCTCGATCACCGTCGCGCCCTCGGCGTGGGCGGAGAACTCGATGTCGGTGCGAAGGGGCTCCGGCACGTCGGGCGGGCTCTGCCGGATCGGAGCGGACAGGTCGACCAGCGGCATCGGCGCAGGGTACCTGGACGCCTGTTCTAATCCGCCGGCCCCAGCTGAGACCCGCCGTCCAGTTCGGCCGATAACCGCCTTGACTGCGAAAGGCCGGAGTCCCGCGGCCCGCCTGGACACGGGGGCAGTTTCTAGGCCCGGGTCAACAACAAGGCACTCCAACCCTGTAGTCGCAAGCGGCGGCGTTCGAGCATCTGTTCGAAGGCCGCTGCCGCCTCATCCTCCTCTCCCTCGAGTAGCCCGGAGACGATCAGCGTCTCCGGGCTCTCGGGCATCCTGCGACCGAGCTCGAGCAGCAAGGGACGGACCAGGTTGGCGGTGACCGTCGGCGCCGGCGGCAGCGGGTCGCGGCGCAGGTCGAGCCGCTCGACGCGCGTCAGCTCCACTCCGTTGCGATGCGCGTTGGTCCGCGTCGCCTCGACCGCCGCCGGATCGTTGTCGAGCGCGAACACGGGCTTGAAGCCGAGCTTGGCTGCCGCGATCGCAAGCACGCCGGAGCCGCAGCCGACGTCGGTGAGCGGGCCGCGCGGCGCCACGTCGAGAAGCAGCTCGAGGCTGAGACGCGTGGTCGGGTGGGCGCCCGTGCCGAATGCGCGCGCCGGGTCGATCACGAGGTCGAGCGCGTCCGCGTGCGGCTTCGTCCAGGGCGGACGCACCCACACACGCCCACCCACCAGCAACGGTTGGTGGAACTCGCGCCAGCGCTCGGCCCAGTCGTCGGCGACCTCTGTGCCGCTCACGCTCACCCGCACGCCCGCGACCTTGGCGGGGCCGTGCGGGAACTCGGGCAGCTCCCCCGGCGCGCCGTAGAGCGCGAACTCGACCCAGCCGTCTCCGTCGACCTGCTCGAAGCCCGCGGGCGCCACCTCGAGCAGCCCAGCGAGCACGCGCTCGCCGTCCTCGGCCGGCGCGCGAATCGCGAGGCGGATCAGCGGAAGGCCCGCCTCACCTTCGAGAGCAGCGACTCGTCGGCCTCCTCGAGGTTGTGCTCCGTGATCGAGTCGCGCAGCTCTTCGAGCAGCTCGCGCTGGCGTTCCGAGAGGTTGCGTGGGATGACCACGTTGAGCACGACGCGCTGGTCGCCGCGGCGGCCGCGGCCGATGGTCGGCATGCCGCGGCCGCGGAGCGTCACGACGGTACCCGGCTGGGTGCCGGCCGCCACCTCGATGTCCTCCTCGCCGTCGAGCGTCGGAACGGTCACGCGCGAGCCGAGCGCCGCCTCCGGCGCGGCGATGTCGACGACCGCCACGAGGTCGTTGCCGTCGCGCAGGAAGCGCTCGTCCTCCGCGACCCTCACGAGCACGTACAGGTCGCCTGGCGGACCGCCGCGCTCGCCGGCGTTGCCGCGGCCGCTCAGCCGGATGCGCTGCTCGTCGGCGATCCCGGCCGGGACATCCACCTTGAGCGTCTTGCGCACGGCGCGCCGCCCGCGCCCCTGGCACACGGAACAGGGCTGGGTCGGCACGCGGCCGTCGCCCCCGCATACGTCGCAGGCCTGCTCGCGGACGAGCTGGCCGAAGGCGGTGCGCGTCACGGCGCGCAGGCGGCCGGTTCCGCCGCAGCGCTCGCAGGTCTCGATCGGGGTGCCGGGCTCGGCGCCGTTGCCGTGGCAGTGCTCGCAGGTGTCGACGAGCTCGTAGGCGACCTCCGTCTCGACGCCGCGGGCGGCCTCGTCGAGCGAGATCTCCACCTCGACGGCGAGATCCCCACCCTGAACCCGGCCCGAGCCTCCTCCGAATGAGCCACCGAAGGGGTCGCCGCCGAAGAACGCATCGAAGATGTCGGCGAACGAGCCGAAGCCGTGCGCCTGCGACGCGAAGCCGCGCGAGTCGAGCCCCTCGAAGCCGTAGCGGTCGTAGGTGGCGCGGCGCTCAGGGTCGGACAGGATCTCGTAGGCCTCGGCCGCCTCCTTGAACTTCTCCTCGGCCTCCGGGTCGTGCCGGTTCACGTCCGGATGGAGCTCGCGCGCCAGCTTGCGGAAGGTCCGCTTGATGTGTCCGTCCTCGGCGTCGGGCGAGACGCCGAGCACCTCGTACGGGTCGCGCCTCACTCGTCGTACACCTCGGCCACGAAGCGGGACAGCTCGCGCGCCGCTTGGCGCACGGAGGTGATCGCCTGGCGGTAGTCCATGCGCATCGGGCCGATCACGGAGACGGCACCGAGGTTACGTGCGGCGAGTCCGTAATTGGCGGCGACGAGGCTGAGCGAGCGCATCTCCGGGGTTGCGTTCTCGCTGCCGATGCGCAGGTAGACGCTCGGCTCGGTGAGCGAGTCGCGCAGCACTCCGAGCAGCGCACGCCGGTGCTCGAGGACCTCCATCAGCGCACCGAGCTGCGAGACCTCCTGGAAGCGATGCTCAGACAGCAGCCGCGCCGCGCCGTCCATGTAGATCGCGTTGCCGGCGCTCTCGTCGAGCTCGGTGAAGGCGGATGCGAGCGTCGAGAGGAAGCCGCGCTCGCGCGCTGCCAGCTCGGGGTCGGCGAGCCGCATGGCGAGCAGCCTGGAGCCGATGTCGAGGCCACCCACCGCCTCGTTCAGGTAGCTGACGGCCCAGTCGACGAGGCCCGGGTCGATCGGGGCGTCATAGGAGATCACGCGCTTCGTGACGCCGCCCGTCGAGGTGATCACGACCACCATCGCCACCTGCGGCTGCAGCAGCAGCACCTCGACGCGGCGGATCGTCGCCGCCTCGGGCCGCGGCGCCGTGACGAGCGCGAGCAGGTTCGTGACCTGCGAGAGCTGAGCCGATGTGGCGCGCATCGCCTCGTCGAGCTCGCGCCGCATCGTCGAGAGGTCGAAGCGCTTATGCGGGACGGGCAGGCCGCCTTCGCCCATGATGTCGTCGACGTAGGTGCGATAGCCACGGTCGGTCGGCACCCGTCCGGCCGAGGTGTGCGGATGCTCGAGCAGCCCGGCGTCCTCGAGCCGGGCCAGCTCGGCGCGCACAGTCGAAGGACCCCACGGCACGTCGTCCAGCTCGGCGAGCCACTTCGAGCCCACGGGCTGATCGAGCTCGACGTGCGACTCGACCACCTTCCTCAGGATGAAGCTCTGGCGCTGGGTGATCTCCACGTCAGAGAATTTAGAGCTACGTGTTGCGGAGCAGCTCTGCTTCGGCGTTCCGGATGATGCGGTTGTCGCCCTGCACCGCCTCGGCTTTCACCATCATCCGGTCCCCGTCCTCGCCCACGACCTCGCCCGACACGACGATCTGCTGCTCTGGCAGTCCCATGCCGCGGAACTGCACGGACAGGCGCTTCAGCGAGCGCGGGTCGCCGCCGGCTGCGTTCGTGCAGGCTCTCGCCACCTGCGCCATCGAGTAGAGGCCGTGCAGGATGTTCTGCGGCAGCCCGACCGACTTCGCGAAGTCGACGTCGATGTGGATCGGGTTGAAGTCGCCGCTGGCGCCGGCGTAGCGATGCGGGAGGTACTTGTCGGGCGTGACCTTGAGCTCGATGTTCATGACACGCCCCTGACGATGTTGGTCCAGGTGCCGCGCACGACCTCTTGGCCGTCCTGGTTGCGCGACACCGACTCGAAGACGTAGAAACCCATCCCGCCCTTCTCGGAGATGTCCTTGACGCTCGTCTCGGTCGTGATCACGTCGCCGGCGACGACCGGCTCGCCCCAGGCGAACTCCTGCCCGCCGTGGACCATCATCGCGAAGTTGATCCCGACGTCCGGGTCGAATATCCCCGGCGCCACCGATCCGGACGAGTAGACCACGGCGAACATCGGCGGCGCCGGCACGTCCCGGAAGCCCGCCTCCCTGGCCTTTTCGCGGTCGAAGTAGACCGGGTTGTCCTCGCCGACGGCGCGCGCGTACTCGGCGATCTTCTCCTTCCCGACCTCGTACTCGAAGGGCGGGAATCGCTTGCCGATCGCGTCTTGGTTCACTGGCACGGCGCGGGACAATAGCCCCTGGGCCGGCCCGGGGGAGGAGGGCCGGCCGAAGGGGCTATGCCGCGTCGCGGAGCGCCTGCGCGTCGGCCAGCGTCGCGAGCTTGCGCAGCGCCGCCTCCTCGATCTGGCGCGTGCGCTCACGGGTGAGCTTGAAGAGCTTGGCGACCTTGTCGAGCGTCTGCGCGGGCTCGCCGTTCAGGCCGTAGCGCAGCTCGAGGACGCGCCGCTCCCGGTAGGGAAGGTGCTCGAGCACGCCGTAGAGGCGCTCATGGCGCATGCTCTCGACGGCCTCCTCGAAGGGCGAGGCGGTCGACTCGTCCGGGATCAGGTCGCCGAACAGCGCGGCGTCGCCATCATCGCCAACCGGCTTGTCGAGCGAGACGAGCTGCTGGGCGGCCCGCATGATCACGTCGGCCTCTTCGGGGTCGACGCCGGCGAGCTCCGCGATCTCCTCGATCGAGGCGTCGCGGTCGCCGTTCGCCTCGAGCTTGCGCTGGGCGCTGTCGAGCTTCTTGAGCACGTTGTCGATGTGGATCGGGATCCGGATCGTGCGCGCCTTGTCGGCGATAGCGCGCGAGATCGCCTGCCGGATCCACCAGGTCGCGTAGGTCGAGAACTTGAAGCCCTTGCGGTGGTCGAACTTCTCGACGGCGCGGATCAGGCCGACCGTGCCCTCCTGGATGAGATCGAGGAAGGGCAGCCCTTGGTTGCGGTAGCGCTTGGCGATCGAGACCACGAGCCGCAGGTTCGCGCGCGTCATGTGGTCCTTCGCCTCGAGGTCACCGCGCTCGATCCGCTTCGCGAGCTCGATCTCCTCTTCGGCGGTCAGCAGCGGGGTGGTGGCGATCCCGTCGAGGAACTGCTGAAGTGCGTCGAGAGTGGGATCGGGGGCGGTCGGGCTAAGTGTGTCCGTGCTCACGGTCGCCAACCTACGACCGCCCCCTAAGGCCTCCTTAAATGTTGCAATCCCGCTCCCTGAGCGGCCTAGACGGCCTTCGCTACCACCACGAGGCGCGACGAACCGAGCTCGAAAGGCTCGCCGGAAGCCGGATTTCCCAGCAGTTTGTCGACCGCGAACCCGCTCTGCACCAGCATTCGCACGATCTCGGCGACCGTGTAGACGTGGTGCACGACGGCGCTCCGTTCGGGCTCCAAACCGGGTGCCGTGAACTCCATCTCGGTGACGATCCGGCTGCGCGGCGCGTCGTAGACCTGGCGCGCAAGCATGCGCACCTCGCCGAGGTCGTAGTCCATCTCATCGCGCAAGCCGGGCAGAACCACCTCGGCCGCCGTGCTCGTGTCGAGCACGAGCCGGCCGCCCTGCCCCAGCGCCCGGCGGCAGGCGCTGAGGTGATCGAGGGTCGCCTCGTGGGGCATGTAGCCGAAGCTGTTGCCCCAACAGACGAGCGCGTCGAAGTCCTCCTCCGGGAGGTCGCGGACGTCGCGCTGCTCGAAGCGGGCGGCGACGCCGCGCTCGGTAGCCGCGCTCCGGGCGACCTCGAGCTCGGGCGCCGAGATGTCGATGCCGGTCACGTCGAGCCCGCGCTCCGCGAGCCGCACCGCGATGCGCCCCGCTCCGCAGGGCGCGTCGAGCACCCGCCCGCCGGCAGGCAGGTCGAGGAGAGCGGCGATTGTGGCCGCCTCGTCGTCGGCCCACGGCTCGGAGGCCACGCGCCAGAACTTCGCCTTCAGTCCTTCGTGGAAGCCGACGAACCAGTCGTCGGCGACGTCGATCTGCACTTCGGGTACTTCCTTTCGACTTAGGGGTGCGCTGGGTTCAGCGCGCCGAGCCGGCGGCGAAGTGCTGATGGGTTTGACGTCGCGAATGCAGAGGCGTCGGCGTCAGCCTAGCGCAGCTCAGGTCACGTGTAGGGCAATCGCGGCGTCCCCGATTACCTCTTGCCGTTGCCGTCGCCCGAGAGCTCGAGCACGGCGAGGAAGGCTTCCTGGGGGACCTCGATGCGGCCGACCTGCTTCATCCGCTTCTTGCCCTCCTTCTGCTTCTCGAGCAGCTTGCGCTTGCGCGTGATGTCGCCGCCGTAGCACTTGGCGATCACGTCCTTGCGGACCGGCTTGACCGACTCGCGGGCGATGATCTGCGAGCCGATCGCCGCCTGGATCGCCACCT
>Ga0081538_10000911_pt1 | contig 31882 bp, 33 predicted proteins | sample TabmetS5T2R1_FD_71022 | JGI IMG/M metagenome (GOLD analysis project Ga0081538, IMG submission 71022) | Tabebuia heterophylla rhizosphere microbial communities from the University of Puerto Rico - S5T2R1 | ecosystem: Host-associated > Plants > Roots > Rhizosphere ...
CCCGAGGGGCCTTTCGCGGCCACGGCGGCCGCGCTCCCGAACGTGTCCCCGGTCGTGTGGGTGCTGATGGCGCGCGGCGGGGTGCGGCGGGCGGAGGGCGGGCCCGCCGACGCGGCGGAGGAGCTGCGCGAGTGCGGCCGCCGCTCGCTGGCGATCAGCCACGTCAACCCGGCGGTGGGCGAGTGGCGCTCGCGGCTCGCGCAGGCCCTGACGGAGCTCGGGCAGGTCGAGGAGGCGCGCCGCTGGGCGGCGGAGGAGCTGGAGCTGGCGCGCGCCGGCGGCTCGTCGCGGGCGATCGGAATCGCGCTGCGGGCGATGGCGCTCGTGGAGGGCCGCGACGTGGCGCTGCTGCGCGAGGCGCTCGACGTGCTCCGAGGGTCCGAGGCCAAGCTCGAGCGCGCCCGCGTGCACTACGACCTCGGCGCCGCGCTGCACCGCGACGGCGCGGTCGACGAGGCGCGCGAGCGGCTGCGGTGCGCGGTCGACCTGGCGCATCGCTGCGGCGCGACCGCGCTCGAGGACCGCGCGCTGGCCGAGCTGCGCGCGACCGGCGCGCGGCCGCGGCGGCGTGCGGCATCCGGGGCCGGCGCGCTGACGCCGAGCGAGCGCCGGATCGCCGAGCTGGCGGCGACCGGCCAGCAGAACCGCGAGATCGCCGAGGCGCTGTTCGTCACCACCGCGACCGTCGAGTACCACCTGCGGCACGCCTACCGCAAGCTCGGGATCGCCTCTCGCACGCAGCTGGTCCAGGCGCTCAGTTAGCGCGCTGGGCCGATCGCGGCGCCCGGCCTACTCGTCGAACTCGTGCTCGTGGCCCTGGCCGGTGCGGGGCTTGGAGCCGAACCCGCGCTGCAGCCCGCCGGTCGAGACGCCGGGCGGCGGGCCTCCCGGCTGCGGGTCTCCGGCGCGGCCGCGGTGGGTGGGGCGGTCGCGATCGCGGCTCGGCTGCACGCGCTTGGGCTCGCCCTTCTGCTTCGGGAAGTGCGGCGGCCACGGGGCGTCGCCGAGTCCGCCCTCCTCGTCGCGCCGCGCGAGGTCGTGCAGGCCGTCGAGCGATCCCACGTGCTCGTCGATGCCCGCCGCCGGGTCGCCGGCCGTGCGCAGCCGCTCGGGCACCGTGTCGATGCGCAGGTCCCCGGGCTCGACGCCGGGCACCTCGTCCCAGTCGAGCGCGCAGGAGACGCGCGCGTCGGGCGTCGGCCGGACCGAGTAGCAGGAGGCGACGGTGCGGTCGCGCGCGTTCTGGTTGTAGTCGACGAACACCCCGTGGCGCTCCTCCTTCCACCACTTGCTCGTCGCCAGGTCGGGCGCCCGGCGCTCGACCTCGCGCGCCAGCGCGAGCGCCGCCCGGCGCACCTCGAGGTGCTCCCACACCGGCTCGATCCGCACGTTGACGTGGATGCCCTTCGAGCCCGACGTCTTCGGGTAGCCGGTGAGGCCGTGCTCCTCGAGTACCTCGCGGACGACCATCGCGGTGCGGCGCACGGCGTCCCAGCCGATGCCGGGCGTCGGGTCGAGGTCGACGCGCAGCTCGTCGGGGCAGTCGAGGTCGGCGCGGCGCGCTGGCCACGGGTTGAAGTCGATAACGCCGAGGTTGACCGCCCACACGAGGTGCGCGGCGTCGTTGGCCACGAGCTCCTCGGCGGTCCGGCCGGACGGGAACGAGACCGTCGCGGTCTGCAGCCAGTCGGGCACGTTCTGGGGCACGCGCTTCTGCCAGATCGGCTCCTGGTTGATGCCGTTGACGAAGCGCTTCATGACCGTCGGGCGCTCGCGCAGGTGGACGAGGACCGGCTCGGCGGCGGTCATGTAGTACTCGGCGAGGTCGAGCTTGGTCCAGCCGGGCTTGGGGAAGTAGACCTTCGACGGGTTCGAGAGGCGGACCTCGCGGCCCGCCACCTCGAGCATCGTGTACTCGCTCTTCGCCACCTGGCGAAGAGCCTACCCGCCGGGTCTCAGAACCCGGACGGGTGGCGGACCGTGTAGCCGTCCGTCGGGCGCATCTGCTCGCTCCAGCGCGGGCCCTTGCCGGCGTTGTTGTAGCCGGTGTCGAAGCGCAGGCCGGCGATGACGAGGAAGCCGTGCCCGCCGTGCGCGTAGACGGTGATCCACGAGCCCTTCCCGCGCGCGCCCCAGCGCATGAAGTCACCCGAGGCCAGCGGGCGGTTCAGCAGCCCGGCGCCGTGGAGCGCGTAGGACATCGCGCCCGAGCAGTCGTACCCCGAGTCGTTCCAGCGGCCGTGGCCGCCGCCGTACTTGTACGGCTTGCCGACGATGCGGTTGGCGGCCGCGATCGCGTCCTTGACCTCCTGCGGCGCGGACTCGGGCGCCACCGCGAGGCCGTCGGAGCCGAGCGTGGCGGCCTCCCCGGCCGGGGCGGCGGTCGTCTCCGGGAGCGACTCGAAGACGCGGACGCCCTGCTCGACCTGCGAGCGCAGCTTGCGCGCGTCGGGCCGCGAGACGCGGCCGTTGACGCGCTTCTCCGAGCGGCGCTCCCACGAGCGCACGCGGCGCGCGGTGCGCGGGCCGTACTGCCCGTCGACGGTGGTGCGCAGACCGACGCGCGTGAGGAAGTCCTGCAGGACCCGCACGTCATGGCCGCGGCTCCCCTCGCGCAGCGGGCGGTCCCCGAAGTCCGCCGATGCGGTGGCGGGCAGCAGCAGGCCGGCGGCGATGACCCCGGCTAACAGCGAACGACAGCGTGGCACGACAGCTCGACCTTTCTTTCCTCCGCCTACGGGGTTAGCTGTCGGGCTCGCGCGGAAAGAAGTCGCGCTACGCCGCTCCCTGGCGGCGATTCGCCCCCGGCCGGTGACCCGGCCACTGGTTCCCCCGTTCCCCGCCGGCCAGGCCGGACGGGGACTCGGCGCTTATGTCCCCAACGAAGCGCGGCACTCTAGCGGACGCCACGGCGGGATAGCGTGCGGGCCCTTGCAGGCCCGACTGGAAGCCGCCACCGCCGAGCTGGAGCCGCCGTTCGCGGTCGTCGACCTCGACGCCTTCGACGCCAACGCCGCCGACCTGCTCGCGCGGGCGCGCGGCAAGCCGGTCCGGCTGGCCTCGAAGTCGGTCCGCTGCCGCGCGCTGATCGACCGCGCGCTCGGCGCCGGGCTGCGCGGCGTGCTGGCCTTCACGCTGCCCGAGGCGCTGTGGCTGGCCGAGGAGCACGACGACGTCGTGGTCGCGTACCCGACCGTCGACCGGACCGCCCTGGGGACGCTGATCGCCGGCCCCGCGCGCGAGCGGGTGACGCCGATGGTCGACGCGGTCGAGCACCTCGACCTGATCGCCGCGGTGGCGGCGGACGAGGTCGTGCGGGTCTGCCTCGACGTCGACGCCGGCTGGTGGCCGCTGGGCGGCCGGGTGCGGATCGGCGCGAAGCGCTCGCCGCTGCGCACCCCGGAGGAGGCCGCCGCGCTGGCGCGCGAGATCGCCGCCCGGCCGGCCCTGCGACTCGACGGGCTGATGATGTACGAGGCCCAGATCGCCGGGGTCGGCGACCGCCCGCCGGGCAACCCGCTGCTCGGCGCGGCGCTGCGCGCCGTCCAGCGCGCCTCGGCCCGCGAGCTGGCGGCACGGCGCGCGGCGGTCGTGGCGGCGCTCCCGCCGCTGCGCTTCGTCAACGGCGGCGGCACCGGCTCGGTGGCCGCCACGGCGGCCGAGGCGAGCGTGACCGAGGTGGCCGCCGGCTCGGGCCTGTTCGCCCCCACGCTGTTCGACGCCTACACGAGCTTCAGCCCGCGCCCGGCCGCGTTCTTCGCGCTCCCGGTGGTGCGCCGTCCTTCGCGCCGCATGGCCACCGTCCTCGGCGGCGGCTACCCCGCGTCCGGCCCACCCGGCCGCGACCGTCTCCCCCGGCCCGTCCTCCCGCCCGGCCTGAGGCTCGACCGCCAGGAGGGCGCCGGCGAGGTCCAGACCCCGCTCCGGGGCGGCGGCGCCCTGCGGATCGGCGACCGCGTCTGGTTCCGCCATGCCAAGGCCGGCGAGCTCTGCGAGCGCTTCGACGTCCTGCACCTGATCCGCGGCGACCGCATCGTCGACGCCGTCCCGACCTACCGCGGCGAGGGCCGCACGTTCCTCTGACTCATCGCTCCCGGAGGTAGGTCAGCACCGCCAGCACGCGTCGGTGCCCCTCGGCGCTCGGCGGCAGCCCGAGCTTGTCGAACACGGCCGTCAGGTGCCGCTCCAGCGTGTGCGGGCTCAACCCGAGCCCGGCGGCGATCGCGCGGTTGGACTGCCCCTCGGCCATGCGCATGAGCACGTCGCGCTCGGGCGGCGTCAGCGCGTCGATCGGCCCTCGCCGCTCGACCATCTCGGCGACGACCTCCGGGTCGAGCGCCGTGCCGCCGCGCGCGACCTCGCGGATCGCGCGGATGAACGTGTCGGGCTCCATCACCCGTTGCTTGAGCAGGTAGCCGACGCCGGTGGCGCCACCGGCCAGCAGCCGCTGCGCGTAGTCCTGGTTGACGTGCTCGGAGAGGACGACGATGCGGGTCGTGCCGCGCAACGCCTCGGCCGCGCGCAGACCCTCGTCGGTACCGGTGGGCGGCATCCGGATGTCGGTGACGACGACGTCGGGCCGGTGGGTCTGCACCTGGGCGAGCAGCTCGTCGAGGTCGCCCGCCTCGCCGACGACGTCGAACCCGGCGTCCTCGAGCACCGCGACCACCCCGGCGCGAACCAGGAAGGCGTCCTCGGCGACGACGACCCTCATGTGCACGGCAGGTCGGCGCGGAGCCGCGTCCCGCCGCCCGGCGGGCTCTCGACCTCGAGGGCGCCGTCGAGAGCGGCGACGCGGTCCGCGAGCCCGTGCAGGCCCGAGCCCACGCTCGCGGCCGCGCCGCCGACACCGTCGTCCGAGACCTCGACGGTCAGATGGCCGTCGGTCCGCTCGATCCGCACCGTTGCCTGCTCGGCGCCGGCGTACTTGGCCACGTTGGTGAGCGCCTCCGAGACGACGAAGTACGCGGCGGTCTCGACCGCCGCCGGGAGCCGCCCGCCGGCCGTCCCGACAAGCGCGACCGGCACGGGCGACCGCGAGGCGAGCGAGCGGAGCGCCGGCTCGAGGCCGCGTTCCGTGAGCACGGCGGGATGGATGCCCCGGGCGAGCTCGCGCAGCTCGTCGAGGCTCAGCTTCAGCTCGTCGATCCACGTGTCGACGAGCGGCAGCGCCTCGGACTCGGCGGGCAGGGTCCGCCGGCCGAGGCTGAGGCTGAGACCGAGCGCGACGAGACGGGCCTGCGCCCCGTCGTGGAGGTTGCGCTCCAGCCGCCGGCGCTCGGCGTCGCCGGCCTCCACCAGCCGCTCGCGCGACGCTCGCAGCTCGAGCATGCGGGCGCGCAGCTCGGCGTCGAGGCGCCGGTTGTCGAGCAGCAGCGCGGTCGCCGCGCCTGCCGCCCGGACCGTCTCACCGGCGAGCGAGGAGTCGTGCACGATGGCGGCGACGTGACGTCCGTCGCGCTCGATCTCCGTCGCCGCTCGTCCCGTCGGCGGCAGCTCGACGGCGCGGCCCTCGTCGTCGACGTAGCGCTCCTGCTCAGGGACCCAGAACGCGAGCCGCAGCCCCGGGTCGCCGAGCGCGCGGGCCAGCGCGTCGCGCAGGTCGCCCGGCTCGGGAAGATCGGCCAGGCGGGCGACGAGCCTGCGCACCCCGCGCGCCTGGGTCAGGTCCGCACGTGCGAGGCCGGCGAGGAACGCGAACGGTGTCGCGGCGAACGCGACGAACGCGAGCGTGCGGAGCGCGTCGACCCTCGTCGCGGCGTAGCCGACGACGAGCAGCAGGGTCGCCGCCCCGGCGCCCAGGAGCGGCGCGAGGCTGCGCCGCTCCAGCGCTCCCGCGGCTCGCCAGCGAGCGGCGAGCAGAGCGACGACGAGCAGGCAGAGCGTCATGACGATCGCCGCGCCGGCCGTGAGGAGGACGTCGCTGAGCTGCTCGTCCGCTTCGACCAGCAGCAGGTTCTCCGGACACCGCTCGCCGCAGCCCGCGAGCGCGTCGGCGTCGCTCACGAGCATGGCCGGCACGGGAGCCAGCGGGACGAGCACGTAGCCGGCGATCACGAGCGCCCGCTCGCGCCGCGACGGCAGGCGCCCCGACGGGAAGCTGAGCAGCACATGCGCCAGCACCGCGCCCCAGAGCGAGCCGAGCGGGATCCCGAGCGTGAAGAGCAGCGGCGCGTCGGCCTCCGAGAGCGGCGCGAGGAACCACGCGAAGCCGAGGGCGACCATCAGCGACCCGAAGCGAGCCTCGGCCCGGCGCCGCACGTACATGCCGGTTCCGATGAAGCTCCATCCGACGACCGGCCCGAACACCGCCCATTCGCGGCCGGTGGAGTGGTCGCTGCTCAGGACCAGCAGGCAGTCCCCGAGCCCGGCCAGCAGCGCGAGGGCTGCGATGACCATGGGCGCATCGTACGGGCGGCCGCACCGCCGGTGCGGGAACTTCGGCGGCGCGACGCCTGGCCGCCCCACCGCGCGGCGGCCCCGCGGCCGGGACGCTGGTGGCATGAGACTTCAAGCCTTCCTCGTGACCGCCCCGCTCGCCTTCGCCGCACTCCTCACGCAGCACCCGACCGGGGGCGGCGACTTCTACTCGGAGGTCGCCGACAACCTGACGCCGTGGATGACCGTCCACTACGGCGCCGCGATCCTCTTCCCGACGATGGCGCTCGTCGTCTGGCTCCTGCTCCGCGGGCTCCCGGGCCGCGCCGCCACCGTGGCGCGGGTCGCCCTGCCGGTCTTCGCGGTCCTCTTCGGCGTGTACGAGGCGAACGTGGGCATCGCCGGCGGCCTGGCCGCCGACGCCGGCTCCCGAGCGACGTTCGACGCGATCGTGAGCTCGCCGGTCGTGGGCGAGTCGGGCATCTTCCTCTCCGTCGGCAGCATCGCGTGGTGGACGGCGATCTCGGGCGCGATCCTCGCGCTGCGACAGGCGGGCGCCTCCGCCGCGTCGCTGGTGCTGCTCGGGATCGGCGGGCTGATGGTGTTCCACGCCCTCGCCGGCCCGTTCGCCCTCGTGGCCCTGGCCGCGGCCGCCTACCTGATCGAGCGGCGCCGTCCCAGCACGCGCCCGACCCACTCGTTCTCGAACCGCCCGTCCGGGTCGAGCTCGGCCCGCGCCGCCTGGAAGGCCTCCCACTCCGGGTAGCGCGGCGCGAGCTCGTCGGCGTCGAGGAACGACCACTTGCCCCAGTGCGGCCGGCCTCCGTAGCCGCTCATGAGCGCCTCGACCTCACGGAAGGGCGCTTCCCACGGCAGGCCCTCGAACACGTGGACGGCGACGTACGCGCTGTCGCGCCGGTAGGCGGGCGAGAGCAGCGCGTCGTCGCCGGCGACGAGCCGCAGCTCGATCGGGATCGCCACCGGGTGGCGCTCGAGGATCGCGCGCGCTCCGCGGACCGCGTCCGCTGCGTGCTCGCGCGGGATCGCGTACTCCATCTCGGTGAAGCGCAGGAGCCGCGGGCTGGCGAACACGCGGAACGACCAGTCGACCCGCTCCCGCCGCGATGCGGCGCGCGACGCCGCGCGGTTGAGGGTCGGGATCAGGCCCGGCCGGCGCCGCCCGATCCGGTTGAGCAGCGCGAACATGTGGTTGTCGACGAGCACGTCCTCGACCCACTCGCGCGCGCGACCCGGCATGTCGCGCGGCAGGTCGGTGCGGGTGTTGGTGCGGGTGAGCGCCAGCGGCGAGTGCGGGAACGTCCAGAACTCGAAGTGGTCGGCCCCTGCGGCCCGCTCGTCGATCGAGGCGAGGACGTCCTCGAGCCGCGCCGGCGCGTCGACGGCGCGCAGCATGAACGAGGGCACGCAGCGCAGGGTGACGGCCGCGACCACGCCGAGCGCCCCGAGCCCGATGCGCGCGGCGCGCAGCAGGTCGCCGCCGTCGAGCACCCGCTCGCTGCCGTCGCCGAGCACGAGCTCGATCCCCTCGACCTGGGCGGACAGGTTCGGCATCCGCGCGCCGGTGCCGTGCGTGCCGGTGGCCAGCGCGCCGGCCAGCGACTGGGCGTCGATGTCGCCGAGGTTGGGGAGCGCCAGGCCGCGCAGGTGCAGCTCGCGGCTGAGCCGGTGGAGCGAGATCCCGGCCTCGACCCGCACCAGCCCGCTCGCCGGGTCGGCGTCGAGCAGCCGGTTCATGCGCTGGAGCGAGAGCAGCGTCCCGGGCGTCAGCACGCCGGCCGTGAACGAGTGCCCGGCGCCCGCCACCCGCACCGGCCCGGTCGCGCGCTCCAGCACCGCCGCCAGCTCGGCGCGCGAAGCCGGCCGCTCGACCGCCGCCGGCTCGCATCGCTGCGTACGCGACCAGTTGACCCACGCGGGCACGCGGCCACCCTAGATGGTCGATCGTGCGGCCGAGCGGGGTCGTGCGATCGGCCATCCAGTACCGTGGTCGCGGATGGCCGGGGACACCGAGGTCGACGTCACGCCCGAGTGGGTGCGCGAGCGTAAGGGCGAGGTCCAGCTCGTCGACGTGCGCGAGGACTACGAGTACGAGGCCGGCCACGTCGCCGACGCCGAGCACATCGAGCTCGGGCTCGTGGCCTCGCGGGCCGAGGACATCGACCGCGACACGCCGGTCGTGTTCTACTGCCGCGTCGGCTCGCGCTCGGCGATGGCCGCGCATGCCTTCCGCCGCGCCGGGTACGAGGCGTACAACATGGAGGGCGGACTGCTCGCCTGGGCCGCGCAGGGCCTGCCGCTCGAACCCGACGACGGCTCGGTGGCCGACCACTGATGCGCACCGGGCTGCTGGCCGTCGCGCTCCTGCTGCTCGCCGCCGCACCCGCGTCCGCCGCGCCCGAGCTGGTCAAGATCGGCGACTTCACCGCGCCCGTCCACGTCGCCTCGCCGCCGAACGACGCGCGCGTGTTCGTGGTCGAGCAGGGCGGCACGATCAAGATCGCCGGCGGGGGCACCTTCCTCGACCTGACGGCCGAGACGCTCTCCGGCGGCGAGCGCGGGCTGCTGTCGATGGCCTTCGCCCCGGACTACGCGACCAGCGGCCGCTTCTTCGTGTTCCTCACCTCGAGGCCGAACGGCGACGTCGAGGTCCGCGAGTACCAGGGCAGCACGCTCGTCCGCACGCTGCTCGACGAGCCTCACAGCGCGTCCAACCACAACGGCGGCCAGCTGCAGATCGGGCCGGACGGGGCGCTGTACGCCAGCATCGGCGACAACGCGAGCTCGGGCAACGCCCAGAACGCGAGCTCGCCGTTCGGGAAGATCCACCGCATCGACACGACCTCGGGCGCCAGGACGACCTGGTCGAGCGGCCTCCGCAACCCGTGGCGCTTCAGCTTCGACCGCGCGACCGGCGACCTGCTGATCGGCGACGTCGGCGAGACCTCGTACGAGGAGATCAACTGGTCACGCGGACCCAACGCCGGCCAGGGCGTCAACTACGGCTGGCCGTGCAACGAGGGCCCGAGCGGCGCCGACTCGTGCGGCCACCGGGCGACCCTCTCGCACGGGCATCCGTCGTTCTGCGCGATCGTCGGCGGCTATGTCGTCCGGGATCCCGGCCTGCCGACGCTCAACGGCCGCTACCTCTACGGCGACAACTGCAACGCCAACCTGTGGTCGGCCGCGCTCGGCTCGGGCAACGGCACCCAGACCGGGCTGCAGGTCGCCGGCGCGTCGTCGTTCGGGGAGGACGCCTGCGGGCGGATCTACGTCACGTCGCTCGGCAGCGACGCGGTCTACCGGATCCAGGACGGCGCGCCGACGCCGTGCTCGTTCGCGACGACGCCGCAGCCGGCCGACGCCGCCGCCCCGGGCCTGCGCGTGAAGCTCGTGGGCCTGTCGCTCAAGCACCGGCGGCTGCGCCTGGCGCTCCGCTGCACCGAGGCCTGCCGCGTCAGGATCGGCAGCCGGCTGCGGTCCGTCCGCAAGCTCAAGGTCCGCCACCGGACGCTGGCCGCCGGGAAGCGCACCGTCGTGCGCATGAAGCTCTCGCGCCAGCTCACCCGCCGCGTGCGGCGTGCGCTGAACCGTCGCGGCCACGTCCGCATCGCGGTGACCGTCCGGGCCACCGACGCGGCCGGCAACGTGACCCGCGTCACTCGTCGGGGTCGGATCCGGCGCTAGGCGCGCCGGGGATCGGGTCCGCCTTGTACTCCGAGGGGTCGTCGACCTCCTCGCCCTCGATCGTCACCGAGCCGTCGGAGTGGTGCTCGAGCGACGACGGGCCGAGCTTGCGGGTCGGGCCCTCGTCGTAGCCGGCGGTGCCCTCGGGGCCGCCGTACGTCAGGTACTTGGCCTTGCCGTCGGGCCAGTCCTCGAGCTTCTCGGGCGGGTCGCCCTGCTCGAGGTCGTGGAGCTCCTGCTTGGCCTGCTCCACCTCTTCGCCCTGCTGCTGAGCGGCGTCCTGCGCGGAGTGCTCTCGGTCCTCCATGGGATCGACGTACCCGGCCCCTGGAGACGGAAACGGCCGGGCAGCTCGTGCTGCCCGGCCGTTTCGAAGCGAATCCTTCCGCGCCTCCTCCGTGAGCGGGCCTTCAGGCCCGGAATCCGTACGCCCTCCAGACGGTCCTCAGCCTGTCACCAGACCGTCTTGCGGGCCATAGGACATGCGTCCACGGAGTCCGCACGCTGACTCAGGAAACCGGAGCGTCGGCCAGCGGCTCGCGCATCGCCTTGGTCTCGGGAGCCCGCTTGTAGGGGTGCTCCTCGCGGACCTCTTCCTCGTGGTAGACGGACTCCGCGTTGACCGCCCAGATGTCGTGGGCGGTGCCGCGCGTGATGTTCTCCACCGCGCGCATCGCCGTCAGCATCGAGTGGTCCGAGTTGTTGTAGCGGTGCAGGCCGTTGCGGCCGACCTGGACGAGGTTGCCCACCGTCCCGAGCCAGTCCTTGATCGCCTCCACGCGCTCGGCGTAGTCGGCGTCGTACATCGGATAGGCCTTGGGCACGCGGGTGACGTAGCCCTTCTCGACCTTGGCCGGGTCGGCCAGGCCGAGCTGCCCGAGCTCGCGCTTGCCGAGCTCGACGAGCGCGTCGTCGTCCATCTCCCACAGGTCGTCGCCCTCGAAGCAGAAGTACTCGAGGCCGACCGACGCCTTCGACTGGTCCGGGACCATCCACGGGCTCCAGGAGCGGAAGTTCTGGATCCGGCCGACGCGCACGTCGGGGTCGTGGATGTAGATCCAGTTGTCCGGGAACAGGTCCTCGCCGTCGATGATCAGCGCGATGGTGAGGAAGTCGCGGTAGCGCAGGCCCCGCGCGGCGGCCTGGACGTCACCCGGCGCGGCGGCGCCGGCCATGCCGACGGTCGCGCGCAGCGGCAGCGAGGAGATCACGTGCGAAGGCTCGATCCGCTCGCCGCCGGCCTCGATGGCCACGATGCGGCCGTCGCGGACCTCGAGCTTGGTGACCGGCGTGTTGAGCCGGACCTCGCCGCCCGCGGCGATGATCTCGTCGGCCATCGTCTCCCACATCTGGCCCGGGCCGAAGCGCGGGTAGTGGAACTCGTTGATCAGCGACTTGATCTTGTTGCCCTTGTTGCCGAAGAAGGCGGCCTTGGCGGCGGAGAAGAACGAGAGGCCCTTGATCCGCTGGGCGGCCCACTCGGCGCGCAGCTCGGTGGTCGGGACGCCCCACACCTTCTCGGTGTAGGTCTTGAAGAAGTGCCGGTAGAGCCGCTTGCCGAAGCGGTTCGAGACCCACTGCTCCAGGTTCTCCTCCTTGCCCTTGGGCTTGACCGCGGCCCACAGGTAGGAGAGGAGCGAGCGGACGAGCTCGATCGGGCCGAGCTTCTTGACGACGTCCATGCCCTCGAGCGGATACGTCAGGAACTTGCCGTTCCAGTAGATGCGCGACATGCGCGGGCGCTTGAGGAACTCCTCGCGCATGACCTCGTGCCACAGGTCGTCCACTTCCTTGGACTTGGTGAAGAAGCGGTGCCCGCCGAGATCGAAGCGGTAGCCGTCGCGCACCTCGGTCTTGGCGATGCCGCCGACCTGGTCCTCGGCCTCGAAGACGATGACGGGGCGACCCTGCCGCGCGAGCAGGTAGCCGGCCGTCAGGCCGGCCGGGCCGCCGCCGAGGACGGCGACGGGACGGTCGGTACCGGCGCGCTCAAAACGGCGGCGCACCGGCTCGAAGTCAAGGGTTGACATGGCGTCATCCTTCCCCGCGACCCCGCGAATTCGGCCGCCCCGTTAAGCCCTCCTAACAGCCCTTAATCCGGCCGCTAGGCTCTCCGGCGGTGCAGACCGCCTCGACTCTGGACATCCTTCTCGTGGACGACGATCGTCCCCTGCGAGAGATGCTCACGCGCTCCTTCGAACGGGAGGGCCACCGCGTCACGGCGGTGGCCGACGGGCAGTCCGCCCTCGACGCGGCGGCCGACCGCCCGTACGACGTCGTGCTGCTCGACGTCGCGCTCGGGGCCGGCCCGACCGGCCACGACGTCGCCCGCATGCTGCGCGGCCGCCGCGACGTGGTCCCGATCATCATGCTCACCGCGCTCGACAGCGAGGCGGACGCGGTCCAGGGCCTGGAGGCGGGCGCCGACGACTACGTGACCAAGCCGTTCGGCCTCGCCGAGCTGCGCAGCCGGATCCGTGCCGTGCTCCGACGCGTCCACGGCCGCGTCGTGGAGGGCAGCCTGCGCGTCGGCCCGGTCACGATCGACCAGGAGGAGCGGCGCGTCGCCGTCGACGGCAAGCCGGTGAAGCTCACCTTCAGCGAGTACGAGCTGATCGCCCGGCTGATGAGCCGCCCCGGCCACGCCTTCAACCGGCAGGAGCTGCTGCGCTCGATCTGGGGCGACAGCGCGTACCGCGACCCGCGGGCGATCGACGTCCACATCCGCCACCTGCGCGAGAAGCTCGAGACGCGCCCCGAGGAGCCGACCCTGATCCTGACCGTGCCCGGCCGCGGGTACCGGTTCCGCGAGCCATGATCGGACGGCTGGGCGGCCTGCGCGGGCGGCTGCTGGTGGCGTTCGTGTTCACCAGCGTGCTCACGCTGGCCGTGGTCGGGGCGATCGTGCTCGGCCCGCTCCAGACCGAGCTGCGCGAGCAGAGCATCGACAACCTCAACGACGCGGTGCTGGTCGCGGCGCCCGAGTTCCGCTCGGCGCTCCAGCGCGAGCTGCCGGCGGTCGAGGACCCCGACTCGACGAGCCAGGTCAGCGCGCGCGCGGCGGCGCTCGCGGCGCGCCGGTCCGAGGTCGGCGAGGCGGCGTTCGAGCTGCAGCGCCGGATCGACACGCGCGTGCTGGTCGACGCCGACGACGACGACGACTCGCTGCCCGGGTTCTTCTACGACTCCGACTTCGCGCCCACCACCCAGAGCGCGACGCTGGCCGCGCTGACGGCCATCCGCGAGGACCGGACGATCGTCGACGTCGAGGGCGACCAGGTCACCGTCGCCATGCGCCTGCACAACGTGCAGCCGGGCTCCGACGGCGTGCTCGTCGCGCAGCGGCGGCTGACCGAGGTGACGGCCGCTGCCGAGCAGGTCCGCAACGCACTCGTGGCCGGCGCCGGCGTCGGCGTGCTGGTGGCGATCGCGCTGGCCGTCACGCTCTCGGGCACGCTGCTGCGCCGGCTCGCGCGGCTGCGCGCCGCCGCCCTGCGGATCACCGCCGACGGCCCGGACGCGCCGTCGCCGCGCGACGAGGGCCGCGACGAGGTCGGCGACCTCGCCCGCGCGCTGGCCCGCATGCAGGAGGCGCTGCGGCGCCAGGAGGCTGCGAGGCGCTCGTTCGTCTCGACCGCCTCGCACGAGCTGCGCACGCCGCTGACCATGCTCCAGGGCACGATGGAGCTGCTCGAGGAGGACCTGCGCGACGGGCGCGTGGACATCGAGGACGCGCAGATGCAGGTCGTCAACGCGCGCCGCGAGCTGCGCCGCCTGTCGGCGCTGGCCGGCGAGCTGCTCGACCTCAGCCGGCTCGACGCCGCCGTGCAGCTGCGCTCGGAGCCGGTCGAGCTCGGCGAGCTCGTGCGCGCGGTGGCCGCCGAGTTCGACCTGCGTGCGCGCGAGCGCGACATCGAGCTGCGCGTGCTCCCGCCCGCCGACGGCTGCTGGGGCCGCGGCGACCCCGATGCCGTCGCGCGCGTGGTGCGGATCCTGGTCGACAACGCGCTCCGCTACGGCCCGGCCGGCGAGGCGATCTCGTTGAGCACGTCACGCGGCGACGGCGTCGTCGGCGTCTGGGTCGCCGACCGCGGGCCGGGCATCCCGCGCGAGGAGCGCGAGCACATCTTCGAGCGCTTCCACCGCGGCCGCGCGGCCGGCCCCGAGAGCGGGTTCGGGCTCGGCCTGGCCATCGGGCGCGAGCTGGCCGAGCGCATGGGCGGCGACCTCCGGCTCGCCGACCGCGAGCCGCCCGGCGCCTGCTTCGTCCTCACGCTTCCCGCCGGCGAGCCCGACGACGAGGCCCGCCCGCGCCGCGACCCGGTCGGCGCTACGCGCCGGTCTTGACGTAGACGGTCGCCTGGACCGGGTTCGGGCGCCGCTCCATCGGGAGGATCGGCTCGACGGCGCTGATCGCGAAGCGCGGGTCGTTGCTGAGGTGCTGGCGCCACTCGCCGGTGCGCAGGCGCACCTGCTCGGTCCACGGCGCCCTCCAGCGGCGGATGTCGAAGAAGATCGGCGTGACGAGCACGACCCGCTGGCCGGGCTCGAGCTGGTCGAGCAGCGGCGCGAGGTCGCGCTCGGGGGTCGTCGCGCCGAGCCGTTCCGGCCCGTCGCGCCAGTCGGTCACGCCGGTGTCGCTCAGCGCGCCGGTCAGCGTCGCGTACCGCAGCCCCTCGGGCAGGTAGTAGGAGAGCACCGAGACCTGCTCGGGCTGCGTCGCGACCACGAGGTCGCCGGGCGCCAGGCTGGCCGAGATCTCGCGCGAGACGTCGCGCACGTTGCTCTTGTCGTCGGGCGCCCGGTCGCCGGCCGACAGCGCGGCGGCGACGATCAGCCCGGCGACGCCGAGCCGGCCCGCGTTGGCGAGCCCGGCGGCGGCGGCGAGCACGAGCGGCGCCACCGCGACCGCGAGGTAGCGGGCGGCCCACGCCGGCGAGACCTGCGAGGAGACCCAGGCCAGCACCACGGTGACCAGCGAGACGACGAGCAGGCAGGCCGCGGCCCGGGCGACCGGGCTCAGCCGCCCGCCACGGCGCGAGAACAGGGTGGCCAGCCCTGCCCCCGCCGCCATCAGGAGCGCGACCTGCGCGAAGTCGCCGAGCATCCGCGCCGGCGTGCTGAGCAGGGCGGCGATGGTCGGGGGCTCCGACCACGGAGCGCCGGTGTGGGCGGCCTGGTAGAGCGTGACCGGGATCCAGGGCAGGTAGAGCGCCAGCGCGCCGCCGAACCCGATCGCCCCCGCGATCAGCAGCTCGCGCCGCTCGGGCGCGCGCGCCTTGGCCACGAGGAAGAGCCAGACCGCGCCGCACGCGGCGCCGAAGAACAGGGCCCAGTTGTGCGTGTAGAGCATCGCGGCGAGCGCGACGGCGTAGCCGATCGCCCATGGGCGCCGCTCGGCCACGCTCCCGCCCATCGCCAGCGCGCGCGCGTAGGTCGCGCTGGCCGGGATCGCGAGCAGCGCGACGAGCGCGTACATCCGCGCCTCCTGCGCGTACTGGGTGAGGAACGGGTTGGTGGCGGCCAGCACGGCCGCCATCCACGCGGTGCGCGTGCCGAACACCGCCCGCCCCGCCCACCACGCGGCGGGGACCGCGAGCAGCGCGCACAGCACCGACAGCCAGCGGGTCGCCTCCTCGGAGGTGCCGGCGGCCTGCATCCAGACGTGCAGCAGCAGGTAGTAGAGCGGCGGCGAGCCGTCCTTGCGCAGGGCCTCGGGGATGTCGCCGAACGGCCGGTCGGAGATGCCGACCGACAGCCCTTCGTCGATCCAGAAGCCGATCCCCAGCTCGCGCGTGCGCAGGAGCAGGGCGAGCAGCATCAGCCCGCCGAGGCCCGCGGCCACGACCGCCCACGCGCGCGCGTCGGCGCGCACGCGGAGCGCCGGGCGGGACGGCGCCGTGGTCGCCATGGGGTCGCTTTCAGACGCCATGGATGGCGTCTGCCCGGTCAGAGGGCCGGCGGATGAAGGCCCGGGGTATCTATCCGCGGTCACAGCTGCTACCGACAATCCAGTGGACGGTCTTCGTGTACTCGGGATAGCGCGGGTCGACGGCGAGCGGCGTGCTGCCCATGGCGAGCGACGTCCCCGGCCCGAACGGGAAGATGCCGACCTCGTCGATGTGCATGTGCAGCCGCCAGGCGACCGACGGCACCTGGAAGGCGCCGGTGAACACCCCGCCGCACGCCTTGATCCCGTCCTCGCCGCCGCCCTTGGCGATCGCCGCCTTCAGGTTCGGGCCGTAGAAGTTCGCCTCGTACTCGACCTTCTCCCAGTCGTAGGCGAGCTTGTCGACGTCGGCGACCGCGAACGGCGCCGCGGCGGCCAGCAGGAGCACGGTCACCGCCGCGGCGATCCCGGCGCCCCAGCGGCGCCCTGCCCCGCGCACCACCGCCACCCATCCCGCGCCGGCGAGCACGCACACCATCGCCGCGGGGAGCGCCACGTACCGCAGGTTGCCCGCGAAGCCGGCCTCGGTCATGGCCGCCACGCCGACCATCAGGATCGTGGCGACCAGCGCCAGCGCGAGGCGCACGCGGTCGCGCCGCCAGGCGAGCACGACGGCGATCACTGCGCCCACGTAGACCGGCACGGCGAGGATCGCCGCCGAGCGGCTGAAGACCTCCACGAACGGCGAGTCGGCGAACGCCGCCGAGTCCGGGTTGGGCTGCCGCGCCCGCGCCGCGGCGCGCAGCCAGTCGCCGGACCCGAGGTACTCCGGCAGGAACCAGAGGACGATGCACGCGGCGCCGGACCCGAAGACGAGCGCGATCTCCCGCCACGGCGGCTTGCCGTCCCAGGCCTGGTAGACGAGCCACAGCCCGTAGAGGGCCCAGAACGGCCACACCTCCGGCCGCAGCAGGGCGGCGGCGAAGCCGAGCAGGAAGGCGTGGGTGCGGTGGCCGTCGAGATGGCGCTCGAACGCCCACAGCACGAGCGCCACCAGCAGCCCCTCGGAGTTGCCGCGCGCGAAGTTGAAGACGAACTCGTCGGAGAGGAAGAGCGCGACGGCGGCGATCACGCCCGCCCACGGCCCGGCCAGCCGCGCGCCGAGCCGGTAGGCCATCGCGAGCGCGAGCAGCCCGCCCGCGCGCGCGATGACGAGCCACAGCGCCGGCGCTGCGTCGTCCCCGAACAGCCCGAACGGCGTCGTGAACAGAACCGGCAGCGGCTTCCAGGACGGCCCGTTGGTGGTCACGAGGTCCCACTGCGTCACCTCGCGGCCCCAGATGATCCATGCCCACGGGTCGTAGGTCGGCGTCGACGGGAGCTCCAGCGAGAGCGCGCCGAGCGCAAGGCACGCGAGCAGGAGCAGCCAGATCGGGAGCCGCGCGCGGCGCCCGCCGGCGGATCCGTCGACCGGCACGGCCGCCGGCCGCGGCGGCGCCGGGACGGCCTGGGCGCTCACCGGAGCGAGAGCGCCGCCCGGATCGGTGCGGGCGCCTCGAGGACGAGGTCGGCGTGCTCGCCGGGCGTGCCCCAGACGGCGAGCGCGCGGTCGAGCGCGGCGAGCGGCACCTCGGCCGCTTCGGCCAGATCGCGCGCGCGGCGCTCGAGCAGCAGCTTGTCGCCGGACACGAGGACACGCTTCGCCGCGTCGGTGGTGGCATCCTCCCCAGCCGCGAGCTGCAGCTCGCCCGCCTCGAGCTCGTAGCGGCCGGCGGCGCCCAACGCGGTCAGCAGCTCGAACCGCTCGGCGCGCGGGAAGCCGGGCAGCGCGAGGCGCTCGAAGATGCGCGAGAAGCGGCGCTGCGGCGTCCACGACGGCTCGCCCTTGATCGCCTGCTCCTGGGAGCCGGCGCGGTCGGCCCAGGCACGGTACGCCTCGGCGGTGCGGTCGGGCGACTCGCCGGAGGCCCACGACGGCTGCTCCTCGCTCCCGTGCGCACGCAGGAAGGCCTGCCACGTCGCCTCCTCGAGGTCCGGCTCGGCCGCCACCTCGGGGTACGGGCCGGGCGGGACGAGCCGGGCCGCGGCCGCGGCGAGGGCTGCGGCCAGCCGCTCGGCGTCGGCGGTCGCGCGGAGGCCGGGGACGAGCGCGTTGCGGTAGCCGTCGTCGGCCGCGCGGGCGAGCCGCTTGGTGACCACGCCGGTGCGGCGCGGGGTGGTGCCGGACGTGCGCGACCGCGTCGTCGAGGACCGCGGCCGCGACGAGCTGATCGGGAGCTTGGACTCGAGCTCAGCCTGCAGCTCGCGGCTGCAGATCGGGCAGTTCGCGGTCAGGCGGTTGTGGCGGCAGAACATCGGCATGGCGCGCAGGAGAGTGTGGCACCACGTACCCGCCACGCGAGGGAGTCATCGTGATCGAGCGCCGGCGCATCCGCTCGCTCGCCTTGGTCGCCGGCTCGAGCGCGAAGCGGGCGGCGAGCGCGCGCAGCACCTCCTTCATCTCCAGCGTCGCGAACGCGGCGCCCACACAGCGGCGGATGCCGCCCCCGAACGGGATGTACGAGTAAGGCGCGGGCGCGCCGTCGAGGAACCGCTCGGGCCGGAACTCGGCGGGCCGGTCCCAGACGTCGGGGCGGCGGTGGGCGAGGTAGATGCACGGCGTGACGTGCACGCCGGGCGGCAGCGTCCAGCCGGCCAGCTCGTACGGCTGCGCGACCCTGCGCGGGGTGATGGCCAGGACCGGGCGCACGCGCAGGACCTCCTTGACCACCGCGTCGAGGTACGCCTCGTCGCCGTCGCGCACGCGCGCGAGGATGCCGTCCCCGCCCCTCGCCAGGCGCTCGAGCGCCCAGGCAAGCGAGCCCGCGGTCGTCTCGTGCCCGGCGGCGAGGGCCGTGGCGAGCTGGTCGCGCAGCTGCTCGCGCGACGCCCCGGTGCCCTTGAGCACCTCGAGCAGCGAGCCGTCGCGCGTCTCGCCGTCGATCCGCTCGTAGAGCAGGGCGTCGAGCCGGCGCACGCGCCGCAGGTACGCGGCGTAGGGCCCGCGCTCCTGGCCCCGCCACAGGCTCATGGCCAGCAGCATCGGCATCGGGATCTGGAGCGCCTGGCGGATGGCGTCGCGAAGCCGCGGGTCGCCGCCGCCGAAGACGACGCGGAGGATGATCTCGAGTGCCACGCCCTGCATGCGCTCGAGCGTCCTCACCGGGCGGCCCGGCTCCCAGCGCGCGAGCTCCTCCTCGGCCACGCTCGCCATCGTCTCCCGCCAGCGGGCGAGCGCCTCGCCGTGGAAGGGGGGCAGCATCAGCTTGCGCTCGCGCATGTGCTCCGCGCCGTCGAGCACGAGGATGCTGCGCGGGCCGGCGAACGGCTCGAGGAAGGCCGAGCTCGCGCCCGCGTGGAGGGCCTCGGGGCCGGCGGCGTAGACGCGCTTGATCTCGGCCGGGTCGGACGTGAAGACCATCGGCGCGTCCATCCAGGCCAGGCGGAGCGTGAACGGCTCGCCGTGACGCGCCTGGGCGCGGCGCATGAGCGTGGTCGGGCGCGCGACCCACTCGTAGGTCTGGAGCGCGTACGGCTCGCGCGGGCCGGGGGGCAACGGCATGGATCCATCATTCCGCACCGCCACGGGTCGGAACCTCGCTGCGCACAGCGCCGACCCGCCGTCGCGCGGGTTGGAACCCATCTGCGCGTGGCGCTGTAGTACCGGGTGGTGGTGGGCCGGCCACTGACAGAGCACGAGCTGGTCGAGCGAGCACGCGGTGGCGACGGCGCCGCGTACGCGGCGCTCGTCCGCGACCACGAGGAGACCGCCTTCCGAATCGCGTACGTCATCTGCGGCAGCGCCGCGGACGCCGAGGAGGCGGCCCAGGAGGCCTTCGTCAAGGCCTACAACGCCCTGGGCCGGTTCCGGCTCGGTGAGCCGCTCCGCCCCTGGCTGCTGGCGATCGTCGCCAACGAGGCCCGCAACCGCCGCCGGTCGGCCGGCCGGCGGACGGCGCTGGCCCTGCGCGCCGCCGGCGAGGGGCGCCCCGCCGGGGAGGCGGCCCCCTCCCCGGAGGCGGCGCTCCTCGCGGGCGAGCGCCGCGCCGCGCTGCTGGAAGGGCTCGGCCGGCTCGGCGAGCGCGACCGGACGGTGATCGCCTGCCGCTACCTGCTCGAGCTGTCGGAGGCGGAGACGGCGGCGACGCTCGGCGTCCGCCCCGGCACGGTCAAGTCACGGCTCTCGCGCGCGCTGGCGCGCCTGCGGGAGGAGGTGGGCGAGGATGTCTGACCTCGAGCTCGAGCTGCGCGAGCTGGCCGTCGACTGGCCCGAGACGCCCGACATCGCGGGCGCGGTGAGCGGACGGCTGACGGCCCCGCCGGCGCGGCGTCCGTGGTGGCGGGTCGACCGTCCCGCCTGGCAGGTCGCGGTCGTGGGCGTGGCGGTGATCATCGCCGTCGTCATGGCCGTGCCCCCCGCCCGGTCGGCGGTGCTCGACTGGCTGGGGTTCGGCAGCGTGCGGATCGTGCGCGAGGAGCCGCGGCCGTCGCGCTTCGCCTCCGCGCTCGGGCTCGGCGAGCCGGTCACGCTCGAGCAGGCGCGTCGGCGCTTCCCGGTTCTGGTGCCGGCCGAGCTGGGCGAGCCCGACGCCGTCTACCTGACCGACGAGCCGTCGGTGCGGGTCGACCTCGTCTATCGCGAGCGGCCCGGGCTGCCGTCCTCGAGCAACACCGGCGCCGGGCTGCTGGTGACCGAGCTCCACGCGGTCGCCGAGCCGCTGATCGAGAAGACCGTCGGCCAGGGCTCAGAGGTCACCCGGCTCACCGTCGGCGGCGACCCGGCGTTCTTCATCTCGGGCGCGGAGCACGGGTTCGCGTACCTCCAGCGGGGCGGCACCGGCGCGTTCGAGCCGCAGCGCCTGGCCGGGAACACGCTCCTCGTCGAGCGCGCGGACGGCGTGCTGCTGCGGTTCGAGGGCGAGATCGACCGCGACGAGGCGGTCAGGATCGCCGAGTCAGTGCGCTAGCGGGCGGCGGCCGGCGAAGCCGGCCTCGACCCCGTGCCAGTGACCGACCGAGGGCTCGTCGAGCAGCCAGCAGAGGTAGACCTCGCGGCCGTCGATGAGGGCGGGGAAGTCGACGAGGCCGCGCTCGAGGTCGCGGACGACGATGTCGAGCTTCTCGAGCCGCTCGAAGCCGAGCGCGACGGCGATCGACTCGCGGGCCCGGTCGGTGCCCGGCCACGCCCCGCCGGTGGAGTCCGCGCGCTCGGCGAGCTCGCTGTCGAACCCGCGCTCGACGAGCGTGCGGCGGGCGTCGCGCAGGCGGCGGACGGTGTCGCCCACGATCGGCAGCAGGGCGTTCGCCTGCTCGGGTGTCCAGTGACGGTGGTGGAGCATCGTCCCGAATAGGAATACCCCACCCGGGACGCGAGGTGTCACGGCGTGCGCAGGTAGTACCGGTACGTCGGCGCGTTGAGGGAGCGGCGCAGGCGCTCGAAGCGCGGCCGCCGCGGCGTCTTCTGCCGGACCGCGGGCGGGACGACCGGCCCCGCTTCCGGGTTCATCGCGTTGACGAGCAGGTGCGTTACGGGGTACATCGTGCCTCCTGAGGCATAACCATCGTTCGGCTAACACAAGTTATGCTATCACATCCGCAACCGGCTATCATGTGTCACCGGTTATGGAGGATCGACCCGCACCCGGAGACCTCGCGCTGCTCGAGCGGTTCGTGAACACCGCGAACCTCGAGGAGGGCACCGACGAGCTCGCGGACGCCGCGCAGCTCACCGCCTGGCTGGGCGAGTCAGGACTCGCGCCCGCGGGATCGGCGTTCGGCGAACCCGACCGCGAGCGCATCGTCGGCTTCCGCGAGGCGCTGCGCGAGCTGCTGCTCGCCAACCACGGCGGGCAGCCGGACCCGGCGGCGATCGCACAGCTCGACCGTGCCGGCACGCTCGGCGTCGTGTTCGATGCCGACGGCACGGCGCACTTCGTCCCGGCCGGCACCGGGGTCGACGCCGTCGTCTCGCGCCTGCTCGGCATCGTCGCGTGCTCGCAGACCGACGGCACGTGGCCGTCCATGAAGGCCTGCCCGGCCGACAACTGCGGCTGGGCGTTCTACGACTACTCGCGCAACCACTCGCGCACGTGGTGCACGATGAGCGTCTGCGGCAACCGCGCGAAGGCGCGGAGCTTCCGCGCCCGTCAGCGGTAGCGGCCGCCCGCCTTCGCCCACTCGAGCAGGTGCTCGACCGAGCAGAAGCCGTCGGGCAGCCGGTGCTCGCCGCGCGAGCGCATGAGCAGCACGTGCGCCTCCTCGAGGTCGGCGCCGCACCACGAGCAGCGATCCAGGCTCGGGTCGTCGGCCGGCGGGCCGGCCTCCCACCAGGCGCCGCGGATCGCCCACGGCACCACGTGCTCGAGCCGGCAGAACACCGCCCGCCGGCTGCCGGCGGGCTCGTAGGCGCGGTAGCCGTCGTCGGGGTCGACGTCGCTCCCGCACCAGCTGCAGCGGTCGCTCAACGGGCCACGTCCGGCAGCACGAAGCGGCGGTCGCCGGCCGCGAGCACGAGCGGCTCGCCCTCGCGCGCGGCGATCGTGATCGGCAGGGCGGGGTCGCGGGTGGCGAAGTCGGCGGTCGCGACGCTGCGGCCGCCGAACGCGCTCGCGAGGCCGAGCACGGCGCGCCCGAGGTTCGTGACGGCGCCCAGCGGCGCCTCCAGCTCGCCGCTCTCGGGGTCGATCGCCAGGGCGGTCGGGGGCGGCGGGCGCAGGTCGGGGAGCGGGCGCGGGCGCGCGTCGACGCTCTCGCCGGCCGGGATCTTCCACGCGCCCTCCGCGTCGGTCAGCTCGAGCGCGCCGTCACTGCAGTCGAGCATCGTCGCGGCCGCGCCGTCGCCGACGTCCACGAGCAGCACGACGCGCAGCGCGCCGGAGCGCTCGGCGAAGGCGCGGACGGTGGCCACGGCCTCCGCGTGACGCGCCAGGATCGCCTGCACCTCATCAGCCACGATTGATGATGGTGCCACGCCGGGTAGCCCGCCCGCCATGCAGGCCCCGTTTCGCGAGCTCACGCCCGAGCTCGACGGCCACGACCCCGCGGCGCTCGCCGACGCCATCCGTGCCGCGATGGAGGACGTGACCTTCGGCGCCCAGGGCGACGACCGCTTCCACCTCGACCCGATCCCGCGCGTGATCTCGGCGGCCGAGTGGGAGCCGCTCGCGGCCGGCCTCGCCCAGCGGGTGCGCGCGCTCGAGGCGTGGTGCGCCGACGTCTACGGGGCGCGGCGGATCGTCGCGGACGGCGTCGTCCCCGCGCGCGTGGTGGAGACGATCGACACGTACGAGCCGCGGCTGCAGGGGGTCGAGCTGCCGCTCTGGGTCGGCATCGCCGGCCTCGACGTGGTCCGCGAGCCGAGCGGCGGCTTCCTCGTGCTCGAGGACAACCTCCGTACGCCGAGCGGCATGGCCTACGCGGTTATCGCCCGTGAGGCCACCGAGCGGCTGCTGGCGCCCGCCGTGCGGCCGCGCGCGCTCGACGATCTCGCGGACCTGCTGTGGGGCGCGCTGACCGCGGCCGCCGGGCGCGACGGGCGCCCGCGCGCGGCCGTGTTCACCGACGGCAAGGACAACGCTGCCTACTGGGAGCACCGGCGCATCGCCGAGCTGCTCGACGTGCCCCTGCTCGAGCCCGGCGACCTCGACCCCGACCGCTTCGACGTTCTCTACCGCCGCTCGAACGGCGACAACCTCGAGCACCCGATCGGGCGGCTGCTGGCCGAGCCGTGGCTCGCCGGCCGCATCGCGCTCGTCAACGCGTTCGGGATCGGCGTCGGCGACGACAAGCTGGCGCACGCCTACGTGGAGGACATGGTGCGCTACTACCTCGGCGAGGAGCCGCTGCTGGGGTCGGTGCGCACGTACGACCTCGGGCGCCCCGAGGTGCTCGAGGAGGCGCTCGACCGGATCGAGGAGCTGGTCGTCAAGCCGCGGGCGTCCTACGGCGGCGACGGCGTGGTCATCTGCCCGCACGCCGAGCCGGCCGACGTCGAGCGGGTGCGGGCCGAGGTACAGGCGGCGCCGGAGGGCCACATCGCGCAGGAGCTGATCCAGCTGTCCTGCCACGCCACGGTGATCGACGGCGCGCTCGAGCAGCGGCACGTCGACCTCCGCCCGTTCGTCTTCCTCGGCCCCGACGGCGCCGCCGGCGTGCTGCCCGGCGGGCTCACGCGCGTGGCGTTCGACGAGGGCGCGCTGGTCGTGAACTCGTCCCAGAACGGCGGCGCCAAGGACACCTGGATCGTCTAGCGGGTCTCGGCCGCGGCGCGGCGCGCCTCGATCTCGTGCGGGTTGTTGCGGTAGCCGCGGTACAGGTACGACGTCCACATCCGCCAGCGGCGGTGCTGGTCCTGCCAGACGTGGCAGAGCTCGTGGACGATGAGGTCCTCGCGGACCTGGTCGAGCGGCCGCTTGATCAGGATCAGCGGCCCGACCTCGTAGCCGTGGAAGCGCCTGAAGCCGGGGATCCGGAAGAGCCAGGGCGTGTGCAGGATGCGCACGCGGTCGATCCGCACCGGCTCGGGGTAGAAGTCGAGCCGGTCCAGCCGCGCCTTCGCGCGGTTCAGGACCGCCGTCTCGGCGGGGCTGCGGGCCACATGGCGGACCCTAGTCCTTGGCGGCGTCGGCGACCTCGGGTCCGCTGGACGCGGCGGCCTCGCTGGCCGGTGTCCGCGCCGACGGAGCGCGCTTCGCCTTGGCCTTCTTCGGCTTCGCGGCCGGGGCCTCCGTCTCGCCGGCGGGGGGCCGCTCGGTCGCGGTCGTGGAGGACGCCGTGGCGGCCTTGGGACCGCGCGGCTTGCCGGGCTTCGCGGCGCCGACGGATGAGGGCGAGCCCGACGGCTTCGGCTTGGCCTTCGCCGCCGGCTTGGACTTGGCGGCGGGCTTGGGCTTGGGCTTCGCCTTCGCGGCCGGCTTGGTCTTCGCCGCCGGCTGCGCCTTCGCCGCCGCCTGGCCGGGGGTCGTCGGCGCGCGGTCGGTCTCCTTCTCGTCGCTGCGCAGCCGCTTCTCGGCGGCCGACACGGCGGCCTTCCCGAGGTCCACGGCGCTGTCGAGGATCTGCTTCGCTCTGCTGGCCATGGGGCCGGTCTTCCCGGCCCGGCTCCCGGCTAAGCGGCGAGGGCCATCAGCGCGTCCCCGCAGGCGATGGCGATCGCCTCGGAGGCGGGGATGCTCGTCACGAGCTCGCCCTCGGGGAGCCGCAGCTCGCCCCACGCGCGGCCGAGCGCGGGCTCGGACACGAAGCACAGCGCGAGCCCGTCCGGCAGCGGCTCCTGAGCCCGCTCCCACGCGGCACCGATCTCGTCCAGGACCTCAGGCGGCGGCCCGGACGGGAGATCGGAGATGTCGTGGGAGCGGGGCATCAGGGGCATCGGTCGGACAGGGAGTGGCACGCTTCACTTCCTTCATCGGCCAGGGCCCGGCGACCTTCATGGGGTGCGGACCCCAAGGCTCTACAAACCCGCCGGATGACGGGCCACGAAGCCCGCCGTGGAGCGCATGGCGTTGCCCCAGCGGGAGCCGGTGACGCGCGAGTTGGAGGTGTCGAAGCGGACGCCGGCGACCTCCATGAAGACGTGGCCGTCGTTCGCGTAGATCGTCACCCACTTGCCGCGGCCGGGCTCGCCCCAGCTCATCAGCGGCCCGGACGCGAGCGGTCCGTTCAGGAGGCCGGCCGCGGCGAGCGCGAACGAGACCGAGCCGGAGCAGTCGTAGCCCTTGTCGAGCCACTTGCCGTGCCCGCCGCCCCACACGTACGGCGAGCGGGCGATGATGTTGCCCGCCTCGATGATCTGCTTGACCTCCTCGGGGGCCTCGAGCGGCGGCAGGGCGACGCCGTTGGGCAGCGCGGTCGCCTTCGTGATGTCGGTGCGGCCGACCTTGCGCGGGCGGGCGCCGGCGGAGGCGGGCTCGGTCGGCTTCGGACCGGGGTCGCTGAGGCCGGGGTCGGCCTCGTCCGACGCGGCGCCGGTGGTGGCGCCGGCCTCGGGCTCGACGACCTTGGGGCGCATCTCGGGCAGCGGCGGAAGCTTGCTCTCCTCCTCCGGCGGCTGGGCCTTCATCGCCGCGACCTGCTTCGGCTCCGGCTCGCTGCCGCCGGCCGCGCTCAGGGCGACGGTGGCGGTGCCGCCGAGGGCGACGACGAGGACGAGCAGGAGCGCGCGGCGCATCAAGTGAGTATGCCTACCCCTCGCTCCAGAAGCTCGTCTGCGCCTTGGCGCCGGGCTTCGTCATCCCGATGTGGATGTGGTCGCGGTGGGCGACGGTCTTGTCGACCTTCTTGCGCAGCTTGCCGCGCTTCGTGTAACAAGGGCTATAGGGCTGGAAGGCCGTCATCCCCGCCCCCCAGTACCCGCAATCCCAGATCAGCTCCTGCACGCCCATGCGGCGGGCGAGTGCCTGCGGGTTGCCGGCGGCGTCGGGGGCGAGCAGGAGGCGGAAGAGCTTGTCGGCGGCCTTGCGGTCGGACTTGACGGCGACGTCGAGGTGCCAGTCGATCGCGCGGTTCTCGGCGTGCAGCGAGGCCGAGTCCTTGCCCCACTTCTCGCAGCGGTAGGAACCCCAGAACACGCCGCGGGTGTTGGCGGCGAGCCACTCGCTAAGGGCGACGACTCCCGGCTTCGTGCGCTTGTTGCACTTCGTCGCGCGGTCGTAGCGGGAGTCCTCGATGGCGACGTCGATCAGCGCGTCGGCGGGGTTGTCGGCGACCGGCGGGAGCGGGTCGGGGAGCTTCGGGTACGCGTGGGCGCTGGTCGCGAGCAGGGCGAAGACCAGGACCGGCAGGAGGAGACGCATCTCCTCTGGGATCGGACGCCGTTGCCGGGCCTTGAATAGCGCGGCGCGTTATTCAAGGAAACCGCCGTATCCTTTACTTACGTCCGGCGCTTAGTAAAGGATCCGAGCGGTGATCGAGGTGATGAGCGAGCGAGCAGGCCGACTCGTCACGGTCCACTCTGGGCCGGACGGCTATGCGGCGTTCGTGCCCGCCCCGCTTCCTCCGGACCCCCCGCTCAGCATCGACGACCGGCTCCAGAGCCTCCTGGACGAGGCGAATCAGGCGCTCGGGCGCTTGGACGCCGTCACGCTGCTCCTGCCAGACCCCGCGCAGTTCCTCTACTCCTACATCCGCAAGGAGGCGGTGCTGTCCTCGCAGATCGAGGGCACGCAGTCCTCGCTCTCGGACCTGCTGCTGTTCGAGAACGAAGCGATCCCCGGCGCACCGCTCGACGACGTCGAGGAGACGTCGAACTACATCGCCGCGATGAGCCTCGGTCTCAGTCGCATCGCCTCGGGCGAGCTGCCGCTCAGCAACCGCCTGCTGCGGGAGGTCCACGCGCGGCTCATGCATGGCGTGCGAGGAGGCGACCAGGCGCCCGGGAAGTTCCGCCGCAGCCAGAACTGGCTGGGCGGCACCCGACCAGGCAACGCGCGGTTCGTCCCGCCGCCCGCACCCGAGGTTCAGCCGGCGATGAGCGACCTCGAGCGGTTCCTTCACGACGCATCGGCTCCCATCCTCGTCAAGGCCGCACTCGCCCATGCGCAGTTCGAGACCATCCATCCGTTCCTGGATGGCAACGGCCGCGTGGGCCGGCTCCTCATCACGCTCCTGCTCACGTCGGAGCGCGTCCTCCAGCAGCCGCTGCTCTACCTCAGCCTCTACTTCAAACAGCATCGCGACACGTACTACGAACGCCTGCAGGCCGTCCGGATCCACGGCGCGTGGGAGGAGTGGCTCGCGTTCTTCCTCGAGGGAGTCGTCACGGTCGCCGGCTCGGCGACGGAGACGGCGCGCAGGATCAGGGCGCTCGTCGATCGCGACCGCGAGGCGATTCACGGACTCGGCCGCGGAGCCGCGTCGGCCCTGCGGGTGCACGAGCTCGCGGGTCGCCGCATCGTGCTGTCCTCGCGCGTAGCAGCGACGGAGCTCGGGCTGAGCGTGCCGACCGTCAATGCCGCGCTCGGCCGGCTTGAAGCAGCCGGGATCCTGCGCGAGGCGACCGGTCGCCGGCGCGGCAGACTGTACGTGTACGACGACTACCTGCAGCTCCTGCAGGCGGAGCAGTGACAGTCAGACCGCGGCGGGGACGCGGATGGCCTGGGCGAGGTCCTCGATCAGGTCCTCGGCGGCCTCGATCCCGCAGCTCAGGCGGATGAGGTCCTTCGGCACCGCGGCGGCGGAGCCCTCGACGGACTGGTGCGTCATCGCCTGCGGCACCTCGATCAGCGACTCGACGCCGCCGAGCGACTCGGCGAGGCTGAAGACCTCCGTGGCGCCGGCGATGCGGGTCGCGTCGGGATGGCGGAAGGAGACCATGCCGGAGAAGCCCGGCCAGCGGACGTCGGAGACCTCGGGGACCGACTGCAGCCACTCGCTGACCGCGCGCGCGTTCTCGCTGTGGGCGCGCATGCGGACGTCGAGCGTGCGGATGCCGCGGTGGACGAGGAAGGCGTCGAGCGGCCCCGGCACGGCGCCGATCGAGTTCTGGACGAACTTGACCGCGTCGTGGAGCGCTTGCTCGCGGACGATGACCGCGCCGCCGACGGCGTCGCTGTGGCCGCCGATGTACTTCGTCGTCGAGTGGACGACGGCGTCGGCGCCGAGCTCGAGCGGACGCTGGTAGACGGGCGTCGCGAACGTGTTGTCGACCGCCACGAGCGCGTTGCGCCGGCGTGCGATGACCTGCTCGATGTCGACGACGTTGAGCGTCGGGTTCGTCGGGGTCTCGACCCAGACGAGCTTGGTGTCGTCGGTGACGGCCTGCTCGAGGGCGTCGAGGTCGGTCTGGTCGACCATCGTGTAGTTCAGGCCCCAGCGCGCGAGGACCTTGTCGACCAGCCGGTAGGTGCCGCCGTAGAGATCGTTGGGGATGACGATGTGGTCGCCGGCCGCGGCGACCGCGGTGATCAGCGCGTGCTCGCCCGCCATGCCGCTGCTGAAGGCGGAGGCGAGGCCGCCCTCCAGCTCGCCGAGGGCCCGCTCGAGCGCGGCGCGGGTCGGGTTCGCGGAGCGCGAGTAGTCGTACTCCTCGACGAACTCGCCAGGGCTCGGCTGGACGTAGGTGCTGGCCTGGTGGATGGCGGGGACGACGCCGCGGTAGGCGGGATCGGGCTCGAGGCCGGCGTGGACGGCGCGGGTGGCGAAGCGGGTCATGAGACCAACGACTCCAGCAGGTCCGCGCGGGTGACGATCCCGACCGGGCGGCCCGCCTCGGTGACGGTCAGCGCCTGGCCCTCGCCGGCGAGCAGCTCGACCGCCTCGCGCACCGGGTCGATCGTGTCCACGGCGGGGAACGGCGGCTCCATCACGTCGGCGATGTCGCTGTTCATCAGGTCCGGGTTGTCGATGGCGCGCTTGAGCAGCCCGCGCTCGCCGACGCTCCCGACCACGTCGTCGCCGCTGACCACCGGGAGCTGGCTCACGCGGTGCTCGTGCAGCAGGCTGATCGCGTCCTTGACCTTCTGGTGCGTCTGCACGGTCACGAACGGCGGGATCTCGCCGGCCGCGGTCTTCTCCCTGAGGACGTCGCCGACCGTGCGGTCCTCGCTGCGCTCCAGGAAGCCGTACTGACGCATCCAGGCGTCGTTGAAGATCTTGCTCAGGTAGGCGCGGCCGCCGTCCGGGAGGATCGTCGCGACCATCGCGTTCGTGTCGTCGATCTCGGCCGCCACCTGGAGCGCGGCGTGCACGGCAAGGCCGCACGAGCCGCCCACCAGCAGGCCCTCGTCGGCGGCCAGCTTGCGGGTCGTGACGAAGCTGTCGCGGTCGGAGACGGTGACGTAGCGGTCGACCACGGACGGGTCGAACGTCTGCGGCCAGAAGTCCTCCCCCACGCCCTCGACGAGGTACGGATGAACCTCGTCGTTGGAGTAGATGCTGCCGACCGGGTCGGCGCCGATGACCTCGATCTCCGGGTTCTGCTCGCGCAGGTAGCGCGCCACGCCGGTGATCGTGCCGCCGGTGCCGACGCCGCACACGAAGTGGGTGATCTTCCCGCCCGACTGGCGCCACAGCTCCGGCCCGGTGGTGAGGTAGTGCGTCTCCGGGTTGGCGGGGTTCGCGTACTGGTTGGGCTGGAACGCGCCCGGGATCTCCTCGGTCAGGCGGTCGGCGACGCGGTAGTAGGACTGCGGCGAGTCGGGGCTCACGTCGGTCGGGGCGACGACGACCTCGGCGCCGTACGCGCGCAGCAGGTCGATCTTCTCCTTCGACATCTTGTCCGGCATCACCGCGATCACGCGGTAGCCCTTCAGCCGGGCCGCGATCGCGAGGCCGGTGCCGGTGTTGCCGCTCGTCGGCTCGATGATCGTGCCGCCCGCCCGCAGCCGCCCGTCCTTCTCGGCGGCCTCCACCAGCCGCATCGCCACGCGGTCCTTGATCGAGCCGCCGGGATTGAACAGCTCCAGCTTCGCCACCAGCTGCGGCTTCACGCCGGCGCCGATCCGGCTCAGCCGCACCAGCGGCGTCTCACCCACCGTGTCGAGGATCGAGTCCTTGATGTCGGCGTGGCTGGATGTCGCAGGCGTGCTCATGCGCGTGACTATAGGTCTTCGCGTGCGCCTCCCGGGAAGCTAGGTCGGGCCACGCCGTGGCTCGTCCGGACGCTGCGCAGGTTCCTGATAGCACAGCCGGCTACGAGCGTTGTCACGCGACTCACCAGTGCGAAAACTTTCGCAATTTGCGAGCACTTTGCCGCAAAGCTGCACATAGAACCCGCCCGATTCCGCTAGATCAGGCAGGAGCCGGCAGAGGGCTCGGCTCCCGACCTGGAGGAGCAAGTCACAGGGAGGGCTCTGGCGTTGGCAGTGGCAAGCATCGACGGTGGTCTCGCCGACGAGGCACGCGCCCGGGTGACGGCGGTCGCGACCCGCCACGAGCGGGCGCTCCTGCGCGTCGCGCGCCAGGCCTCGCTCTGCCAGGACGACGCGCTCGACGCCTACCAGCGCGCCTTGGAGATCTTCGTCCGGCGAGTCGAGACCGTGGAGCCGGCGACCGAGCTGGCCTGGCTCAAGGTCGTCGTCCGGCACGAGGCGATGGCGATCCGGCGGGCGCGCTGCGAGTCCGTCGCCGGCGAGGAGCTCGACCTCGACGAGCACGTGCCGGGCGGCGAGCGCAGCGTCGAGGAGCAGATCGCGTCGAGCGAGCGCGTGCGGCGATCGGCGGAGGCGCTGCGGGCGCTCAAGCCCGACGAGGCCAAGGCGCTGATGATGAAGGCGAACGGCCTCTCGTACGAGGAGATCGGTGCGGCCAACCAGTGGTCGTACACGAAAGTGAATCGCGCGGTGACCGAAGGGCGGCGCCACTTCCTCGAGGCGTATCGGGGCATCGAGGCGGGTGAGGAATGTGAGCGGTTCGAGCCGATCGTCGTCGCGCTCAGCACCGGGTCGGCGACGGCCGCCGAGGTGCTCCGCATCCGCCCGCACCTGCGCCATTGCACGGCCTGCCGCGCGGCGGTCCGCGACCTTCATCTCTCGCGGCTGCGCCGCGCGTCCCTGTTCTGGCCTGTGTTCGCGCTGGTGGAGCCGCTCGGTCGTCTCACGAACTTGAAGCACGAGGCTGCGGCCCTGTTCCACCGGGCGCAGGCGTCCGATCTGGCGACGTCGACCGGCCTCGCCGGGTCCGCGGGCGGCGGTCGCGTCGCGACCGTCGGCGCGGTCCTCGGGCTGTGCCTCGGCGGCGCGAGCGTCGGCACCGTCTGCGTGGTGACCGGGACGGTGCCGGACCTCAGCCCGGATCCTCCGGCTCGCGAAGCGGCCCGTCCGCAGCCGAGAGAGCGTGGGCCGGCGCGGGTCCCGAGGGCGGCGCCGACCGGCCAGCCCGTGGCCACCGTCTCGACTTCCCCCCCGTCGCGCAATCCATCACCACAGCCGGCCC
>Ga0081538_10000912_pt1 | contig 31842 bp, 33 predicted proteins | sample TabmetS5T2R1_FD_71022 | JGI IMG/M metagenome (GOLD analysis project Ga0081538, IMG submission 71022) | Tabebuia heterophylla rhizosphere microbial communities from the University of Puerto Rico - S5T2R1 | ecosystem: Host-associated > Plants > Roots > Rhizosphere ...
GGCCCCCCCGGCGCCCGCCCCCCGGGCCCCGCCCGGCCCAACGCCCCCCCGGCCCCTGGGGGGGGGGCGGGGGGGGGGGGGGGGGGCCCCCCCCCCCCCACGAGCCGAGCTCAGCCGGCCGCGAGGCCGACGGCGCCGGTGGGAAGCCCGCCGACCGACCCGACCACGTCGAGGCTCCCGTCGCGGTTGACGGCGAATCCCTGCACCTCGGGCGCGCCGCCGTTCAGCGTGTACAGGAAGCGGCTGCCAGGCGTCAGCGCCATGTCCAGCGGTGTGGCCCCGGTCGCGGCGGTGACCCCGTCCGCGTCGAGCAGCGTCAGGCCGCCGTCGTCCGCGATCCGGTAGCCGGAGATCGAGTTGCTCCCGGTGTTGGTCGTGTAGGTGAAGTGGCCTTTCTTCGTCACGACGACCCAGCAGGCGGCCGTCTCGGTCGTGGCCACGTTGGGCGTGATCGGCGTGATCGTCCCGTTGGCTGCGAGCGAGTACGAGGAGAGCACGCTCGCGTCGGGCGCGCCCCCGAAGGCCTCGGAGACGATCAGGCGGCCGCGCTTGTCGAAGGCGAATCCGAACGGCGTCTCGCCGGCGGACGGCTGCGCGTTCGGGTCGCTCGCGAAGGCGAAGAACCCGACCCTGTAGGTGACGATCAGGTTGGTCGCCTTCTCTGTGACCACGAGGTGACGCCCGTTAGGGCTGAACTCGATCTGCGCCGGATCGGGCGTCGCCGAGCTCAGCGGCCGACTCGACCCGGGCAGCGGAACGAGCTGACCGAAGAGCGCGAGGAACCCCTTGATGTTCGCCGGCGTGGTCGCGTCGCCCTTGTTGAGGACGTAGACGAGCTTGCCGCGCACGGTGAGGCTGATCGGCCCGACTCCTCCCGAGGGAGCGACGTCGGTCAAGCTGACCGCACCGCCCCGCCCGAAGCGGAGCATGGAGATCGTGTTGTCCCCGGCGTTCACGGCGAAGAGCCGGCCGTCGTCGAGGACGAGCGCGCCCTGCGAGCCGAGCCCCGCGCCTGTTCCGAGGCCGCCGGTCGGGACGGTGCCGTCCGGGGTGAGCGAGCCGTCGGCGGCGCGGTCGAAGACGGCCACCGCGTTCCCGGACGCCTCGTTCGTGAGCGTGTAGACCGCGCGGCTACCTCCCGATGCCATAGCTGGGGCAGCCAGGACGAGGAGCGCGAGGCCGACCGCGGCCGCTACGGCCAGCGTCGTGAGCTTGTGCATCCCGTTCTCCTTTCGTTGGAGCGGGAGGGACGCTACGAGCCAAACCTTTCGCCTCCGTTGCGCCGGCCTTAGCAGATGCTTAACGCGAGGCGGCCGCCGCTAGACTGTCACCCGCGCGGGGCTATAGCTCAGCTGGGAGAGCGCCTGGATCGCACCCAGGAGGTCGCCGGTTCGAGTCCGGCTAGCTCCATGAAAGAGCCTGTAAAACGCAGGCTCTTGTTGTCTCTATCGTCAACAAGATAGTACAGTGAGATCATCTCGGTGAATCTGAGGTATCCGGCGCCGCTCAGATCGCCCCGCGGGGCGCGGATCAGCAGGCCGGGTCGTAGTCGCGGCCGGGGAGGAACTCCTCCCACTCGGCGCGCGTGAGGCGCCGGCCGGCAACCTGGCAGGCGTGGCGTGCCAGCGACTCCGGCCGGATGTCCCAGCGGTATGCGCGGCCGGTGTCGTAGCTGGCGATGAGTCCCGCGCCGTCCGGCGTGAAGTACGGCGCGACGGCACCTACGCCGCGGCCGGGACCGGGAAGCGGCGTGCCGAATTCCTGCTGGGTTTCGATGTCCCACAGCCTCACCGTCCGGTCCTGGCTGCCCGTGGCGAGCAAACGGCTGTCGGGGCTGATGGCAAGGGCGCGGATATCGCCGACATCGCCGACCAGGAGCCGCGTAAGCGGCTTCCAATTCGCGGTCGACCACACATGCGAGAGGCCATTCGGGTAGCCCACAGCCAGCAGCCGGCCGTCTGGACTGAAACGCACGGCTGTGGGCGTGTCGGGGACGGCTAGGCGTGTCACGCGACGCCGGCTGCGCGCGTCCCATACCTCGAGTGTCCCGTTCTGGCCGTCCTGGTCGACGAGCACAATGGTCAGCCCGCGTCCGTCCGGGCTGACCTGAACGTCGCTGACTGCGCGACCAAACCGCAGTGGAACGCCAAGCGCCCTCGCGTCCTGCAGGGACCACAGCCGGACGGTCTTGTCGTCGCTGCCGGTGGCCAGTAGTCGCCCGTCGGCGCTGATCGCCGGTGGCAAGACCTCGCCGCGGTGGCCGGGCAGGCGGCTCACCACCCGTCCACGGTCGACGTCCACGCGCGCGAGGAAACCGTTCGGGCCGCTGACGATCAAGAGGTGGCTGCCGGGCTCGAAGCCGAGCCCATGGACCGGGCCGGTGGCGACGGGGATCGGCGCCTGCCTGGCGAGGGTGCGCGCGTTCACGATGCTGATCGCGCCGTCGTCCTGGCCCCTCGCGATCAGCCGACCGTCAGAGCTGAGCGCAAGTGGGGCAGAGCCGAGCGGCACGAAGACCGATCGCTCGGAGGAGGGCACGCCGGTGCTAAACGGCCGGCCGAGGCGGCGAGTCCCGACGAGATCCCAGATGAACACGGCCGCACCCGGGCCGGCCGTGTAGAGGGTCCTGCCGTCGCGGGTGATCTGGGGCGAAAGCACGCGCCCGGCCTGCCCGGACAGCGTCTCGCGTGCGACTGCTTGCCGGACATCCCAGAGGATCACGTCGCTGTCAGCGCCCGTGGTGACGAGCGTGTGGCCATCGGGGGTGAAGCGGGCGCCGAAGACCTCCGCGACGTGGCGGCCCAGTGCCCTGCGCTGCTCTCCCGTGTTCAGGTTGAGAAACCGTACTGAGCCGTCCGCACCGCCGATGGCCACCGTGTGGTCGTCAGGAGCGAGCGCTGTCGGCCAAAACTGCGAGGCGTCATGCCCGCCGACCGGCCAGCGCCTCAGCATGCGCAGGTTCTCTGCATCGCGCAGGATGGTCTCGTCCTCCCCGACCGCCACCAGGCGGCGCCCGTCGCTCGTGATCATCAGCGAGGTCCCGCCGGCGCGGTTGACCGGCACAGGGCCGAACCGCGGCGCACCTGTTTGCGCGTCGAAGCGCAGGAACACCGCCGGCCCCTTCGCATCGAAAGACAAGCGGGAAAGAATGACTTCGACCGTCCGCCCATCAGGCGAATAATCCAGCCCGCTGATGAACCGGGCCGGCCGCCCTGACATACGCGCAACGACGCGGCGGCTCCGGACATCGAACACCGTCAATGTTGCACCCCGCACCGAGTCATACCCGACTGCCAGGCGGCTGCCATCAGGGCTGAATGCCAGGTCGGCGATGATCGCGTACCCGGACGTGGGCTCGAGCGTGGCGAGGCGCCGCCGCGTGCGCGTGTCGAACAGGAAGACCTTGTTGGAAAAGGTGCCGGCGGCGAGGGTGCGCTCGTCGGGGCTCAGCTCGACGGTTGTGATGGGCTCGTCGTCGCCGCGCAGGACGCCCAGGGCGGCCGGACTCTTCAGCAGCGCCGCGAGCAGGTTGCCGCGGGTCTGCACCGAGTCATCGAGCGCGACGCCCTGACGCGCGAGCAGCAGCGCGCGGTCCAAGTCATCCTCGACGAGGGCGCGCGCGCCCAGCCGCTGAGCGTCCGCCGCCACCGCCTGCTCCCGCGCCCTGGCCCGCTGCTCGAATGCGACGACCCCGGCGATCACAGCGAGCACGAGCAGTACCGCGACGCTCGCGAGCATCGCGCGCAGACGCCGCTGGGAGCGCTCGCTCGCCCTGCGGCTGTCGTTCAGGAAGGCACGTTCGCGCGCGTTGAGCTCCGGCTCATGGGCGGCGGACCACTCCAGCGCCGCGGCCAAGCGGGCGCCGCGGTACAGCTCTCCGGAGTCGCGGCCGGCCGCGTCCCAGTCGCGCGAGGCGATGCCCAGACGCTGGTGCAGGCGACGCCCGTGCGCGTCCTCCTCCAGCCAGCCCCGCAACCGCGGCCACTCGCGCAGCAGCGCCTCGTGCGCTACCTCGACTTCCCCCTCGCCGATCGTCACGAGGCGGTCGGCCGCCAGCGTGGTCAGGACCTCGGCGACCCGCTCGTCGCGCTCGGCTTCCAGCTCGGTAAGCGCGACGCGCCGGCGCACGACGGAGTCGCCCTCGCCCTCGCCCGACAGCCGCAGCAGGATCCTCCGCGCGACCTGGCGGCGTTCGGGGTCGAAGCGCGCGTACGCGCCCTCCGCCAGCCGGGCGACGGCGCCGTGCACGCCACCCAGCTGCTCGTAGGCCCTGAGGCGCAGGCGCCGGCCGTCGCGGTGCTGCCACAGCTCGAGCAGGGCGGTGGAGAGCAGTGGCAGGGCGCCCGGCTCGCCCTCGACGTCGGCGATCAGCCTGTCGACGAGGGCCGGTTCGACCTGCAGCCCGGCCCGGCGCGCGGGGAGCTCGATCGCGCGGCGCAGCTCATCGCGGCGCATCGGTCCGACAAGGACGTGGTTGGCCCCCAGCAGGCGAGACAGCTCCGGATAGGCCGCGCAGCGTCCGTAGAAGTCGGCTCGCACGGCGACGAGCACCAGCGCTGGCCGACGCGGGTCGCGCGCCGCGCCGAGCAGGGCGTCGACGAAGGCAGCGCGCTCGGCCTCGTCCCGACAGGCGGTGAAGACCTCCTCGACCTGATCGACGGCGACGACTAGCCGGCCGCGCGGGACCGCGTCCGCAATGCCCTGCTCGAGCGCGCGCATGGGCTGCTCGCCCGGGCGCAGCAGCGCAAGCGCCCAGCGCTCGCTGCCCGGCAGCACCCCGGCGGCGAGCGCGGCCAGCAGGCCCGCCTTCAGCGCCGACGACTTGCCGCTCCCCGACGGGCCGACGACACCTAAGAACGGCGCGCCCGCCAAGCGGGCCACCATCTCGGCCACGAGACGCTCGCGCCCGAAGAAGACCCCGGCGTCGTCCACGTCGAACGACGCCAGCCCCTTGAACGGGCACACGACGACAGCAGGCTCGCTGTCCTGTCCCGCGCGCTCGCGAACGCCCTGCAACTGGACGACGCTGCCTGCGAGGTCGTCCTCGGCGGACCGTAGGCGTGCGCGCTCCGTCGCCGCGTGGCCGGCTGCATCGGCCAGCCGCCGTTCCGCCTGCCCTCGCGCCCACTTGTCCGCAGCCCGGTGCACGAGCTCGGGGAGCCCGCCGCTCTCCTCGGCCAGCCGTGCGACCGGCACGTCCACGTTCCCGGGCGCGTACCGGCGGGCAACGGCGGCCACGCCGTCGGCGTCGAGCGGGCCGAGCGTGATCACCGGGTCAGCTCGGAGGACGCCCGCCAGCTCAGCGTCCTCGGCCGTGGCCAGGACGAGCAGCGGCAACCCTGCCAGTTGCCCCTCGCAGAGCTGCGCGAGCGCCGCACTCTCCTCGGTCGGGAGGTGGTTCACGTCGTCGAGAACGAGAAGCGTGGGGCAGCGCGCCGCCCGCACGCCGTCGAGCGCGTGGCGCGCGGCCTCGAGCCCATCCAGGCCGGAGGCATAGAGCACGGCGTGGCCGTCGCGGTGGATCTCGCCTGCCAGCTCGGCGACCAGCCGCGTCTTGCCCATCCCGGGCTCGCCGGCCACCAAAACCAGCCGCCCGGCGCGTTTGCAGGCGCGCCTCCAGTGCTCGCGCAGCCGGCCGAGCTCGCGATCGCGGCCCACCAACGGCGTGCGAGTCTCCAGCTCCTCGGGCAGCTCATCCGCGTCCCCCATCGACAGCTCGAGCGACGGGTCCTGACGCAGGATCGCCTCTTGCAGTCGGCGCAGCTCTGGACCCGGCTCGACGCCGATCTCCTCGACGAGCGTCGCGCGCGCGCGTCTGTAGGCCTCAAGCGCCTCGGCCTGCCTGCCGCAGCGATACAGCGCAAGCATGCGCTGCGCGTGCAGCTTCTCGCGAAGGGGATGCTTTGCCACGAGCCCGTCTAGCTCGGCCACGAGCCGGCGGTGCCGGCCCGCCTCCAGATCGCCGTCGACGGCCAGCTCAACCGCCGCCATGCGCAGCTCCTCCAGGCGGCGAATCTCCCCGGCGGCGAACGGCTCGTCGGCCAAATCGTCGAGCGCCGGGCCGCGCCAGAGCGCTAGCGCCGCTCGCGCCGCTCCCTCGGCCACCAGCCGCTCGAAGCGCGCTGCATCCACGGCATCCGCGCCGAGCCGAAGCTCGTAACCCCGCCCGCGCGTGACGATCTCCGCGCCGTTGCCGCTTGCCGATAGCGCCTTGCGCAGCTGCGACACGTAGAGCTGCACCAGCTTGACCGCGGTCGCCGGCGGACGTTCCCCCCACAGGCCGTCGATCAACCGATCCGTCGAGACTGTCTTCCCGGGACGGAGGGCAAGCATCGCCAGCACTGCGCGGGGCTTGCCGCCGCCGAGAGCGAGCGGGTGGCCATTTTCGCTGACCTCAAAGGGTCCCAAGACCCGGATTTCCAACACGCCTGCGATAGAGGCTACGCCTGCCGAGAGCGCGCTTCAAACCGCGCCTTCTACCCGCTCTGGGGGTGGGGCTCTACCGCCCTGCGCAAGGGTCGGAGACATGCAGAATCTTCAAGGAAGGAGCCGGCTGACGAGGCGCCTGGTTCTCGGACTCGCGGTCGCAGCGATCGCAGCGCCCGTGGCGCAGGCCGATCTCACGACTCTGACCGACTATCCTCCCGCGGTCGCGCGGGAGGCGGCGAGGTCGTACGGCCCGCTCCCGGTCACGCGGATCAAGACCTTGACGGACTATCCTCCCGCGGTCGCGCGGGAGGCGGCGAGGTCGTACGGCCCGCTCCCGGCGACGCCGATCCAGGTCGTCAGCAAGCCTGACGGCTTCGACTGGCGCAAAGGGGCGATTGACGCGGCCACGGTTTTGGCGCTCGTGCTGGTCGGCGCCGGCGTGCTCGTCGGCACTTGGCACAAAAGCCACCGGCGCACCGCTTGACGACACCACAAGGAGGCATCCGACGAACACCTGCAGCGCCGATCAGCGCCTGAAGGACCTACAGAGCGTCGCACAGCTGGGGTGGGCGCGTCACCCGCCGGCTGAAACGATCGGTCGGGGCGCCGGAGCTCCTGGCCAAGATCGACTCCGTTGACGAGTCAGACAACTCGAAGTGACACGTTCTTGACACAGATGGAGCGTGACGGCGCGTGAAGCGGAGTGAAGTTGGCTCGGCATAGAGGCCAAAAATCCCTGCTAACGCGATGGTTCGTGAGGTGCGACGAAGAACGATGAAAGGGCCGCGCATGCACGAATCTGGATCGCACCCAGGAGGTCGCCGGTTCGAGTCCGGCTGGCTCCATTCGGTTGGAAACCCCCTTGCTGAGCGGGTTTGCGACGTCCGCTGCAGCCTGGATGCGGATCCAGGAGCTCGCTGTCTGTCCCAAAGCTCTGCCTCCCATCCCCAAAAACGCGGGTGGCCGTGTGCCGTGTATCCCTCTAGTTCAGCGGAAGGAGGGACATCGACGCTAGAGGGTCGAACTGGGCGTGGATGGTCGGATCCAGGAGCTCGCCGGTTCGAGTCGGCCTAGCTCCCTCAAGGCGAAGCGCCCTTGTTGAGCGTGTTGCCGGCGTGTCATGCACCGCGGTCCTCGCATCCTTTGGATCCAGGAGCTCGGCTTCCATCCCAGAATCTCGTTTCCGACCACGGGTTCAGGCCGTGCGCAGCGCGTCGATCGTCGCCGTCTCGACGAGGCCGGAGGCGGCGCGCGCCAGCTCCTCGTCGGAGGTGACGAGGACGTCCGCCTGTAGCTGCGTCAGCGCCACGTACTCGGCGTCGTAGGTTGTCTCCCATCCCAACTGGTCTGCGACCTTCCACGCCCGGCGCTGGAGCACCTTGTCCCTGAGGAAGCGAACCTTCAGCGAGTTGATGCGCGTCACCCGCTCGATCCCCTCGGCGGCAGAGATCTCACCCCGGCGGGCCGCCTCGTACAGTGTCGACAGCGCCTGCGAGCGAACGAGTGTGGGCGCGACGAGCTTGTGCTCGGCGGCGACATCGAGCTCGCCGGCGGCTATTCGGAGCAGGATCTCGCAGTCGACGACAAGGCGGGTCACGTTCGCCAGACGCTACACGCGGTCGATCGCACAGAGTGGATCACTGACCTCGTGCGCAGTCGGCGAGCAGCTCGATCAGGCTGAGCGCGAGTCGCAGCGTCCTCGCGTCGACGTCGCGCTCGGGGGCGTAGGTGGCGAGGGTCGCGGCTCGCGTGACACACCTGTCGCCCTCGCCGCTCGGGCGTGAACGGATCGCGGCTCCGCTCGGCACCCGACGCCCGCTCTAGCGACTGCCAGCCGACACCGCGCGGACCAGCCGATGACTTCTGCGTCGCCCCCAGGTCCTACCTGTCGAGAATGCGGGCCTCCCGACGGAAGGAGAGTGGCCGTGCACGCAGCACTGGTGACATTGACGATCGAACCAGATCAAGCGCCGGCGGCGGCTCAGGCGCTCGTAAACGACATCCTCCCAACGGTCCGCTCCGCCCCTGGCTTCGTCGCCGGCTATTGGCTGGAGCCCGCCGACGGCAATGGCTTCTCGGTTGTCCTATTCGAGACCGAGGAGCAAGCACGCGACGCAACTCCGCCCGTGAGCAGTTGGGCCGCTCCCGGCGTCACGATCGAGGGCGTCGAGTTTCGGCGAGTGGCCGCCGGCGCCTGAAGATGTCGTTCAGGCTGATGGTCGAGCCGGTCGTCATGGGGCGGCGGCGGGCGCCTCTGCCTCCGTTGCGCAACGAGGCTCGGTCGTTTTGGGGATGGAGCCTGCCCGATCCCAAAACCCCTGGGCAAGCGCGGGGTATCCGAGGGGTTCTCCACCGCTGGATTAGCTGGAAACCCGCTTCTGGAGCGGGTTTGCCGATGTCGCGCTTCTGAATCGCACCCAGGAGGTCGCCGGTTCGAGTCCCGCTAGCTCCATCGCCGCGCTAACCCGCTCTACGAGCGGGTTTGCGGCCTGGCTTGCGCGCGGGATCCGGGCGTCCTCTGGAGCCAGAAGCTCGCCTTCCATCCCCAAAACCTGTCTCAGATCCCCAGGAACCTCAGGAAGAGCGCGGATTCTCGATCCTGCCGGTTGCGTAATACCGCTGTGTGCTCGGTTTCCTCGAGCTCTCGGAGGGCCATCCAGCCGGGGCGCTGGCCCATCTGCGGGCGGCGCTCCCGGCGCGCGAGATGGGGGGGTTACGACGAGCCGGGACAGACGTGGGAGCTGCCCGACCTCCTCGAGGCGCTCGTCGCCGTGGGGAGCTCGACGAGGCCGAGGCGATCGCCGCGGCCGCCGAGGAGCGGGCGCGGAGCCTCGACCGGGGCATGGGCGCTCGCGGTTTCGGCGCGCGCGCGGGCGGTGGTCGCCGCCCGCGGCGATCTCGACGGCGCCTTCGCCCCTTCGAGGGGCGCTCGCGGAGCACGTCCGCACGCGGGATCCGTTCCAGCACGCCCCGTACCTGCTCGCCCTCGGGACCACGCAACGGCGGGCAAAGCGGCGCGGCGCCGCGCGGACGACCCTAAAACAGGCGCTCGCGGGCTTCGAGCAGGTCGGAGCCCGCTCGGGCTAAGAACACACCGGCCTAGCTGGCGCGGATCGGCGGACGGGCGCCCGCACGGGGTGCGCTCACCGCGAGCGAGCGCCGATCGCCGCGCTCGTCGCCGAGGGGCGTACGGACCGCGAGGTCGCCGGCGCTCTTCGTCAGCGAGCACGCGGTGGCGACCGCGCTCACGCGCATATACCGAAAATTGGGCGTCCGCTCGCGGGCCGAGCTGGCGAGCCGGCTACCCCGCGACAAACAGGACTCGAGGCGAGCAAACAACTGAGGTTTTCAACTTTCGCGGGGGCGCGCCGGGTGGGACGCTTTGCCCATCATCGAGAGAGGAGAAACCATGAAACGCCTGTTCGTCTCGGCCCTTCCGGCGGACCCGGTACGCGGGGTGAGAGACTCGGGCTCGTCCCAGGTGACACGCCGTCCTACCCCTGTAGGTTTGGGAACGCGCCTCGCTTCGGGCTTTGTCTTTCTTGTGCTCGCGTTCAGCGGATGCGGGGGAGACACCGCCACTGACGAGGTATCTCCGGAGGAACCCGAAACTGCGGAGCAATCCGGGTACGAGCAGGGATACCAGGCCGGTTACATTTGGTGCAAGGGCTTCACACCGAGGCTAGTGGCGGGCGAGTTCGAGGTGTCGTCCGACGAGCCGAAAGTAGCGGCGGAAGCTTTCGCGGACAGCTTCGAGCCTGAGCAACGGCAAGGCGCGTACGAAGGCTGCTACGACGGGCTCTTGGGTAGGCCGGCGCGAATCCAATGACCGTAGCCCGCAAGTGCCCGCGCCGCCGTCGTCGTGAGGGGTTCAACTGTGCCGAGCTACCTCGTCGAGACGTACCGGTTGGTGGCGGTGCTCTGGAGGACGAGCGACGTCATCGTGATCCGAACCACGTGGTCAGCGCGTCGCGCAATCCGGTGTCGGTGCCGTCGCCCACCCACGCCACGTATCCATCAGGTCGGATGAGAACGGCGGCCGGGGCTGCAACCTGACCCAGAACCGGAAGCGGCCAATCGCCGTCATATTCGGCGTCGATCGCCAGCACTCGGTCCGACCATGGGAAGGTATCCCAAGCCCAGGGCTTGCCGAGGTTCAGCAGGACCCCTCGGGCGTCGTGGAGGAGGGCGAACACCCGCACCGCGCCGTTGGCGGTAACGAGGTCCAGATCGGGCATGCGGCGCCCGAGCAGCGGGTGTCCCTCGCAGGTCGTAGTGGATGTCGAGACCGGAGAGCATCCCGGCGAACCGCCGGCGCGGCTCGTCCATGCCCAGCAGTTCGGCCATGGTGTCGCGAAGGGCCTGGTGGCGGTCGTCCGGGGTGCTGAGCGCGACTTGCGCCATGGTGTTGTGCAGCACCCGGGCCGCGACGGGATGCCGTTCGGCGTGGTAGGTGTCCAGGAGGCTCTCCGGTGATGTCCCGTCGACCACCTGGGCCAGCTTCCAGCCCAGGTTCACGGCATCCTGCACGCCGGTGTTGAGGCCCTGGCCGCCCCTGCGGGGGGTGCACGTGTGCGGCGTCCCCGGCGAGCAGCACACGGCCCTGGCGGTAGGAGGCTGCCTGCCGCGTCATGTCGGTGAACCTGGAGATCCAGTTGGCGCTGCGAAGGCCGTAGTCCGTCCCGTACACGGCGCCGAGCGCCTTGCGGAGCTCGTCCATGCTGGGGTCGCCGGTGTGGTCGACGTGCCGTTCCGTGAGGACGACCCGGATCGGCTCCCCCTCTGCCCTCCGACCGAGCGCATGCTGGCCGACGCTGTCGCGACGGAACCCGAACTCCGGCTCCTCGTCCATCTCGACCTCGGCGATCATCCAGCTGGTCGAGGGATCCAACCCGGGGAAGTCGATACCGGCTGCCTTGCGGATCAGGCTGCGTCCTCCGTCGCAGCCGACGAGGTACTCCGCCCGGATCGACGTGTCCCCGGACACCGCGACGTCGACGCCGGTGTCGTCTTGAGCGAAGCCCACCACCTCGCGCCCAGGAAGGATCGGAACCCCGAGCTCACCGACCCAGTCGGCCAGAATCGGCTCGAACTGGCTCTGCCACAGCGCAAGCCCGTAGTTGTGGCGGGTGGGGAAGTCGCTGATGTCCAAGGGGATATGGGCGTACCCCTGGACCTGCATCACCTGCCCCGCCGAGAGGAACCGCTCCGCGATGCCGCGTTGATCGAGCACCTCGATGGTGCGGGAATGAAGACCCCCGCCTCGCGAGCCATCGACATCCTGACCGGCGCGGCGCTCGACGATGACGACGTCGACCCCCGCCAACGCCAGCTCGCCCGCCAACATCAGCTCGGTTGGACCTCCTCCGGCGACGACCACAGCATGCTCGGTCATAGCCACACTCCGGCGCGGGATACGTCGACCCCGCCCCGGCTAAGCAGATGAACGCGGTCGAGTCGCCGCGTCAGCGGTCGGCTCGTCCGTCGCTGTGTCAACGGTCGGTTCTTCGCCTGCTGTCTCGGCTTGCAGGTTCACTGTGTCCGTTTGCTCGGGCGGCTCCGCGGACGGGAACCGCTCATCGGCCGCGCTGGCCACCCCCGCGACCCGCGTTGCCAGGTCGCGCAAGCTGTCGAGCAGGTCGCTGCGCTCACGCCGGATCGTCTCCGTGTCGGCCTGGAGCTCGCGCAGCCGCGCCTCTGCCTCCTCGCGCACGGCGGCAGCCTCTGCCCGGACGCGCTGAAGATGCTCCGCGGCCTTCGTCCGGGCTTGCGTGACCGTTGCTTCAGCGTCGGCTTGCGCGCGGGCGCGGATCTCGGCCGCCTCGGTGGTCGCGGCTGCAACTGCCTTCTCTGCCTCCTGTTTCGCGCGGGCGGTTCTGTCTTCCGCCTCTTGGCGTGCGGCGAGGGTGATCTGCTCGGCTGTCTCGCCTGCGTGCTCGAGGATGCCTTTCGTCCGTTCGCCGACCTGCTCGAGCGCCTGCTTGACCGCCGCCTGCGGCGAGCGGGTCGCCTCGAGCTCCGCGACCAAGTCCCGAACCTGCTCCACATAGGCGTCGACCGCTCCGCGGTCGTAGCCGCGAACCGAGACGGGGAAGGAGACGTCGGCGATCTCGCTCGTACCGGGTCGGCGCTCGGTCAGATCGCCGCTCTCTTCGGGCGAAGCCGACGACTCTACGGCGTCCCTCTGGGCAGGCTGCGGAGGCTCCCCACCGGCCACGGCCCGAGTATGCCTCGAAATCGACGAGTCTGTCGAGCCGATTGCCGCCTCAGCCAGACGAACCGGCGGGGGTGCCAGAGCGTGACGCCGCTTCCTGAAGGCGAGCCGCCATGTCGCGGAGATCGCCCAGGAGGTCACGGCGCTCGCTCCAGATGACGTTCGTATCGATGCGAAGCGCGCGCATCCACTCCTCCGCCTCCTTGCGCCGGCGCGCTATCTCCTCCTCTGCACGCTGGACCCGCTTTGCCGCCGTCGTCCGCGCGTCGGCGAGGATCTGCTCCGCCTCGGCTCGTACCTTCGCGGAGTACTCGTCGGCCTCGGCCCTCGTGCGGTCGGCTTTCTCGCTGGCGTTGACGACGATCTCCACCGCTTCGGCCTTCGCCGTGGCGGTCCACTCCTCCGCTCTCTGCTTTGCCGTCGCGTTGATCTCTCCCGCCAGCGCATAGGCCTCCTTGAGGATGTCGCTCTTCTCGTCCTCGGCCCGCCTCAGTGCGTTCTCGACCGCCTTCTGCGGTGAGCGTGTCGCCTCGAGCTCCGCAATCAGCCGATTGATCCGGGTGACGTAGGCATCGACGGCTCCCCGGTCGTAGCCACGAACCACGACCGGGAATGCGGCGCTGCGGAGCTCGGCCGGAATGCGTCGCTGTCCACTCACGCCCAGACCCGCTCCGGCCGGCGCGATGCGTGCCCGACTCGAGTTGTGGACACACCTCCATCCTAGGTGCGAATAGCCCGTCGAGGAGTCGGAGCTTGGTCTCCGCCGTCTCGTCGTTTACGGTCAGCGCTGTGACGGTCGGCGGCGAGAGCACGGACGTCTTCCCAGAGTCCTACCACCAGATGCTCTGCCCGCCGGTGGCCGAGCCGCCCTTCGAGGATCCGGCGGAGCTAGAGCGGGTGTGGGGCGAGCGCTGGGGCTCCGTGGACGAGGTCGGGACGCTCCGTTCGGTCCTCATGCGCCGCCCTGGCCGCGAGTTGGAGCAGATTCGAGCCGACGCGTGGAATCCCGCGGCACAGGCGCTGGTCGATCCGAACGGCGGTTGGTACTGGGAAAGCGAGGATCCGCCGGACCTCCCGCTGGTTGCGCGCCAGCACGAGGGGCTCGTGGCCGCGCTCGAGGCCGAGGACGTCCAGGTGTACTTCGCCGAGCCGGTGGAGGAGCGGTTGACGAAGGCGATGTACACGCGCGATCCGCTCATCTCGGTGCCGGGTGGAGTCATCGTCGGCCGGCTCGCCCCGCTCATGCGACGAGGCGAGGAGCGCAGCATCACCCAAGCGGTCGGTTCGCTCGGCGTTCCAATCCTGCGCACGATCACGGGCACCGGCCTGCTCGAAGGCGGCTCGTTTGCGAAGCTGACCCCTCGAGTCGCGGCCTTCGGGACGTCGATCCGCTGCAACGACGAGGCGGCGTCCCAGCTCGCCGAGACGCTCGAGTGGCTCGGGATCGACTTGATCGTCGTCCCGATGAGCGGCTATTCGATCCACCTGGACGGCCACTTCGCCATGGTGGACGTCGACAAGGCGCTCGTCGATCCGACTGGGCTGCCGCACTGGTTCCTCGACAAGCTCGCCGAGCTTGGGATCGAGTCGATCTGGTGCCATCCAGAGGAGGGATGGGCGATCAACTCACTTGCCGTGCGGCCGGGGCGCGTTCTCGTGTCCGAGGGCCATCCGCGCACGGCGGAGCGGCTCGGACGGCGGAGTGTCGAGGTTGTGACGCTGCCGTATGACGAGATCCAGAAGAACGGAGGGGGGATTCATTGCTCCACGATGGAGCTTCGACGCGATCCCGCCTGACGGCGGGGCGCCGGCGCCGTGGCGGATCTGCACGCGGCGGCCAGGCGCCGTGGCCCGTCCCTAGCGCCTCGTGACGACCAGACGCCCGGACTCCTCGCGCGCCTCAGTGCCGAGTGCGCAGCACGCCTCGCGGAAGCGCCGTCTGATCCAATCTGCCTCCTCGCCGCGCGCGAGCCTCGTGTGGGCGTATTCGAGCCGCAGCGGTACGGCCTCGATCCGCCGCGGCCCGTCCGGCTCGACGTCGACGAGGAAGAGCAGCCCGAGGTCGTTCCGGAGCCTCGAGTTGACGGCGTAGTCGTCGACGAAGTCGCCGAGGTCGTAGAGGATGCGGTCCTCGACCCCGTGGAAGACGTGGGCTGACGTGCCCGCGACCAGCGTCGCGCCCGCGTCGCGCAGCCGCCGGGCGGCCGCGCCAACGGGCGGAACGGGCGCCGGGGTCATGTTTGGGCCCCAGTGCGGACAGACGAGCGCCCCCGAGGCGGCCTCGAGAACCCAGTCCGGGAGGCTGTCCCGGATGTCGGCGTACGCGATCCCCGGGCGCTCGGGACCGGCCGCGAAGCCGACCTCGTGATCGGAGAAGGCGACGATCGGCAGACCCTGAAGGACGACGGGTGCCCGCGCCTGCTCGATGTTCTCGCCGGCCCCAGCGAAGCGGATCCCGGCGTCGCTCAGGTAGCCAAAGGTGTCGAGCAGCGCCTCGATCCCGAAGTCGAGTGCGTGGTTGTTTGCGAGCGTGACACAGTCGACGCCCAGGTGCAGGAGCGTCTCGACGGCCTGTGGCGGTGCGCGGAAGTTGAAGACCTTCGGCACCGGCCAACCGTCTTCCGAGATGCAGCACTCGAGGTTGACGACGCAGAGGTCGGCCGCGCGCGTGAGCTCGGCTATCTCGGGGGCAACGATCGACTGCGGCGGCCGCTTCGCCAGCTCCCGGGCCACCCCACGGCCGAGCATCGTGTCGCCGGCGAGTGCGAGCCTCATGGAAAGCCGTGCCGGCCGTGAAGGCGCACGAAGTGCGCCCCGCTGACCGACCGGACGCGGTGGAGGTCGCCGTCGCGCTTCTCGAAGAGGACGACGTCCTCGGCTCCGCCGGGCCCGATCGGCTGTACGAGCCGCCCACCTTCGACGAGCTGCTCGGCGAGCGGGTCGGGGACCTCCGGGTACGCGGCCGCGACGAGGATCGCGTCGAACGGCGCCAGCCCCGGGAGGCCCTGGCTGCCGTCGCCGACGACCACGTGGACGTTGCTGCGCCCGGCGAGCGCGGCGCGGGCGGTCTCGGCCAGATCGGCGAAGCGCTCGACGCTGAACACCTCGCGCGCCAGCTCGGCGAGCAGCGCCGTCTGCCAGCCGTAGCCGGTGCCGATCTCAAGCACGCGCTCCGTGCCTCCGAGCGCGAGAGCTTCGATCATCCGGGCGACGAGCGACGGCTGTGTCGTCACCTGCTCGTGCGGGATCGGAATCGGAGTATCGACGTTCGCGAGGCCGGATCGCTCGGCGGGTACGAAGGCCGAGCGCTGGACGGAGACCATCGCCGCGAGGAGGCGCTCGTCCTCCACTCCGGCTGCGCGCGCCGCTGCCACCAGCGCGTCCATGGGGTCAGTATGCGCCCATGCCTGCCTGGCCGCACGCGCGCGCGGAGCTCATCGAGGAGCAGTCGCGGCTGGGCGCGCTCGAGCCGCCGGCGTGGCGATTCGAGCCGGACGCGAAGGTCGGCGGCGTCTTCGTTTGCTTCGCCCGCGGCGAGAGCGGGCCCGGGCGGGCCGGCGACCCGGCGTGGGCGGCCGCGTCCGTCGGCGGAGGCGCGACGCTCGTGCCGGGCAACGCGGGCGCGCCGTACGAGCCCGGCCTGCTCGCCCTCCGGGAGGGCCTGCTCCTCGAAGCTGCCGTTCGGGCGCTGCCGGAGCCGCCTGACGTGCTCCTCGTGGACGCGACCGGCCGCGACCATCCACGTCGGGCGGGCCTTGCGTTTCAGCTCGGTGCGGTGCTCGGGCTCCCGACCGTGGGCGTCACGCACCGCCCGTTGGTCGCCGAGGGCAAGTGGCCGGCCGACGAGCGCGGCGCGCGCAGCCGGCTGCTCCTCGGAAGCGAGCTCGTCGGCTACTGGCTGCGGACGAAGGCCGGCACGCGCCCGCTCGCCGTGCACGCAGCCTGGCGAACGGATCCGGACGCGGCTGCGGCCGTCGTCCTCTCGACCTCCCGCACCCGCACGCCCGAGCCGCTGCGGAGTGCCCGCCGGCGGGCCCGCGAAGCACGTGCCCGTCCCAACAGCGATGATTGGGGCGAAGGGAGGGAGCGATGGCAGACGTGACGGGTTTCCTCGACGAGGCTGGAGTCGATTTCGACGTGCTCGAGCACGCTCGCACGGAGCGGGCGTCGGACGAGGCGGCCGCGTTGGGCATCGGGCCCGAGGAGGTGGCGAAGACGCTCGTCCTGGTCGCGCCGAGCGGCAACGTTCGTGCCGTGGTCGCGGCCTCGGAGCGCATCGACTTGCGCAAGGTCGCAGCAGCGCTCGGCGTCGGCGGCAAGAAGGTGCACCTGGCCACCGAGGACGACCTCGCGCGGGACTACGCGGACTTCGAGCTCGGCGCCGTGCCGCCGTTCGGCGGGCCGGAGGATCAGGTGGTCGTGGACGAGCGACTCGCCGCGCGCGACTCGGTCGTCCTCGAGGCCGGCACCCACGAAAAATCGGTTCGGCTGAAGGCAAGCGACCTCGTGCGCCTGACTCGGGCGCAGGTGGCCGACATCTGCAGGGAAGAGCCGGTAGCGGGCTAGGCTAGGCCTTCGCCTTCGCGCGCGGGCGCTTCTTCCGCTCGATGCGGGCGGAGCCGGCGGAGGGCGCGAGGATGCTCGTGTGACCGTCCTCCCAGCGCACCTGGTAGCGCGGCGGCTGTTCCTGGAGCACGACCTCGATCACACCCTTGCGGCCGGTCGCGTCGGCTCGCTCCGACTCGACGACGACGGTGTCTCCGACCTTTCCGATCATGGAAGCGAGACTAGCGCACTCAGCCGCGGCGCCGAACGCGCCGACTCGGCCGCAGGAACGTAGAAGGCCGGCGGACCGGATTAGGGCCGGTGGGCCGCGCCATCGCTGAAGGCGCCCGCCCCCCGTCGTCCACGCGTTCGCCGCCCCAGACGATCATCGCTTCGCCGTTCCAGATGGCGGCGTGGCGGAAGCGGCCGGCGATGGGGGCCGGAGGGAGCTCGGCCCAGACGTTCTCAGCCGGGTTGTACGCGGCTCCGTCCAGGATCCCAGGCCATGATCGTGGAGGCGGCCACGACGAGCAGGTGGCCACCGTCCCAAAAGATGCCCTCCGGTCGGTACCAGCCCTCATCGGCCTTCGCCAGCCCCCGCCACTGGCCGGTGTGCTCGACCGAGACCCGATTGTCTTTCCCACCGGGCTCTGCGTCCACGCGCCCGCCGCTGCCGCATGAGACGGTGAGGGAGGCGGCGATCACTGCACCGAGTGCAAGCAGGATGCGGAGCTTCGCCGACACTGTGCGGACTACGACTCCGCCCGAAGTGTGGGTCCGTTCAGCGCCCGCTGGTCCACACCGAGCTCGGCGACGAGAGCCTCAGCTTCGTTCCGATGATTTCCGACAGACGGGGGAGTCCAAAGCTGCACATCACTTCTCACAAGGAGGACATTCATGCCTGCACCCACGCTTGTCGTCGGCGCTCCCTGCTGGATCGACCTCTACAGCTCCGACACCGACAAGGCCGTCGATTTCTACGGGCGGCTCTTCGGCTGGACTACCGAGTCGGCCGGCCCCGAGTTCGGCGGCTACTTCACGTTCCTGAAGGACGGCAAGCACGTCGCCGGCTGCATGCACAACGACGGTGAGCAGGGCTACCCCGACGCCTGGACCGTCTATCTGATGACCGACGACATCGAGCGGACAGTCGCCGACGCGTCTGCGAAGGGCGGCCGGGTCCACGGCGAGCCGATGGACATCGCCGAGAACGGTCGGATGGCGATGGTCGGCGACCCCGGTGGCGCGGCCATCGGCGTCTGGGAGCCGGGCACCCAGAAGGGATTCGACGTCCGGAACGAGATGGACACCGCTGCCTGGTTCGAGCTGCACACGCGGGATTACGACGCATCCGTCCGGTTCTACCGCGACGTGTTCAAGTGGGACACGCACACCGCGAGCGATACGCCCGAGCTTCGCTACACGACGCTGGGCAAGGACGAGAACCAGCTGGCCGGGATCATGGACGCGACGCAGTTCATGCCCGAAGGCGCGCCCGCGGCGTGGTCGGTCTACTTCCAAGTGGCCGACGCCGACGCCGCCCTCGAGCAGATCGTCGAGCTCGTCGGGAAGGTCGTGCAGCCTGCCGAGGACACGCCGTACGGCCGGCTCGCGCAGGCCGCCGACCCGACCGGCACGCTGTTCAAGCTCATCGCCGACAACTCCTGACCCATCACGCGGCGGGAGCCCGACGGTGCGGGCTCCCGCCCGCGCGTCCCGAGCCGACAGAATGTCGTTCGAGGCGCCGATGCAGCAGCACTCTCGGTTCGAAGACAGCGCCGCGGGCGAGCACCTCGACCGCGGTCGTCGCGCGTACGCCCGGCGAGCGTGGCGGGAGGCTTACGAGTCGCTCGCGCAGGTCGACCGGGAAGGCGGGCTGGCCTCCGGGGATCTCGAGCTCCTCGCCACGTCGGCCTTCATGCTCGGGCGCGAGGACGAGTGGCTGCGCGACCTCGAGCGGGCTCATCACCTCTACGTCGACGCCGGCGAGATTCGGCCTGCGCTGCGGTGCGCCTTCTGGGTGGGCACCGGGCTCGCGCTCCGCGGAGAGGTGGGCGGCGCGACCGGCTGGGCGGGCCGCGCGCTCCGGTTGCTGGAGCAGGAAGAGGGCGACTTCGTCGAGCGCGGCTACATGCTGTTCCCGCTCGTCTACCAGCACGAGCTGGTTGGGAACCTTTCGGCGGCCTCTGACCTGCTTGCCGAGGCTGCCGAGATCGGTGAGCGCTTCGGCGACGCGGATCTGTTCGGTCTTTCCATGCACCTCCGGGGCCAATTCCAGATCGCGCTCGGGCGGCCTCAGGAGGGCCTCCGCCTTCTGGACGAGGCCATGGTGGCCGTCACGTCGGGCCGGATGTCGCCGATCCCGACCGGGCTCGTCTACTGCGGAGTGATCGAGGGCTGCCAGCGGGCGTACGAGCTCCGTCGGGCACGTGAATGGACGGCCGCCTTGACGCGCTGGTGCGCCGAGCAGCCCGACCTCGTGTCGTTCACGGGTCGCTGCAGAATCCATCGCGCCGAGATCCTCCAGCTGGACGGCGCCTGGGGCCAGGCTCTGGAGGAGGCCCGGCAGGCGCGTGACCGGCCGGGAATGACGCAGGCCGCCTACGGCGAAGCCCTCTACCGCCAGGGAGAGATCCACCGCCTCCGCGGGGAGCCGGCCGAGGCCGAGCAGGCATACCGGGAGGCGAGCCGAGCCGGTCTGGAGCCCCAGCCGGGCCTCGCCCTGCTCCGATTGGCTCAGGGAGACCAAGAGGCTGCGGCCGCCGCGATCCGCAGGGTGGTCGGGGAGGCCACCGAGCCGCTTCGACGCGCCGCACTCCTCCCGGCGTATGTCGAGGTCATGCTGGCCGCCGGCGAGCGAAACGAGGCGCGGAGGGCCTGCTCCCAGCTCGAGGAGCTGGCCGAGGATCAGGACGTTGGCATGCTCCCCGGCGTGTGCTCGCAGGCACGCGCGGCGGTCGCTCTCGCGGACGGCGAGGCTTGGGCCGCGCTGGTCGCAGCCCGCGAGGCGTGCGAGGCGTGGCAGGAGCTCGGCGCGCCGTACGAGGCGGCTCGGGCCCGCGTCCTGATCGCACTTGCCTGCCGGGAGCTCGGGGATGCGGACGCCGGGGAGCTCGAGCTGGACGCCGCCAGGCTCGCCTTCCGGGAGCTCGGCGCCGCTCCCGATCTGGCGCGGACCGAACAGCTCGCCCGGCCGTCGAGGCCGCCGGCTGCGGGCGGGCTGACCTCGCGCGAGGTGGAGGTGCTCCGCCTGGTGGCGACCGGGAAGACGAACCGAGCGATCGCCGAGGAGCTCGTCATCAGCGAGAAGACGGTCGCCCGACACGTCAGCAACATCTTCAAGAAGCTGCGCATCTCGTCCCGCTCGGCGGCCACCGCGTTCGCCTACGAGCACGACCTCGTTTAGCCGACTACGCAGAAATACCCATGAGGCCCGGACGCGGCGATTTGGGTCTTTCGGCCGAAGCGGCCGTGCTCGTCGCTCCCTACCGTCGGGGGCATGACGACGGAGCGCTTCGACACCGTGGTCGTCGGCGGCGGCCAGGCAGGCCTCTCGGTCGGCTACCACCTCGCGCGGCAGGGGCGCCGATTCGTCATCCTCGATGCCGGCGAGCGGGTCGGCGACTCCTGGCGGAGGCGCTGGGACTCGCTTCGCCTCTACACTCCTGCGCGCTACTCGGGCCTGCCGGGCTTGCGGTTCCCGGGCCCCGGCTTCGCCTATCCAGGGAAGGACGACGTGGCCGACTACCTCGAGGCCTACGCGGCCCACTTCGACCTCCCGCTACGACTCGGCGTCGAGGTCGATGCCCTTTCCAGGAATGGGAACGGCTACCTTCTGGTCGCCGGCGACCGCCGCTTCGAAACCGAGAGCGTGGTGGTCGCCTCCGGCGCGTATCACGGCCCCAAGGTTCCCTCCTTCGCTGCGGAGCTCGATCCGGGCATCGCCCAGCTCGGCTCCACCGAGTATCGGAATCCGTCCCAGCTGCGGAAGGGTGGCGTCCTGGTGGTGGGCGCGGCCAACTCGGGAGCCGAGATCGCGCTCGAGGTCTCCGACACTCACCAGACGTGGTTGTCGGGCAGGCATCCGGGGAGGGAGCCCACGCGCGCCGGAAGCGTTCCGGACCGGCTGCTCATGCCTCTCTTCTGGTGGCTCCTCTCGCACGTCGTCACCGTGCGAACGCCGATCGGCCGCAAGGTCGAACCGAAGGTCAAGGAAGGGACGCCCCTCGCGCGCGTGCGGCCCAAAGACCTCGAAGCCGCAGGAGTCGAGCGCGTGCCGAGGACGGTCGGCGTCGGTGGAGGCCTTCCGACGCTCGAGGACGGGCGCGTTCTGGACGTTGCGAACGTGATCTGGTGCACGGGGTTTCGGCCGGATTTCGGGTGGATCGCGCTGCCCGTCTTCGGCGAGGACGGCGAGCCCACGCACGAACGCGGCGTCGTCGAGGCCGCGCCCGGCCTCTACTTCCTGGGCCGGCCCTTCCTCTACGGGTTCACGTCGTCGCTGGTCGGCGGCGTCGGCAGAGACGCCGAGCACATCGCGAAGCACCTCGCGTCGAACGGCTAGGCGCTCCCGCCGCCCGTGTTCAGCACCATGAGGACGCCCTGTTCTCCTTCGCCGCCCGGCTCGAAGCCGCAGGCGGCGTAGAAGGCCTCGGCTCCGGGGTTGTCGGCGAGCACCCATACCTCCGGGACGTCCGCCTCCTTCATCCACCGAAGCATCTCCTCCACGAGCGCCTTCCCGACGCCGTGCCGGCGATGGCCGGCACGGACGCCGATGGAGTAGAGGAGCAGCTCGCGTCCGGCGCCGAACGGCAGCGGCAGCGGATGGCAGAGAAGCTCGCCGACGATGAGCCCGTCCTCATCGGCGACCCAGTGGAGAACCCTCGGGTTCGCGAGGTAGGCCGCGGCATCGGTTTCGGAGAGGGGCCGGTCGGGCGAGCTGCGTCCGGCGAGATCGAACTCGGGCGCCTGCTCGGCGAGCAGCGCCAAGACGGGCTCGTCGCCGGGGCCGAGACGGCGGAGAGTGAAGGTCATCGGCACCGATGAGTTTGGTTGCTCGGGGCCGTCTCTACTGACGAGACCCCAGGCGAATGGAGTGACATGTTCAAGGATACGAATGCATTCAGCAGCTTCTCGGTGCCCGACCTGGAAGCCGCCAAGCAGTTCTACGGCGAGACCCTCGGACTCGATGTCGAGGAAACGCCCGAAGGGTTGGTATTGCGCCTCGGCGGCGGCGGCAATGTCTTCATCTATCCCTCGGACAACTACACGGCGCCGAAGCACACCGTCCTCAACTTTCCGGTGGAAGACGTCGAGGCGGCGGTGGACGAGCTCACCAGGCGCGGCGTTCGCATCGAGCACTACGACCTGCCCGAGATCAAGACCGACGAGCGGGGCATCTTCCGAGGCGATTCCGGCCCGAGCGCCATCGCGTGGTTCAAGGACCCGGCCGAGCACGTCCTCTCGGTGCTGCAGGACTAGGTCGTTCGCCGGCTGAACGGGTGGTAGAAATGCTGGTATCTTTTTGCCATGAACGCATCCATTGATCGCCTCGGGCGCGTCGTCGTGCCCAAGCCGATCCGTGACAAGTTGGGACTACAAGGCGGTGAGACGCTCGAGATCGAAGAGCGCGACGGCGTCATCGAGCTTCGTCCCGCGCCGACCGAGATGAGGCTGGTGGACACCCCGCAGGGCCCGGTCGTTGCGCCGCTCGAAGAGCTCCCGCCGCTGACCGACGGGATTGTGCGCGACGTGCTCGAACGGGTCCGCCGCTGATCGCGGTCGACACCAGCGTCGCCGTTGCCGCCCTGGCTTCTTGGCACGTTGCTCACGAGCGGGCTCGTCGCGCGGCTGCAGGCGCCGCGATCCCAGCCCACGCACGGCTCGAGACGTACTCGGTGCTCACTCGGTTGCCACTGCCGCATCGCGTCGCCCCGGCCCTCGTCGCGGACCTGCTCGAGAGCTGGTTCCCGGCTGATCGGACGCTCGTTCCGTCCGCTCGGCTCAGCCGTGCCGTCGTCCGCCGCTGCACCGAGGCAGGGATCGACGGTGGTGCCGTCTACGACGCCTTGGTGGGACTGACCGTGGTCGAGGCGCGCCGCACCCTGGTTACCCTCGACGAGCGCGCCGCCCGTACCTACCGGCTCCTCGGCGTCGAGCTAGGCCGCGGCGAATAGCTCTTGACCGGACCCTCCCGACGGGCGTGCGTCAGACGTGGGCGAGGACACGGTCGAGCGGCCGCGGCACCTGCGTGAGATCCAACGCGTCGACGAGCAAGCGCGCGTACTCGATCTTCCGACCGCCGCGGGTGCCCAGGAAGCGGCGAAGCTGCTCCTCGGTCGTCCTCCCTCGTTGCGCGGGCTGCCTCTGGAGGGTGCGAAACGAGCCGAGCTCACCCCGGCGGTCGACGACTCGTTCCACGGAGGCGGCGCCGAGGGAGCGGATCAGCTCGTCCTCCAGATCCTCGACGCACACGTAGAAGCCGAGTAACTCCATCTCCGCGCGACTGAGGTTCCGGCCGAGGCCCGCGCCCTCGAGCGCGCGCCGGAAGTAGCCCTCCTCCGCGACGTCGCAGAGCCCGGCCAGCCTGACGTCGTGCCCTCGAGGGCCGAAGAGAGCGAGGAAGCTTCCGATGTTGTGCGCGCCGCCGATCGACACGATGGAGATGCCCTCGGCCGCGAGATCGCGGCCTCGGCGCTCGGCCAGAGCTTGGAGCGCCTGCTGGTCGCTGGTCCCCTCGACGAGCACGACGGCACGTGCGACTTCCATCGCCCGCATTGTGGCCGTGGATGACGCGATGCTCCCTGGTAAGCTCGGGCGCCCGTTCTGATGAGAGGAAAGGTCGCCCTCGTAACCGGCGCAGGCCGCGGCATGGGCCGGGCCACCGCCCTCGCGTTCGCCGAGCGCGGCGCCCGCGTCGTGGGAGTGTCGCGCACGGAGAGCGAGCTCGCCGATCTTGCCCGCGAGGCGCCCGTGGAGATCGTGGTCGAATCTGTTGCGACCGAAGAGGGCTGCCGGCGCGTCGTCGAGGAGGCACGGCGGTTCGGGCCGATCGCCATCCTCGTCAACAACGCCGGCATCGGCTCCTACGGAGAGAAGCCCATCTGGGACCAGGAGCCGGCCGTCTGGCGAGCCTCGATGGACGTCAACCTCGACGGGCCCTTTCACCTCACGCGCCTGGCCGCTAGGGACATGATCGAGCAGCGCTGGGGTCGGATCGTGATGGTGAGCTCGACGGCCGGCGAGGTCGGCGCGGCCGCGACGTCGGCGTACTGCGCGGCGAAGCACGGGCTGCTCGGCCTGATGCGGGCCGTCGCCCAGGACGTCGCGCCCTTCGACGTCACCTGCAACGCCGTCTGCCCGGGCTGGGTGCGCACGAAGATGGCCGAGACGCATACCGAGCACGAGGCGAGGGAGCGCGGCATGTCCGTCGAGGAGATCTGGGCGGGGCGGGCGCACGAGTACCCGGCAGGCCGCGTTGTCGACGCCGAGGAGGTCGCGGCCACGATCGTGTTCCTCGCGAGCGAGGAGGCGAGCGGCGTGAACGGCGAGGCGATCACCGTAGCCCTGGGCTCGCTCTGGTAGCGGCCGCGCTCGGCATCGACGTCGGCTCGAGCGCCGTGCGCGCCGCGGTGCTCGACGCGGAGGGACGCTTGCACGGCAGCGCGGCGAGACCGCTTGCGACCTCTTTCCCTGAGCCGGCGCGCGCGGAGCACGACCCGCGGGCATGGGTCGCCGGGGCGCTCGACGCAGGACGCGAGGCAGTCGCGCGGGCGGGCCCGGTCGACGTGATCGCCGTAGGCGTCGGCGCCCTCGGGCCGGCACCGGTGCTCGTCGACGAGCAGCTGCAGGCCCTGACCCCGGCGCTTCTCTTCACCCTCGACCGGAGAGCCGAGGAGCAACGCGCCCGCCTCGGGGTCGCGGACGACCACGCGCTCCCCAAGCTCCTGTGGTGGCAGGAGAACGACCGCGGCCTCCTGGCCCGCGCTGCCTGGGCGCTGGACGGAACGGGCTACGTCGTCGCGGCGCTCACGGGCGAGCCGACGATGGACTCGATCACCCGCGCGGCGTACGAGCATCGCTTCGTCGACGCTCCCGTCCGGCTTCCGCCGCCGCTCGACCCGCTTGCCGTCGCCGGGCGCCTCCCAGCCGAAAGGGCGCGCGAGCTCGGCCTGAGGCCGGGCACGCCGGTAGCTGCGGGCACGTTCGACACGTACGTCGACATCGCCGGCACCGGAGTCGTCCCGGGGAGCGCCTGTCTCCTGCTGGGGAGCACGCTGGCCGTGTACGCGGTGGTGCCCGAGGCTCCGCCCGTCCCGGGGCTCGAGCTCACGCGCTACCCGGGTGAAGGGCTCTTGCTCGGCGGAACGACCGCCGCGTCGGGCAGCGCCCTGCGCTGGCTCGCGACTCTCCTCGGTGGAGACGAGAGCGAGCTCGCGGAGGCGGCACGAGAGCTCGAGCCGGGCAGCGGCGGCCTCCTCGCCCTTCCCTACCTGGCGGGCGAGCGCGCTCCCTTCTCGGCGCCGGAAGCGCGCGGCGCGCTCGTCGGGCTGGCTCTGGCGACCGGACGCGAGGATGTCTATCGATCTTTCGTCGATGCGCTCGCGCTCTCCGCCGTGGCGATCGCCGAGCGTCTGCCCGAGCGGCGAGCCTGGCGCGCGTCAGGAGGAGGGTGCAGGAACCCGACCTGGCTTCAGGCAACCTGCGACGCGCTCGGCGCTCCGATCGAGGTCTGCAAGCACGCGGGCGAGGCCGTCGGGCCCGCGGCGCTCGCGCTTCGCTCTGTCGGCCTCGATCCCCGGGTGGGCATCCCCGCGACGGTGGAGCCGAAGGCGGAACGTACCCGGCGGTACGCCGAGCTCTACGCCCGTTACCGTGAGCTCGACGACCGGTTGAGGGAGCTATGACGACCGCCACGATGCGTGCCGTGCGCCTTCACGGCCCCCGCGACCTTCGCGTCGAGACCGTGCCCGTGCCGGAGCCCGGCGCCGGGGAGCTCCTCGTCCGGGTCGAGGCCTGCGGCATCTGCCCGACCGACGTGCGCAAGTTCGACGCCGGCACGGCGGACGGCGCGTACCCGCTCAACCCCGGCCACGAGTGGGTGGGACGCGTCGAAGCGGTCGGCAGGGGCGCGCCGAGCTGGGAGCCGGGGGCGCGGGTCTACGGCGACACGTACGCGGGATACGCGGAGTACGCGCTCCTCCCGGTCGAAGCAGGTGACTGGTCGTACGGCGCCCTTGAGATCCCGGCGGGCCTGCCTACGGAACGCGCGGTCTTCGTCGAGCCGCTGGCCGATTGCCTCCACGCGGTGCACGATCAGGGTCGTGCTCAGGCCGGCGATCGCGTGGTCGTGGTCGGAGCCGGTCAAATGGGCCTTCAGATCGTCTTCGTGGCCGCCTCTGTCGGAGCCGGCGTCCTGGCGCTCGACCCGATTCCCGAGCGTCGTGAGCTGGCGCTCGCTCTCGGCGCGGAGGAGGCGGCCGACCCAGCCGCGTGGGAGAGCTCCGGGGAGCGCGCGGACGTCGTGATCGTCACCGTCGGCGACCCGGCTCTCGTCGGCCGGGCAGTCGCCGCGGCAGGCCCGGGCGGCCGAGTCGTGCTCTTTGCCGGGTTCGGCCCGAGCGGCGAAGCCGTCGTCGACCTGAACCGGCTTCACTACGAGGAGATCACGCTCGTCGGGAGCGAGTGGATCGGCTCGCCTCCCCACCAGCGCCGCGAGCGCTACGAGGAGGCCCTCGCCCTCCTGGTCGCGGGCGCCGCCCCGCTCGAGCGGCTCGTGACCGCGCGCTGCGGGCTGGACGGCATCGAGGAGGCGTTCGAGGCTCTCCGCGAGCACAGGAGCTTGAAGACGCTCGTGATCCCGTAGTCGGGAGGTCTTACTGCTCGTCGGGCGGCCGCGTGTGGTCGTGCAGATGCTGGCGGTCGCTGCGGCCCGCCGCCTCCTCGGGTCGCAGGTCGAGCGGGCCGAAGCGTGACGACACCTGAACGGTCCTGCCCTCCGAAGCCGCCTCCCGCGCGGCGTCGACGATCTCGAGCACGTGGAGATCGTGCGCCGGGTCGGCGAGAGGAGGGCGATCCTCCCGCAACGCGAGGACGAGCTCGCGCAGGCCGTCGGCCCAGAGCCAGGTCGGGTCGATCGCCTCGTACTCGTCCCAGCGGCCCGCCTCGTTGCGCCAGATCTCGAACCCGTGTGGATCCCAGTCGTCGCCGAGCAGGTTCGCCGTGCCCTCGGTCCCGTAGAGCTCGAGGCCCGGCCGGCGGTAGCGCTGGATCGCCTGGCTGGAGACGACCGACGAGAGCGCGCCGGTTTCGTGGTTCAGAACCACGTGAGACACGTCTGGATCCGGGGTCGCGATTGTCGCGCCGGCCACCTCGCGCCGCTCGACGGCCATCGTCTCGGCGGCAAGCACCTCCGCTACCGGCCCGAGAATGGCCGTGAGGCTCTTCAGGTTGTAGATCCCGGCCTCGGCCAGGGGCCCGACGCCGCCCGCGTGGTACCAGGAGGCCCAGTGCGAGCCCGCGTTGCCGTACAGGCCCCGCGCGGAGTGGATGCGTCCGATGGCCCCGTCTCGGAGCTCGCCCCAGAACGCCCGAAACGTGGGAGCGAGCTGGACGAACGGCGCCGCCAGGAGATGGAGGCCCCTCTCGGCGGCAAGGTCGAAGAGCGGCTCTGCGGCCGTCCGCGACAGAGCGAGCGGCTTCTCGGCGACGACATGCTTCCCGTGCTCGAGGCCGAGGCGCACGAGCTCCGCATGGCTCTCGGGCGGCGTGAGCACGACGACGACGTCGGCGTCGGACTCGAAGACCGCGCGCGCGTCGTCGACGAGGCAGAGCCCGGGGCGGCGGGCCTGCAAATCGGGCCACGTCTCCCGGCGGCGTGCGCAGACGAGCCCTTCGCGCGCCTGCCCGCGCACGGTGAGCCGGTCGAGCACCTGGAGATAGGCCGGAAGGACGTTGCCGGCGCCCACGATTCCGACCTCGATGGGACCAGGGGCGACGGTCAGAGAATCTCCTTGCCGAGATCTGCGTACAGGGCGGCGCTCGCGAGCCGAACGGGCTCGGCCACACCGTCGAGCTCGCGGGCGACGGCCGTCAGGGTGCTGTAGGAGGGGAGGGTCCAGACGGCCAGCCCCGCCGGGTCGGGCCCCAGCCGGCCGATCCGCTGCACGAGGAGGTTGAGCTCCAGGCCGGACCTGCGTCGGCGCTCGTCGAAGAACGATCGAACCGCGTCGCCGGAGGCGCGCGCCGCCGGCTCGAAGAACTCGGCGTAGTATGGGCCGCCGCCGCCCGGAACGGGGTCGAGCAGGGGCTCGTAACAGCCGGCTGCGTCGATCCGGGCGGCGAGCTTGAACGGCTCCTCGAAGCGCGCGGCTTCCCCCGAGGTGAAGATCCGCTCCCACTCGGCGATCCGCTCCAGTCCCGCGGCGGCGTTGTACCAGACCGCCACGTACTCCGGCTCGGGCCCGACGCGCCAGGTTCGCCCCAGGTTGAGGACGAGCTGGTCCTCGCCGTACTCGCCCGCCCAGGCGGTCTGCCCCCGGCCGGCGACCTCGTGGAAGGCCTCGAGCGAGACTCCCGGCCGCCGGCTGATGTACTCGATGTAGACGAGCACGCTCCCTCCTTATCTCCGAGCGGCGTGATTATCGCCGCTCGGAGATTCCTACGATGTAGACAGCGGCTCCATAACGTGGTTTGATCACGCCCGGCGAACCCGAGGACGGAGGCGGCGATGAATCGATACTTCCTGACCCCTCTCGACCGACGCGAGCTGCTGAAGAGAGGCCTCGTCGTGGCCTCGGTCGGGGCGGTGCCCTCGTTCCTGGCCGCGTGCGGCGGAGACGATGACGACGGCGGGGAGGGGGCCGCGCCGACGGCGACGCAGGCGCAGGAAACGCCCACGGTGCCGCAGGCGAGCGGAACCATCGACTACCTCTCCTGGGAGGGGTACGACATCCCGGACGCGACGAAGGCCTGGCGGGACGAGAACGGCGTCGAGTTCGAGTCGACCTACATCGGGAACCACGACGACATCCAGGCGAGGATCGCTTCGGGCGGCGGCTCCTTCGACCTGATCACGTACTACCAGGGCTACAAGCCGCTCTACCAGGAGCTCGGGATCCTCTCGCCGATCGACATCTCGAAGATCCCGAACATCGAGAACGAGTTTCCGTACTTCAAGTCCGACGTCGGCAACTTCTGGATCGATCCCGACGGGACGTGGACCGGCGTTCCCTGGACGTGGGGCTCGATCGGCATCACCTGGGACGACGAGGCGCTTCCGGGTGGGCTCACGTCCTGGTACGACCTGCTCGATCCGAAGCTGGAGAACAAGATCGGCCTCCCCGACGACCCCGTGGGCTCCTTCACGCTCGCGGCCCACACGCTCGGGTACGACCCGGCCATGGTCACCCAGGACCAGAAGACGAAGATCGTCGACCTGCTCACGCAGATCGTCCAGCATGCGAGGAGCGTGGCGCCGTCGTTCGGCGACATGACGACTCAGCTCGTGAACGGTGACATCGTCGCCTGCTGGCAGGGCTGGGCGGCGATGAACAGCTTCGCGGCGGACGCCGGCAAGACGACCGTCAAGACGACCGTCCCGGAGGAGGGCAGCTTCTCGTTCTGCGACCTCTACGCGATCCCGACGACGGCTGACAACGTCGACACGGTCTACAGCTACCTCAACAACGTGCTCGAGCCAGAGGTAAATGCCGCCGCGGCAGAGTTCCTCGTCGCGGGAGTCACCGTCGAGGGCGCCGTCGAGTTTCTCAACGAGGCGACCAGGAGCCTCTACCCCTACGACGATCTCGAGGGACTGCTCGAGCGGGCGCCGTTCTACAACAACCCGCCCGTCGAGTCCGACGAGTTCGTCACCTACGAGGAGTGGATCGACACCTGGCAGGAGGTCAAGGCGAGCACGTAGGCAGCGCCCTTTGAGCGTCGTCGCCCACGAGGCCAAGGAGTCAGTCTGGCGCGGCCGGGAGCTGAGGCTCGGGCCGCTCGTCTTGACGCTGCCCGCGGTGCTCGGTCTCCTCGTCTTCTTCCTCGCGCCGCTCGCCGCGTTCGTCCTCTACAGCTTCCTCACGGCGGGGCTCTTCAGCGTCTCGGGCCCGCTCACGCTCGACGCGTACCGACAGGCGGTGTCTTCGGGCGTCAACGGCACCCTCGCGATGAACTCGTTCGTCGTCGGCATCTGCGCCGCGTCGGTCACTCTCCTGGTCTCGCTCCCGATCGCCTACTGGTTGCGCTACGCGGCCGGCCGCTGGCAGACGCTCGTCCTCTTCCTGATCACGTCGACGCTCTTCGCCAGCTACCTCGTCCGCATCTACGCCTGGCGGTCGATCCTGGGCGAGAACGGCCTGCTCAACTCGGGACTGGAGCGGCTCGGCTTGATCGAGCAGCCGCTCAGCTTCCTCCTCTACAACCGCTTCTCCGTCACGGTGGCGCTCGTCCACATCTTCCTCCCCTACGTCGTGCTCGTCCTCTACGCCGGCCTCCAGCCGCTGACGCCGGCGCTTCTCGAGTCCGCGGAGGACTTGGGCGCGAACGCTTGGAGGCGGTGGCGGCGCGTGATCCTCCCGCTGGTCGCCGCTCCCGCCGCCACGGCGTTCCTCTTCGTCTTCGTGCTCTCCGCCGCGGACTACGTGACGCCGCAGTTCCTCGGCGGGACGAACGGCGCCATGCTCGGGGTGCGGGTGCAGGCGGCGATGACTGGGGTGGGCGACTGGCCGCTGGGAGCCGCGCTCTCGCTCCTCATGCTTGCCGCTTTCGTGCTCTGCTACGGCCTGACTGCCGTCGGGCTACGGCTGCTGCGGCTCGACCGGATCCGGTTTGTGAACTGATGGGCGACCGCCGCCGAAGCCCATTCACCGCGGCCGTCACCTTGGTGGCGCTCATCTTCCTCTTCGTCCCACTCGTCCTCGTCGTGCTCTTCTCGTTTCACAAGACGGGCGGTCTTTCGTTCCCGTTCACGGGCTTCTCGCTCCGCTGGTACCGCGACACGTTCGGGTCGTTCGAGTTCCGCGAGGCGCTCAAGAACTCGGCGGTCGTCGCCGTCTCCGTCTCGGTGATGACGCTCGTGCTCGGGACGCTCGCCGCCTACGGGATCTCGCGAACGACCTCGCGGCTCCGTGCGCCGATCGCGCTCCTCTTCTTCCTCCCGATCACGCTTCCGGGGCTTTTCATCGGGATCGCGATGCTGGTCTCCTTCCGGCGCTTCGACTTTCAGCTCTCGCTCGTGACGGTGGCGATCGCCCACTTCGTCTACGTGTTCCCCTTCTTCCTGCTCATCGCGAAGGCGACCCTGGACCGACTCGACCCGGCGCTCGAGGAAGCCGCCGCCGACCTGGGCGCGTCCCCGTTCAAGGTCTTCCGGAAGGTGACGCTGCCGCAGATCTGGCCGATCCTCGTCGGTGCGACCTCGCTCGCGTTCGCGCTCTCGTTCGACGAGTTCATCATCACGTTCTTCGTCATCGGCTCCGACTCGACCCTGCCCATGTTCATCTGGTCGAGCCTGCGGCGTACGATCGACCCGTCGATCAACGTCATCTCCACGATGCTCATGCTCATCACGCTCCTCCTCTGGGTCATCGCCTTCGCCTTCACGCTCCGAGCGCGAGGGCGCACGCGTGCGGTCGAGCCGATCCTCGGCGGAG
>Ga0081538_10000913_pt1 | contig 31836 bp, 37 predicted proteins | sample TabmetS5T2R1_FD_71022 | JGI IMG/M metagenome (GOLD analysis project Ga0081538, IMG submission 71022) | Tabebuia heterophylla rhizosphere microbial communities from the University of Puerto Rico - S5T2R1 | ecosystem: Host-associated > Plants > Roots > Rhizosphere ...
GTCCTGGCTCGTGAGGATCTCGGGCTCGGCCTCGTCGGTACTTCGCTCGGTCAGGTCGATTATCTCGTCGGGGGCGATCATCGGCCCATTCCCTTTGTGTCTGGTGTCGGTGTGCTGGGGTCTGCGCTGTTCGTTTGCTCGTGGTGGTCGGTGGTCGGTGGCTAGGGGGTGGACGGAAGCTGGTGGGACAAACAAGAAGGCCGCCGGGATATCCCGACGGCCTTTGGAGGGTCTTTGCGCTTCTTGCCTGGTCAGGGGAAGCGCTCCGAGAGCCGTCGGGATGGTCGGTCGTTGATGAACACCGGGAAGTCGGCGGACACCGGCTTGGTCGACGCCTGGAGCCACGTGCGCTCGTGCATGGGCGCGGCCGTGCCGGTGGGGGTCGGGTGAACGGCGCAGGCCACCGGGCGCGCGGCACCGGCCATCTGGCCGCTCTCTTGCATCGTGCCGGCGTACATCGGTCCTGGCCTTTCCCTTCGTGTCGTGGTGGGTCGAGTCAGTGGCGGGTGAGCGCCATGGAGCTACAGGGCACCACGTAGGCATGGCGGTCGTCAATGGAATATTGCGATCTGGCGCAATTCATGTGTCGAACGGCAGAAATACTGCGTTTCGGTCCTGCGAAACGGTGACAGGCGTCACCCCGTGGCTAGGTCGACGCGGTCCGGCTGGCCGGTTGCCAAACGTCTACTCAGCCCGGCGGCGCCTGGGTGTGGGTGGCGGCCGGCGGCATTGCGTCCTCGGACGCGGACGGTTGAGAGAAATCGCGCAACAGGTGTGCGCGATACCAGCGCAGCTCGGCCACGCTCTCACGGATGTCGTCGAGCGCCCGGTGCGTCGACTCCTTCTTTGGCGCGCCCTCCAGCACCGCTGGTGCCCACCGCAGCGCCAGCTCCTTGAGCGTGGACACGTCGATGGACCGGTAGTGCAGGTAGTCCTCGATCTCGGGCAGGTACACCGCCAGGAAACGCCGGTCGGTGCCGATGGAGTTGCCGCACAGCGGCACCGAACGCGGGGCCGGCACGTGGGCCTTGATGAAGTCGAGGGTCGTGGCGCCCGCGTCCGCGAGCGACACGGTCGAGCCCTCGATCGCCGCCAGGAGGCCGCTGCGGGTGTGCATCTCGCGCACCACGTCCTCCATGGCGTCGAGCGCCTCGGCCGGCTGGTGGATCACCAGGTCGGGCCCCTCGGCCACGAGCTCGAGCTGATCGTCGGTGACGAGCGTGGCGATCTCGACGATCACGTTGCGCGCCGGGTCGAGTCCGGTCATCTCCAGATCCATCCAGACGAGCACGCCCGGAGGCTAGACCCACCCGCGCTCCAACCCACGTGGTCGCCATGCGGCGACAATGGCGGCGTGCTGCGCATTCCCGTCGTCCGCCTCGATGCGGACCTACCCCTTCCCGACTACGCCCGGGCCGGCGACGCCGGGGCCGATCTCGTGGCGCGCGAGTCGGTGACGCTGCGGCGCGGGGGCGGTCGGGGGCTCGTCGGCACCGGCATCGCTCTGGCCATCCCCGAGGGCTACGCCGGGTTCGTGCAGCCCCGGAGCGGGCTGGCGCTCCGGCACGGCGTCACCTGCCTCAACACGCCGGGTCTCATCGACAGCGGCTACCGCGACGAGCTCCGGGTGCTGCTGGTGAACACCGATCCCGATGCGGACTACGAGGTCCGGCGCGGCGATCGCATCGCCCAGCTCGTGGTGCAGCGGGTCGAGCACGCCGAGTTCGCTCCGGTGGCGGCCCTAGAGGATTCGGCCCGGGGGACCGGGGGCTTCGGGCACACGGGCTGTTGAGCGGCTTCGGGCACATGGGCCGTTGAGCATCCGCTCGGCGCTCAAACTCAGTCGTCGTCGACGTCGGGATGGCCCCGCTTGTGGAGGACCATGCGTCGCCCGTCGTCGCCCAGCCGCCAGGTGTCGACGCTGGCGTCGAGGACGGCGGCAGCCACATCCGGGACATCGACGATCGCACCGCCGTGGTCGGTCAGCCGGAGGTCGATGCTCAACAGCTCGTCCTCCACGTCGTACGCGATCACCAGCGTGCCGTCGCCGTCGGGCTCCGGTGCGAGCAGCGCCGCGGCCTCGCCGACCGCCAGCCGCAGCTCCTCCGCCTCGCGGTAGGTGAAGCCGGCGCGCGTCGCCATCGCCGCCGCCCCTGCCCGAGCGATGCGAACGGCGGCGGAAGTGGCAGGCACGGTCAGACGGATGCTTTCGCGCTCCACGCGACCTGCGAGCCTACGGGCGCACCACGGCGTCGGGGTCGACGTCGTTCCGCTGGCCCATGTAGACGGGATGACGCAGGCGGCCGTCGGAGGTCCAGTCGCTGTAGGCGACCTCCACCACCACCTGGGGAACTACCCAGTGGGCATCACGCACGTGGGTGGCCGGCGGGCGGGGGATGAACGGGCACTCCTCGTCCGACAGTCGTGCCAGCCGGCGGGCCATGCGATCGAGCTCGGCCCCCGTGAATCCGGACCCGACGCGGCCCGCGTAGCGCAGCGTCGGGTCGCCCGGCTCGGGGTGGTAGCCGACCAGCAGGGCACCGAGGCGCCCGGCGCGGTTGCCCTCCCCGGACGCCCAACCGCCGACCACCAGCTCGTCGTGGCGGCGCACCTTCACCTTGATCCAGGCGCGGGTCCGCCGGCCGGGCATGTAGCGACTGTCGGCCCGCTTGGCGACCACGCCCTCGAGGCCTCGCTCCTCGCAGACCTTCAGCAGCGCCGGGCCGTCGTCGTACACGTGGGCCACGTCGGTGCCGAGCGGTAGGTCGTCGGCCAGCTGGTCGAGGAGGCGTCGACGGTCGCTCCACGGACGATCGGTCAGGTCGTGGCCGTTGAGCCGCAGCAGGTCGAACAGCACGTACGCCACTCGGACGTCCTCGGCGCGGCGCCGGGCGTCCGCCTCCGAGGTCACGTGCATGCGGTGCTGCAGGCGCTCGAAGCTCGGGCGTCCGGCGTCGTCGAGCGCCACCATCTCGCCGTCCAGGGTCGCCGCCACCGGGGCCAGGGCGCCGGGCAGCGCGCCCAGTTCGGGGAAGGCGGCCGTGCACTCCCGGCCGTTCGCGCTCCACCCGTGCACACCCGAGGGGGCCACCTCGGCGACGACGCGCATGCCGTCCCACTTGACCTCGTAGATCCAGCCGGGCCCGGCCGGCAGCGGGCCAGTCGTGGCCTTCATGGGAAGCACCGCCACGTAGGGAGCCTACGGACTCCTTCGAGCGAGCTTCTCAGAGGGCGCGGGGGATCACCGGGAGCCTCAGCAGCTCGCCGCCGCGGATGACCTCGGCATCGAGCGTGTGGCCGGCGACGTCGCCGGTGAGCAGGCGCTGCATGTCGCTGATGGCCTCGACGGGCTGGCCGCCGAGGGCGACGACGATGTCCTCGGGCCGCACCCCCGCCCGTGCCGCCGGGCCGCCGCCGACCACACCGGTGACCTCGACGCCCCGGCGCCGGCCCAGCCTGTCGGCCATCCGTGGGGGCAGGGCCCGGCTACCGCCGGTGAGCCCGAGCTCGGCACGATGGACCCGCCCGTGGGCGATCAGGGCGCCGATGATGGCGTTGGTGGTGGCGTCGAGCGGGATGGCCATGCCGAGGCCCTGGCCGATGCCCGGTCCAACGACCGCGGTGTTGACGCCCACGACCCGGGCGTCACTGGTAGCGAGCGCGCCGCCGCTGTTCCCGGGATGCAGAGCGGCGTCGGTCTGGATGACGCCCTCGACGATGCGCGCACGCCTCCCGTCCACCGCCGGCAGCGATCGGCCCAGGGCCGACACGACGCCGGCCGACACCGAGCCGGCATACCCGAGCGGGCTGCCGACGGCGACCACCAGCTGTCCGACCCGCAGCCGTCCGGCGTCGCCGAGCTCGGCACGCGGCAGCCCCGTGCCGGCGGCGACGCGCACCACCGCAAGATCGGACAGGCGGTCGGCACCCACGAGCTCGTAGGGCAGCTCGGCGCCGTCGTGGAACACTGCGGACCCGATCCTCCCGTTGGCGACGACGTGGGCCGACGTGAGCAGGAGCCCGTCGCCGGACAGGATGACCGCCGAGCCGTTGCCGCGCCCGTGGCGCAGGCTCGCTACCGACGGCAGCAACCGTTCGGCGACTGCGATCACCGTGCGCGAGTAGGCGTCGAGTGCCGCGGACTCGTCGGCGTCGACGGCCCCGGTCGTGCGGGGTCGCGCGCGGTCGTCGACGTCAGGCATCGCCCACGTCGCCCGTGGTGTCCTCGGCGTCGTCGAAGCGGGCCACGACGTCGAGCTCCTCCGTGCCCCGCACGACGTGCAGGGCCAACGTCTGGCCGTCGGCGAGGCCGTCCAGCACCGCCGCCAGCGCGTCGACATCGGCGATGTCGATGCCCGCAGCGGTGGTGATGAGGTCGCCCTGGCGGAGCCCGGCGCGCTCCGCAGGGCTGTCGGACTCGACCGCACGGACGAGGACGCCGTCCCGCTCGGGGAGCCCGACCGCCTGGCGCATGCGCCGGGCGACGTGGGCCGGGGCGGCGCCGATGCCGAGCAGCCGGCGTCGGGGCTCGCGGCCGGCGGTGAGCGCATCGACCCGCTCCCGCAGCGTCGCTCCGGCGGGCTGGGCGATCGAGAAGCCGTCACCGAGGCGCAGCGTGGTGATGCCGAGCAGCCGGCCGTCGGGGTCGACGATGGGGCCACCCGAGCTGCCCCGCGCCAGCGGGGCGGTGTGCTCGATGCCGCCCGGGATCAGGCGGCCGCGGGGGCCGCGGAAGGACCGACCGGTGGCCGACACGGTGCCGACCGTCACCCGATGGCCGTCGGGGATGCTGGCGACGGCGAACACGGGTGCGCCGAGCTCGACGTCGGCGTCGGCCCACTCCAGGGCCGGTGCCGTGCCCGTGTCGACGGACAGCACCACCAGGTCGGAATCGACGTCGACGCCCTGGGCCCGGCTCTGGAGCGAGCGCCCGTCGGCGAAGGTGACCAGGGTGGTGACGCCGCGGAGGTTGTGGGCGTTGGTGAGGACCAACCCGTCGCCGACCACGACGCCGCAACCGCGCCCGCCATGGCGGCCGATGCGAACGACGGAGGGGGCGACACGCTCGGCAACGCGGCCGACGGCGGATTGCAGGTCGTCGATGGCGGTCATGGCAGCCTCCGTGGATCCGGGCTAGTGACTAGCAATCTGCAAGTAACCAGCCAGCACTGTAGCGTTGCGATCCGGATGGCCACACCCGAGTCGGTAGAAACCTCGCCCCCGGCCGATCAACCGGTTCCCGAGGCGCCGGCCTCCGATGCCCTGGCCGAGGCGGCCGAGCGCATCGGCGACCGGTGGTCCTTGCTGATCGTCGCCGCACTGCTGTCGGGGCCCCGCCGGTTCGGCGACCTGCTCACCGACCTCGACGGGATCGCGCCCAACATCCTGTCCAATCGCCTGGCGCGCCTCGAGGCCGAGGGCCTGGTCGTGGGCGAGCCCTACTCGCGCCGTCCCGTTCGACACACATATCGACTGACGGCGGCCGGGGCCGACCTGGCCGGAGCCCTCCGGATGCTGGCCCAATGGGCCGCGTCCCACCGGGCCGGGCGGCACGGAGGCGGGGAGGCGGGACTGCCAACCCATGGGGCGTGCGGCACGGCCCTCGAGGCTCGGTGGTTCTGCCCTACCTGCGGCGAGGTGGTCGACGACGTAGCCTCCGCAGACGTCAGCTGGATATAGAGCGCGGCGCCTGCCGCCAGCCGGTCGGGGCACTAGCTTCGCCCCCCGGCGCGGACGGTTCACACGATCTCGAGGAGACGGCCATGTCCCAGGTCAGGCCCGGCTGGTACCCGGATCCGTCCGGACGCTTCGCCCAGCGCTACCACGACGGCAGACGTTGGACGGAGCACGTCGCCGATGCCCAGGGCAATCGCGACACCGACGCGCCCGTGGCTCAGGCCGGCCCGGCCTCGCACGGGGACTCGGCGCAGCACTCGCAGCGCTACGGCGAGGCTGATCAGCGCTCGTCCGATCCGTACGGGCGTCAGTCCGCGGGTGCCGAGGGTGGCTACGGCGGGCAATCGGCGGGTGAGCACTACGGCGCGAACGTCGCCGGTTCGGAGGCCGGTTACGACTCGGGGCGCGGCGACGACCGGTCCGGCTACGGCTCGGACCGCGGCCACGACCAGTGGGCGGCGCGGGAGCGGGATTGGGGCCAGGAGCGGCCGGGCTCCAGCCGGCGCCATGGCGACCAGCGCGCCGATGCGCGCTGGGAACAGGCGGGGGCGGGGAGCCGGCAGCCCCGGCCCGGCGGATCTGCGGGCCGCAACGAATGGTCCGGGGCCGAGAGGGCGGCCCAGCAGGGTGGCGCCGGCTGGGCCCCCACCGCCACCGGAGGCACCGCGACCGGCCGTGACTGGTCGGCGGCGTCCCGGGGGCAGGGGCCGGAGCGGTACGACGCCGGTCCGCACTACGGCCAGCCCGCGGGTTACGGGCAGCGCGCGGGCTACGAGGATCCCGGCTACGGCTACGCGCGGGCCTCGTCCCCCGGGTTCACGCCGACGCTCGGTCTCATCGTCGCCGGGGTGGGCGCCGTGCTGTTGCTGCTCTCGCTGTTCGGGCTGAACTTCCTCGAGCTCAGCTTTCCCGGTCTCAGCCGCTCGGTCTCTCTGGGCGAAATCGCGGGCGACTTCGGCGAGGGTGCCCCGGGGGCCCTCGCCACGTATGCGGACTTCGGTCGCTACCTGGCGGTCCTCGTCGCCGTGTTCGCCATCCTGGCCGTCGTCCGCGTGGTTCCACGGCTCCGCGACACTTCGGCGCTGCCCGCCATCGTCGCCGTGGCCTGCGGGGCGTTCGCGCTCTGGCACGTGCTCGCCATGCTGGCCAACGCCGACGAAGGCGTTGACGTCTCTCCTACGTTCGGTGCCTTCCTCGGGCTGCTCGGCTACGTGGCGCTGGCCGCCGGACCCTTCCTGCGGCAGCCGCTCCAGACTCGGCGCTAGGCAGGCAGAGCTGGCGAGGCTTGTGCGACGCGGCGTCGGCTGACCGGCCCACGCCGGAGGAGATGACCGCTACCGTGAGCTCGGAACCTGCGCCGAGGGTCCGAGCTTCCGGTTTGTCTCCCGGGGGTGTAGCTCAGTTGGCAGAGCGGCCGCCTTTTAAGCGGATGCGCGAGGGTTCGAGACCCTCCACCCCCACGGACATTCCAACCCATGCCTGGGTGGCCGGGCCCTACGCTCTGGATCGTGGAGCACGACCTCGCCCGGCAGCGCCTCAGCACCGAGCACGAGCGGCTCGAGCGCTTGCGCACCTCGCTGGAGAACGACCACCTCCACGACGAGCCGGAGGATGACACCGGCATCCGGTCGCGCGTCTACCAGCACCCCGCCGATTCGGCGAGCGACGCGTTCGAACGCGAGAAGGAGTTCTCGATCCTGGAGCAGGTGCAGGCCGAGTTGGCGGCGGTCGACCGGGCGCTGCAGCGGCTCGACGAGGGGACGTACGGCAGCTGTGAGGTCTGCGGTGACAGCATCACCGACGAGCGCCTGGCGGTGATGCCGGCGGCGCGGTTCTGCATCGGCCACCAGGGCGACGCCGAGGTCTGACCCTCCTCACATCTGGCGAGGAACCGTCACGTCCTGGGGCTCGGCCAAGACCACGCGATCGCCGAGCCGCAGTCCTGCGGGTGCCATGGTCACCCAGCGGCCCTCGACGTTGGCCAGCCGGATGCGATCCTGCCCGAGGTGGCGCTCGACGGCGAACACGACCCCGGCATGGGTGATCACGAGGACGTCTCCCCCCGGGATGGCATCGGCGATCCGCCGCAACGCGCGCTGGGCCCTCCCGACCAGCAGCTCGTCCGACTCCCAACCGGCGGGCCGCCGGCCGTCGGGCAGGTACCCCGGGTAGCGCCGTTCGATCTCGGCCCGGGTGAGACCGGTCCACTCGCCGGCGTCGCGTTCCCGTAGGTCGACATCGAGGACCACGGGCCCCACACCCATGTCGTCGCCGATGATGGCCGCCGTCTCCGCCGCTCTCCGCAGGTCCGATGCCCAGATCCCGTCGACCGCCCCCAGCGATCGCGCCGCCTCGTGCGCCTGGCGTCGACCGAGGTCGCTGAGCGGGGGATCGGCCTGGCCCTGCCACCGGCCGAGGGCGTTCCACTCCGACTGGCCGTGGCGGGTCAGCAGGGCGCGCGTCTCGGCGATCATCGCCCCGGCGACGCTATCGGCACCGCACGCAGCTAGGCTCGTTCGGCGTTTGCTGGGGAGCGGACGTGCGCCGCTGCCCTGGCCGAGAGGAAGGACGCGCCGTGGCCCTGCCGCTGGTGAAGCTGGGAACGACCCATCGGCTGCGCACCAGCCGGATCGATGCCGACCTGGGCACGCGTGCCGTGGTCGTGGAGAACGGCCTCACCGGGGTCGTGTGAGGGATCGCCGGTGGCCGTCCTGCGCCTGTTCGCCCAGGCCCGCGAAGCCGCGGGCACCGCGCGCGACACGGTTGACGGCGCCACGGTCGACGAGGTGCTGGCGGCCGCCCGGGATCGCTACGGCCATGGTTTCGCGGCGCTCCTGCCCAACTGCCGGATCTGGGTCAACGGCGAGCCCGCGCACGGGGATGATCCGGTGACGGCCGACGACGAGGTCGCCGTGCTGCCACCGGTGTCCGGTGGTGCCGCATGACCGTCGCCACGGCGCGGACGCCGTCGGGGGTGCGCTCGTGAGCCCCGCCACGTCCGGCCCCACGCCCCGCGTCCAGGACGCGCGGGGGGCGACGTGGGACGCAACCAGACCGGTCGCATCGTCGCCGGACCACTCGATCCCGGGCCCGCCCCCGCCACCCGCCGGGCCGCCGACGGCGCCGGTCCCGCGTCGGGACGCCGTCCCGCCCCCGGCCCGACGCCGCCCGGTTGGCCCCGGGCCGGCTGCGGGCGGCTCAGCCGCCGTTCGACGCCGGCCGGGCGCACCGCCGGTCGGGGTGGCGCCGCGTGGCGCCGGGTCGGCACGGCAGGGTGGCACGGCCGCTGCGCCCAAGGGGCGGCGCCGCCCCGCTGGCCCCGCCGGCCGCACCAGGGGTGGCCCGGCGACGAGGACCGGCAAGCGCGCGAGCCCGCCGTCCCGCCGTGCCCGCGCCGAGCGGAGCGCCAGCACCCGGCACCGCGGGCGGCTGGCGGTCGTCTACGACATCGATGGGCCGCGCGTCCGCCTGGGCGTCGGGTGGTTCCTGCTGGCGCTGGTCGGGGTGTTCCTCGGCCCCGTCACCGCCGCCCTGGTGTACGGCGCCGCCGCGGGCTGGGCGGCACGCCAGGTGGTGCGGGCCTGGGGTTCCATCGCGTGGCAGGCCGACGTCGCCGCCGGGCTGGGCGCCGTCCCGGTGGTGGCGGCGCTCGGCGGCACGCGAGCGCTCATCGCCGCACTGGCCGTGGCGGTCGTGGGTGCCGTCGTAGCGGCGTGTGCCCCCGGCGGGGAGCGCCTGTCGGGCCGGGGCGGGCACGCCGCGGCGCTGGGCATCCTGTTGCTGTCGATCGTGCCCGCAGCCGGAGCGGCCTCGATGGTGCTCGTACGGGGCGACTCGCGGGCCGCCGCCGTGGTGCTGCTGCTCCTGGTGAGCGCCTACGAGATGGGCGACTTCGTGGTGGGCTCCGGTGCGTCCAACCCGGTGGAAGGCCCGCTCGCCGGGATCACGACGGCGCTGCTGGTCGGGGTCCCGCTGGTGTTGTTGCTGGTCAACCCGTTCGACGACGCCGGTGCGGCCTTGCTCGGGTTCGCGGCGGCGGCGTGCCCGCTCGGGCAACTCGCCGCGTCCGCCCTGCTCCCGGACGCAGGCGCCTCCGCGCCCGCCCTGCGGCGCATCGACACGCTCCTGGTGCTGGGGCCGCTCTGGGCCGCGGCGTCGGCCGCTTTCTGAGGCCCTTGTCTCGGCCGCGCCGCGGCGGAACCTGTTGTCGTGCAGATCCTTGCGGGTGACCTACTTGCTCTTGGCGAGGTTGCCCGCGGCGAACTCCCAGTTGACCAGGTGCTGCAGCCAGGTCTCGACGTACGCCGGCCGGGCGTTCTGATAGTCGAGGTAGTACGCGTGCTCCCACACGTCGATGGTGAGCAGCGCCGTCTGGCCGTGCTTGAGCGGCAGGTCGGCGTCGCTGGTCTGCAGGACCTCGAGGCCGTTGTCGCCCTTCGCGAGCCACGTCCAGCCCGATCCGAACAGCTTCGTGGCCTTCTCGGTGAACGTCTGCAGGAACTTGTCGACCGAACCGAACGACTGCTCGATCGCCGTCTTCAGCTCGCCCTCCGGCTCGCCACCGCCACCGGGGGTCATGCAGTGCCAGAAGAACGTGTGGTTCCAGTTCTGGCCGGAGTTGTTGAACAACGGCGTACCGGGCTCGGCGGCGAGGACGATCTCCTCGAGCGAACGCCGCTCGTGCTCTGTGCCCTCGATGAGCTGGTTGAGGGTGTTCACATAGGTCTGGTGATGCTTGCCGTGGTGGAAGTCGAGCGTCTTCTCGCTCATGTGAGGGGCGAGTGCGTCCTTGGGGTACGGCAGCGCGGGCAGCTCGAAAGGCATCGGCACTCCTTGTGTGTCGTGGGGGGCGGGCAACTCGAACCTACCCAGCGTGACCCCCAACACACACCGAACCTCCGGGGTATTCCCGGCTCGGTCACGGGTCCTACGACCTCGAACGACGACCTGATCGGTCAGGAATCTCTCGGGGGCGGCCGGCGTTGGGCGTCTTGATGCGAAGACTCGCGGTGCTTTCCCTGCACACGTCGCCGCTCGCACAGCCGGGTGCCGGCGACAGCGGCGGCATGAACGTCTACGTGCGTGAGCTCGTCTCGTCGCTCGCTCAGGCCGGCGTGGCCAGCGACGTCTACGTCCGGCGCTGGGCCGATGGGCTCCCCGACGTCGTGGAGGTCGAGCCGGGCTTCCGGGTCGTCCACGTGCCCGCGGGGCCCGTTGACCTGCCCAAGGAGGCCCTCCCCGAAGTCGTGGGCCTGTTCGCCGAGGGCGTGCTGGCGCGGCTCGCCGACGACGTCGGCGCCGCCGCCGACGTCCTCCACGCCAACTACTGGCTATCGGCGATGGCCGGGCACCGCCTCAAGCACGAGCTGGACCTGCCGCTGGTGTCGACGTTCCACACGCTGGCCCGGGTGAAGGCCGAGACCGGCGACCTCGAACCCGAGCGGCGGGTCGACGCGGAGGCCGAGGTCGTCGGCTGCTCGGACGCCATCCTCGCCAACTCGGCCGCCGAGGCCGCGCAGCTGGAACGGCTCTACGGCGCGGACCCGGCCCGGATCGAGATCGTCCCGCCCGGCGTCATCCATGCCTTCTTCTCGCCGGGGCCGCGCCAGGGTGCCCGTGCGGCCCTGGCGCACCTGGACATCGGGGACGGGCCGATGCTGCTGTTCGTCGGACGGATCCAGCCACTCAAGGGGCTGGACGTGGCCGTGCGGACCTTGGGCGCGCTGGAAGACCGGCGGGCCGTGCTGGTGGTGGTCGGTGGCGCCAGCGGCCACGACGGACGCACGGAGGTCGAACGCATCGACAAGCTGGCGGCGTCGCTGGGGGTGGCCGATCGCATCCGGTTCACCGACCCTCAACCCCACCACCTGCTGTCCACCTACTACCGCGCCGCAGACGTGGTGCTCGTGCCCAGCCGAAGTGAGTCCTTCGGCCTCGTGGCCCTGGAGGCGGCGGCCTGCGGCACGCCGGTGGTCGCGGCGGCGGTCGGCGGGCTGCGCACGCTGGTGGAGCACGGGCGGACGGGGTTCCTGGTCGAGGGCCGTGACCCCCAGGTGTTCGCGGCGTACACCGAGCAGATCCTCACCAATCCGGCGCTCGGCCGCGAGCTGGCGGACGCCGCCGCCGCTCGCGCCCGCAACTTCACCTGGTCCACCGCCGCCGCCCGTCTGCGGCGGATCTACGCGGACCTCACCGCGCGGTCACCCATCGCCTGCGCCGCGAACGCATAGGGCCGGCCCGGGACGGGTGGGCGCGAGCGTCCACTAGCGTCGTCCGGCGATGCAGCGGCCGTTCGCCGACCGGGAGCTCGACGCGGTCGCTACGCGCGTCGAGGCGTGGCTCGAGCGCCAGCGCACCGAGAACCCGCTGGTGGCCGCCGTCGAGCGCGACACCGAGTCGGGCGAGCGGCGCTGGTTCGTGCGGGTGCGCGGCGACGAGAAGGACGTGTTCACCATCTGGTTCCACCTGCGCCAGCGCACCCTCCACTACGAGACCTACGTGATGCCGTCGCCGGAGGAGAACCACGCCGCCCTTTACGAGCACCTGCTGCGGCGCAACCTCAAGCTCTATGGCGGGTCGTTCGCCATCGGCGACGAGGACGCCATATTCCTGGTGGGCCAGATCGCCAATGACGCCGTCGACGACGACGAGCTCGACCGCATCCTCGGGTCGCTCTACGAGTGGACGGAACGGTTCTTCCGCCCGGCGATGCGGATCGGGTACGCCAGCCGCTTCAAGGGCTGAGTCTCGGTCCTTTCATTGTTTTTCGAACCATTTCGATCTAGCGTGGCCGGGCTCGGGCGCGGGGTGATCCACCGATCGGGGAAGTCGGGTGGGGTCGCCTCGCGCCCGTGCAGCGCGGGGCCGTAACGTCGCTGGCCATGGCGATGCCGAAGCTCCAGGTCATCGGCGGCGGAAGGATGGGCGAGGCCCTCCTGGCCGGCCTGTTGACCGGCTGGGCCTCCGCCGCGGAGTTGCGGGTGGTGGAGAAGCTGCCGGCCCGGGCCGCGGAGCTCAGCGCCGCGTTCCCCGCCGTCACGGTGGCCGGCGACCCGGACCTGGCGCACGGCCACGTGCTGGCGGTGAAGCCCGGGGACGTCGAGGCCGCCTGCCGGGCGCTGGCCGATGCGGGCTCGCGTGAGCGGGTGCTGTCGATCGCCGCCGGGATCACGCTTCGGCGGCTGGAGGCGTGCCTGCCACCCGGGACCCCGGTGGTGCGGGCCATGCCCAACACGCCGGCGCTGGTTGGGGCGGGGGCCGCCGCCGTCGCGGCCGGCCGGGCGGCCGACGAATCCGACCTGGCCTGGGCGGAGGAGGTCCTCGGGGCCGTGGGCCGGGTCGTGCGGGTCGACGAGGCCCTGCTCGATGCCGTGACCGGCCTGTCGGGATCGGGCCCCGCCTACGTGTTCCTGGTTGCCGAGGCGCTCATCGACGGGGGCGTGCTGGCCGGGCTGCCCCGCCCGGTGGCGACGGAGTTGGCCGTGCAGACCCTGCTGGGGTCGGCCCGGCTCCTCGACGAGTCGCCGGAGGGGGCAGCAGCCCTCAGGGCGGCGGTCACGTCCCCCGGCGGCACCACCGCCGCCGGGCTGCGCGCGCTCGAGTCCGGCGGTGTGCGGTCTGCGTTCCTCGAGGCGATCTTCGCCGCCACCGAGCGCAGTCGCGAGCTGGGACAGGCCTGAGCGGGCGGAGGCGCAGGCCAGGCCCGGGGGGTGGCTGTCCCCATTCGCCCCACCAGCAACGGTCGCATACAGTGACCCCAGCGGAGTTGGAAGGGGTCTTCCACATGCCTATGTCGCGCGCCCGGTTCCTCACGCCCCGCGAGGTGGCCGATCTGCTGCGGGTGTCGTCGATGACCGTGTACCGGTTGATCAAGTCGGGGGAGCTCCGCGCCGTCCGGGTCGGCAAGGCCTACCGGATCCTCGAAGAGGATGTCGACGCTTACCTGGCCGGCCGGTTCACTCAGGCCGGCTAACCGACCCCGACCGCCGCCCCTGATGGCGTCGGTCTGCGACCGACACTGACACTCCGGCCCGACCCCGACCGCCGCCCCTGATGGCGTCGGTCTGCGACCGACACTGACACACTGATGCGGTGGCCCCGCGCTTCGACACGATCTCCTTCCTGTCCGACTACGGCACCACCGACGAGTTCGTCGGCGTGGTGAAGTCGGTCATCCGATCGATCGCGCCGCAGGTCACGGTCGTCGACATCACCCACGACATCCAGCCCTACGACCTCAAGGGCGGCGCGCTGACGTTGGCCCGGAGCGTCCAATACCTCTGCCCGGGCGTCGTCCTGGCGGTGGTCGACCCCGGCGTGGGCACCGACCGCCGGGCGGTCGCCATCGAGGTCGGTGACGGGCAGTCGTTCCTCGTGGGCCCGGACAACGGGCTGCTGGCCTCCGCCGTCGGCATGGTCGGCGGCGCCACCGACGCCGTGGAGCTGACCAACGCCGAGTACCGGCTCGCATCACCCGGGCCCACCTTCGACGGGCGCGACGTGTTCGGCCCGGCGGCGGCGCACCTCTGCGCAGGCGTGCCCCTCGACGCCCTCGGGCCCCGCGTCGACCCCGCAGAATTGGTTCCCGGCATCGTGCCGCTGCCACGCGACGAAAACGGCGCCATCGTGGGCGAGGTCCTGTGGGTGGACCGCTACGGGAACTGCCAGCTCAACATCGATCCCGACCAGATCTCGTCGTGGGGAGACCGGGTGCAGCTCCGGTGGACCCGCCCCCAGGCGGGAGCGGCCGTGGGAGCGGGACAAGCCGAGGGCACCCGGACGGCGCTGCGGGTGCGAGCGTTCGACGAGCTGGGCACGGGCCAGGTCGGCCTGGTCGTGGACAGCTACGGGCTCCTGGCCGTGGCACTCAGTCGCGCCTCGGCCGCGGACGCCCTGCAGATCGCGGCCGGCGACGAGCTCGCCCTCGTGCCCCTCGGCGACTCCGGTGGGCAGGAGGACGACGCCTTGGCCGGCAACGGCGCCCGCGCCGGGAGCTCCAGTCCCGTCAGGCTCCAGCCCCGCCGGCCGGGAGGATCATGAGACCGGGCACCACCATCGTCCTCGCCGTCCTGCTGGCGCTCATCCTCGGCGCCTCGGCGATCCAGCTACTGTTCCTGGCGCGCTAGGGGTCGGGGCCACGAGGGGAGACGGGCAGGTGAACCTCGCGTCGGCAATCGATGCCCACCCGGCCGACGGTCCGGCGCTGGTGAGCCAGGGCGAGACCACCACCTATGGCGAGCTCCGCTCCCGGGTGGCCGGAATCCGGGGCGGCCTCCTCGCGCGGGGCGTTGCCCCCGGCGACCGGGTCGCCATCGTCGCCGCCAACAACCCGTCCTTCGTCGTTGCCTACCTGGGCGTGCTCGGGGTGGGCGGCGTGGCCGTGCCGCTCAATCCCCTGAGCCCTCCGCCCGAGCTCGGGCGCGAGCTGGCCATGGTCGACGCCCGGCTGGCCGTCGTGGACGACGCCGGCGGCGCGGCGTTCGCCGGGGAGGCGGCCACCGGGTTGCCCGCCATCGACGTCGTGCCGATCGGCGACCTCGTGGGCGGCGAGCCCGCGGCCATGGTGCAACGCGCCGACGACGACTTGGCGGTGCTGCTCTTCACCGGCGGTACCGCCGGGCTGCCGCGGGCGGCCATGCTCACCCACGGCAACCTGCGGGCCAACATCGACCAGATCCGGGCGACGACCGCGAGCGGTGCCGTCGACCCGGCCGCCGGCCCCGCGACCGCCGACGATGTCGCGCTGGGTGTGATCCCGCTGTTCCACATCTTCGGGCTCAACGCCGTCCTCGGGCTGGCGCTGACGGTCGGGGCCACGGTCGTGTTGGTCGAGCGGTTCGACCCCCCGGCCGCCCTCGGACTGCTCGCCGAGCACGGCATCACGGTGGTGTCCGGCGTCCCCACCATGTGGCGGGCGTGGGCGGACCTGCCGCCCGCCGATGCCGGCGACGCCAACCCCATGGCGAGCGTACGGCTCGGCGTGTCGGGGGCGGCGGCCCTCGACCCCGAGCTACGCCGGGCCATCGCCGCCCGCTATGGCGTCGTGCTGGCCGAGGGCTATGGCCTGACCGAGGCCTCGCCGGTCGTGACCAGTGGAGTGGGTCGCCAGGCACCCGACGGCAGCATCGGCCTGCCGCTGCCCGGCATCCTCGTGCGCCTGATCGACGGCTCAGGAGCGGACGCGTTGGTGGGCGACCCCGGCGAGGTCTGGGTGAAGGGCCCGAACGTGTTCGCCGGGTACTGGGACGATCCCGAGGCGACCCGGGCGGCGCTGACCGAGGACGGCTGGCTCCGCACCGGCGACCTGGCGGTGGTCGACGACGACGGCTTCCTGTGGCTCGTCGATCGGGCCAAGGACCTGATCATCGTGTCGGGCTTCAACGTCGTGCCCGCCGAAGTCGAGGCCGTGCTCATGGGCCATCCCGGCGTGGCCGAGGCGGCGGTGGTGAGCGTGCCCGACCCGCGGTCGGGCGAGGCGGTGAAGGCCTTCGTCGTGCCGGTTCCGGGCGCAGACGTCGACGAGGCCGCCATCGTCGACTACGCGGCTCGCCACCTGGCTCGCTACAAGTGCCCGTCGGTCGTCACGATCGTCGACGAGCTGCCCCACGGGCTCACCGGCAAGCTCCTGCGCCGGCAACTCCGCTGACCAGGATGCGAACCGGGTCCGGCGGTGCGGCGCCCGACCGCATGGCCGCCACCAGAGTGGATGCCTGCGGGCCTTGTGAGCGCGTGAACAAGCGGCGGTAGGCTGCCGACCTGATGGCGAACGGTGGCAAGCGGCAGGCTCGCAAGATCCCCGAGGCCACCGTGACCCGTCTGCCCCTCTACCTGCGGAGCCTGCTCGAGGTCGCCAACGACGGCATGCCCACGATCTCGTCGGAGCGGCTGGCGGAGATGTCGGGGGTCAACGCCGCCAAGGTGCGCAAGGACCTCAGCTATCTCGGCAGCTACGGCACGCGCGGCGTGGGCTACGACGTCGAGTACCTGCTGTTCCAGATGAGCCGGGAGCTGGGTCTCACGCACGACTGGCACGTGGTGATCGCCGGTGTCGGCAACCTCGGCCATGCGCTGGCCAACTACGCCGGGTTCCACGAGCGGGGCTTTCCCGTGGCCGCCCTCGTGGACGCGGACCCCCGCGTCATCGGCACCGAGGTCAACGGCATCCCGGTCCGCCACATCGACGAGCTGCCGGCCATTGCCGCCAGCCAGCAGATCGCCATCGGCATCATCGCCACCCCCGCCCACGCCGCCCAGGAGGTGGCCGACCGCATGATCGCAGCCGGCGTCAGCTCGATCCTCAACTTCGCCCCGACGATCCTGTCGGTGCCCGCGGACGTGTCGCTGCGCAAGGTCGACCTGGCTGTCGAGCTGCAGATCCTCAGCTTCTACCAGCAGCGCAAGACCGCGTCGGACCGCGTGGCACAGGTGGCCGCCGAAGCGGTGGCACCGCCCGCGACCTAGCGGGAGTCGAGCGCCGGACCGGCCCATGCCCGTCGAGCACCCCGTCTACCCGGTCAACCTCATCGTCGACGGCCGGCCCTGCCTGGTGGTCGGGGGCGGCCCGGTCGCAGCGCACAAGGTTCGTGGGCTCGTCGAGGCCGGCGCCCGCGTGACCGTGGTGGGCGCGGAGCTCCACCCGGAGATCGTCGAGCTAGCGCGGGGTGCCGACATCGTCACCGAGGCCCGGCCGTATCGACCGGGCGAGGCGGCCGGCTACCGCCTGGTCGTGGCGGCAACCGGCGACCCGGCGGCGAACCAGCAGGTCTACGACGACGCCGAGGCCGCCGGCGTGTGGATCAACAGCGCCGACGATCCCGAGCGTTGCACGGTGACGCTGCCGGCGCGGTTGCACCAGGGCCGGCTGACCGTGACCGTGTCCACCGCGGGGCACAGCCCGGCCGTCGCCGCCTGGCTCCGCGACCGCCTCGCTGGCGAGCTAGGGCCGGAATACGACGAGCTGATCGGGCTGTTGGCGGAGGAGCGGACTCACCTCCGGAGCGAGGGTCGCTCGACCGAACAAGTGGATTGGCGATCGGCGCTCGATTCGGGAATTCTGGAACTCGTTCGGGCCGGCCGGCTCGAAGCCGCAAGGGAGCGCCTGCGCTCGTGTCTGTCGTCGTCATCGGACTGAACCACCGCACCGCCCCGCTCGACCTGCTCGAGCGGATGAGCGTGGCGGACGGGCAGGTCGGCAAGGCCCTCCACGACCTCTGCAGCCGCGAGCACATCAGCGAGGCGATGGTGCTCTCCACGTGCAACCGGGCCGAGGTCTACGTGGTCGCCGAGCGGTTCCACGGTGCCTACAGCGACATCCGCAGCTTCCTGGCCGAGCACTCGTTCCTGCCGCCCGAGGACTTCGCCGACCACCTGTACGTCCACTACGACTCGGCGGCCGCCGCTCACCTGTTCTCGGTGACGGCCGGGCTCGACTCCGCCGTGCTGGGCGAGAGCGAGATCCAGGGCCAGGTCAAGCAGGCCTGGGACCGGGCGCGCGACCAGGGCGCCGCCGGTCCGGGGCTCAACCTGCTGCTGCGCCACGCACTGGAGGGCGGCAAGCGCGCCCGCACGGAGACCGGCATCGGCCGCAACGTGGCGTCGGTGTCGCAGGCGGCCGTCGCCATGGCGCGCGAGCGGCTGGGAGGCCTGGCCGGCAAGGCCGTGCTGCTGCTGGGCGCTGGGGACATGGGCGAGGGCATGGCCGTCGCCCTGGCGGGTGCCGGGGAGCGCATCAACCTGATGGTGGCCAACCGCACGCACGCCAAGGCGGCCGCGCTGGCCGTACGCATGGGCGCCGAGCCAGTGGCGCTCGTCGATGTGCCCGATCGGCTCGCCGACGTCGACCTGCTGCTGACGTCGACGGGCTCGCAGGCGCCCATCATCGAGCGCTCCGACCTGGAGTCGGTCATGCCGGGACGCGAGCGGCGCCCGCTGCTGGTGGTGGACATCGCCGTGCCCCGCGACGTCGATCGAGCCGTCGCCGAGATCGACGGGGTGACGCTGCTCGACATGGACGATCTCCGTGGCTTCGCCGCCGCCGGCGTGGCCGGCCGCCGCGGCGAGGTGGCGGCGGCCCAGGCGATCCTCAACGACGAGCTCGAGCGCTACCTCGACGCCAGCTCGGCGCGCGAGGTGGCACCGATGATCGTGGCGCTGCGGGAGCGGGCCGAGGTCGTACGCCAAGCGGAGCTCGACCGCATCCGCGGCCGGCTCGACGAGCTCGGCGCCGACCAGGCGGACCTGGTCGACGCGGCGACGAAGCGCATGGTGTCCAAGCTCCTCCACCAGCCGACCGTGGTCCTCAAGGACGCGGCCGGAAGCCCCCGGGGCGATCGCCTGGTTGCCGCTCTGCGTGAACTGTTCGAGATAGAGGGTTAGAGGCCGAGCGGATAGGCAGGCAGGTGGGCACCGAACAGTACGGAATTTGCAGCGCAAGCCCCAGCCACACAGCTCGGCCTCCCGGCAACACTGACCCCCGTGAGTCGAGATGGCGTGCCTGTTCGCGCACGCTCTTGGTGCGCCACCCGGTGAGGCCCTGAGGATGATGAGGCTCCGGGTGGCAACCCGGGGCTCGGCCCTGGCCCGCTGGCAGGCCGACCATGTCGCCGTCCTGGCGCAGAAGGCCGAGCCCGGCCTCGAGGTCGAGACCGTGGTGGTCGAGACCAGCGGCGATCGCCAACGCGACGTTCCCATCTGGGAGCTGGGCGGCAAAGGCGTGTTCGTCAAGGAGGTCCAGGCGGCAGTGCTCGAGGGCCGGGCCGATGTGGCGGTCCACTCGGCCAAGGACCTGCCGTCGCTCACGCCGGACGGCCTGGTGATCGGGGCGGTGCCCGAGCGGGCCGACGTGCGCGACGCCCTGGTGGGCTCCAGCCTCGCCGAGCTCGCGGCCGGTGCGACCGTGGCGAGCGGATCGCTGCGCCGGCGCGCCCAGCTGGCGCACGCGCGGCCGGACCTGCGGTTCGAGGGCCTGCGGGGCAACATCGCCACCCGGCTGGCACGCCTGGAGCGGGCCGACGTCGCGGCGGTGGTGATGGCGGCCGCCGCCCTCGACCGGCTGGGCCTGGCCGAGAGGATCGCCGAGCGCCTCGATCCCGACGTGATGCTGCCCCAGGTGGGGCAGGGTGCCCTGGCCGTCGAGTGCCGCGTGGACGACAGCGACACCCGGTGCCTGCTCGATCGGGTCGAGCACACGCCGAGCCGCCGCGCCGTCGATGCCGAGCGGGGCTTCCTGGCCGAGCTCGGCGGCGACTGCTCGGTGCCCGCGGCCGCCCACGCCACCCTTGCCGGCGACCGGCTACGGGTCCGGGCGCTGGTGGCGTCGGCCGACGGCCGGACCGTGCTGCGCCACGAGTTGGCAGGGCCGGCGTCGTCGGGCGCGGCGCTGGGGCGGTCCGTGGCCCGCCAGCTGCTCGACGACCAGGGGGGCGCCGAGCTCCTGGGCCGGGGCTGATGACCGTTCCCCCTCGCGAACTGGGTGTAGCTGTGCGGTGAATGACCGCATAGCTACACCCAGTTGGGGCCTGCGCCCGTGACCGTCCACCTGGTGGGGGCCGGCCCGGGCGATCCTGGGCTCCTGACCGTGCGCGCGCTCGAGCTGTTGCGCGTGGCCGACGTGGTGATCTACGACCGCCTGTCCCAGGAGTCGCTGCTCGACCTGGCGCCGGCGGCCGAGCGGATCGACGTCGGCAAGGCGCCGGGCCACGTGCGGCTGACGCAGTCCGAGATCAACGACCTGCTGATCGAGCGCGGCCGGCGGGGCGAGACGGTCGTGCGGCTCAAGGGCGGCGATCCCTTCGTGTTCGCCCGGGGTGGCGAGGAGGCGGCGGCGTTGGCCGGGGCGGGCGTCCCCTTCGAGGTCGTGCCCGGCATCACCTCGGCGATCGCGGTGCCCGCCTACGCCGGCATCCCGGTCACGCTGCGGCATTCGTCCACCAGCGTCACGATCGTCACCGGGCACGAGGAACCGGGCGTCGAGGGCATCGAGGGCGCCGAGGGCACGGTCGACTGGGAGGCGGTCGCCCGGGTGGGCGGCACGATCGTCGTGCTCATGGGCGTCGCCCGCATCGGCCGGATCGCCGCCGAGCTGATGGCGGCGGGACGCTCACCCGACACCCCGGTGGCGGCGGTCCAGTGGGGAACCCGGCCCGAGCAACGCACCGTGCGGTCAACGCTGTCGACCATCGCCGGACAGCCGCTGGGGACGCCGTCGACGATCGTGATCGGCGACGTGGCCGCCTCCGACCTGGCCTGGTTCGAGAACCGCCCGCTGTTCGGACGGCGGGTCGTGGTCACCCGCCCCCGCGAGCAGGCCGGCGAGCTGGTGGTGCGGCTGCAGGCCCAGGGTGCGGCCACGGTCGAGGTGCCGGCCATCCAGATCCGCGACCCCGCCGACGGCGGGGCCGCGCTGGCGGCGACGGTGGACCGCCTCGGCGACTACGACTGGGTGGTCCTGACCTCGCCCAACGGGGCTCGCCGGCTGCTCGATGCCGTGCGGGATCGTGGCCGCGACGCCCGCGTCTTCGCCGGGGCCCGGCTGGCGGCGATCGGACCGGGCACGGCCGAGGCGTTGGCCGGCGCCAACCTCGACGTCGACCTGGTGCCGCCGCGGTTCGTGGCGGAGTCGCTGCTCGAGGCGTTGCCGGCGCCGCGCGCGACGGGGGGGCGGCTGTTGCTGGTGCGGGCGGCGGTGGCGCGCGACGTCCTGCCCGTGGGCCTACGGGGCAAGGGATGGGACGTCGACGTCGTCGAGGCCTACCGCACCGAGCAGGCGCCGCTGACCGAGGAGCAAGCGGCCGCCGTGGCCGCCGCCGACGTCGTGACGTTCACGTCGTCGTCCACGGTCAGCAACTTCCTGGCGGCGATGGGGGGCCGGCCCATCCCTCCGGCGGTGGCCGCCATCGGGCCGATCACGGCCGCCACCGCCCGGGAACACGGGCTGGCGGTCGACGTCGAGGCCGAGGTCCACACGATCGACGGCCTGGTCGACGCACTCGTCGCCTGGGCCGCCAAGGCTCCCCGGCCGAGCCCCGGGGATGCCACCGGTGAATGAGATCGGGGCGCTGGTCTTCGACTTCGACGGGCTGATCCTCGACACCGAGACCTGCACGTACGAGACCACGGCGGGCATCTTCGTCGAGCACGGGGTGACGCTCGACCTGGCGTGGTGGCACTCGACCATCGGCACCGCCGACCACCCCCACTGGTCGGAGATCCTGGCCGACCGCCTCGGCCGCCCGGTCGACCGTGCCGCCCTGGTCGCCCGGCGTGAGGCCCGCCGGCTTGCGGTCCTCGACGGCCTGCCGCCCTGCGCGGGCGTGGTCGAGCTGCTCGACGACGCCGCCGCCCAGGGGATCCCGACGGCGGTGGCGTCGTCGTCGGGGCTCGACTGGGTCGGGGGCCACCTCGACCGGCTCGAGCTGCGGTCGCGGTTCGGCGCGGTGGTCACGAGGGACGACCTGGGCGGCGCCAGCGCCCGGACCAAGCCGGCGCCCGACCTGTTCGTGCTGGCCGCCGAGCGCCTGGGGGTGGAGCCGGGGCATTGCGTGGCGTTCGAGGACTCGCCCAACGGCGTCGCCGCCGCCCGGGCCGCGGGCATGGTGGTCGTGGCCGTGCCGGGCCCGATGACGACCGGGCTCGACCTCAGCGCGGCCGACGTGGTCGTGCGCTCGCTGGCCGACATGGACGTCGCGGGATTGCGCAACCTGCTGGGCGGCTAGTCCCGACGACGCCCCACCGGTGCGGTTCGGACATGTGATTGACTGGCCCCACCTTCGCCGGCCGGGTGGACGACCAGGGGGGCCGTTTTGGCGTTGTTGGATGTGACCAACGTTGGGGTCCGATTCGGGGGCGTCGTCGCGCTGGACGAGCTCACGTTCTCGGTGGAACCCGGCACCATCTGCGCGCTGATCGGGCCCAACGGCGCCGGCAAGACCACGCTCTTCAACGTGTTGAGCCGGCTGTACCAGTCCACCACCGGGGTGGTCACGTTCGACGGCGCCGACCTGCTCGACGTGCCCGCGCACCGCATCGCCCGCCTCGGCCTCGCCCGGACGTTCCAGAACGTGGCGCTGTTCCCGGCGCTGACGGTGCTGGAGAACGTCCTGACCGGCGCCCATGCGCACGGCTCGATCGGCTTTGGCCGGGCCATGCTCCGCATCCGGGCGGCGCACGAGGAGGAGGCCCAGCGCCGCCGGGGCATCGAGCTGCTGGAGCGGCTCGACCTCGGGCACCTGGCGCACCGCCCCGTGGCCGGGCTGCCCTTCGGCACGCTCAAGCGCATCGAGCTGGCCCGCGCACTGGCCGCGGAGCCGCGGCTGCTGATGCTCGATGAGCCCGCCAACGGCCTGACCCACAGCGAGGTCGACGACCTGGGCGAGACGATCAAGGCGATCCGCGACCAGTTCGACCTCACGATCCTGCTGGTCGAGCACCACATGGCGATGGTGATGGCGATCTCCGATCACATCGTGGTCCTCGACTTCGGGCGCAAGATCGCCGAGGGTCCGCCCGCGGCCGTGCGCAACGACCCGCTGGTGATCGAGGCCTACCTGGGGGCGCCGGCATGAGCGAGCGTTCCCTAGGGCGAGAGGTCGAGGGTTCGCCATGAGCCTGCTGGAGATGGCCAGCGTGCGGGGCGGCTACGGGCCGGTGCGCGTGCTCCACGACATCGACCTCGCCGTGGATGAGGGGCACGTGGCGGTGGTGCTCGGTGCCAACGGCGCCGGCAAGACGACCACGCTGCGCGCCATCAGCGGCCTGATCCACGCCCAGGGCGACATCATCTTCGACGGGCGCCCGATCCTCGGCCGCCCGCCGGAGGCCGTGGCCCGCCTCGGCATCGGGCACGTGCCCCAGGGTCGCGGAACGTTCACCGAGCTCACCGTCGAGGAGAACCTCCGCATCGGAGCCGTGAACCGCAGGGACGGCGACGTCAGGTCCGACCTCGACCGCTGGTACTCGGTGTTCCCACGGCTGGCCGATCGGCGGAACCAGGAGGCGGGGAGCATGAGCGGTGGCGAGCAGCAGATGCTGGCGCTGGCCCGAGCGATGATGGCCCGGCCCCGCCTGCTGCTCCTCGACGAGCCGTCGCTCGGGCTGGCGCCGCTCGTGACCCGCGAGCTGTTCGCGCAGCTAGGCGACCTCAACCGCAACCACGGCATGACCGTGCTGGTGGTCGAGCAGAACGCCAACCTCGCCCTCGACATCGGCCACTGGGGCTACGTGCTCGAGGCCGGGCGGATCGCCGTGCAGGGCGACGCCCGCCAGCTTCACGACGACGAGGCCGTCCGCAAGGCCTACCTGGGGTTCTGAGGGGCTCGGGGGCACGACATGCAGCTCTTCGTCGAACAGGTCATCAACGGCATCGGCAACGGGTTGGTCTACGGGTCGGTGGCCCTCGCGCTCGTGATCATCTTTCGCACGACCGGGATCCTCAACTTCGCTCAGGGCGAGATGGCGCTGTTCTCGACGTACATCACGTGGAAGCTGGCATCCGAGAGCGATGGCTTCGGCCTGCCGATCGTGGCCGCCATCGGCGTGTCCATGGCCATCGCCTTCGTCGCCGGTGCGGTGATCGAGCGGGTTCTGATCCGTCCCGTCGAGCAGGCCCGCAGCCCGCTCAACGTCGTCATCGTGACCCTGGGCCTGTTCCTGGGCCTCAACTCGGTGGCTCAGCTCATCTTCGGGACCGATCCCCAGCTCATGCCCTCGCCGTTCCCGGAGGGCAACGTCGAGCTGTTCTCGAGCGGGGGCGACGCGGTCGTGGTCAGCAAGGACACCATCGGACTCATCGCGGTGCTGGTGGCGGAGTGCATCCTGCTGTGGCTCCTGCTGCAGCGGACCAACCTCGGGCTGAAGCTGCGGGCGGTGGCGTCCAATCCCGACTCCGCCCGGCTCCAAGGCATCAGGGCCGGCACGATGTTGATGCTGGGGTGGGGTATGGCGGCCGCGATCGGGGCGCTCGCCGGCTCGCTGGTGGCATCGCAACGCACCGGCTTCGACGGCAGCCTCATGCAGATCATCATCGTGTACGCCTTCGCGGCCGCCGCCCTCGGCGGGTTCGACAGCCTCATCGGTGCCGTCGTGGCGGGGCTCATCGTGGGCATTGCCGACGCGCTCACCGTCCAATACGTCGATGCGCTGGAGGGCATCGAGGTGATCGTGCCGCTCGGGCTCATCCTCGTCGTGCTGGTCATCCTGCCCAACGGCCTGTTCGGCCGCCGAACGGTGGAACGAGTGTGAGGCGCAGGGATCCATGAGCATGCCGTCCGACGGAACCGGCGCCACGGTCGAGCCGGCGCTCGGCACGCTGCCCGAGACGGCGGCTGCACCTGCCGCCGCTCCCGGCGAGCGGCCGCCGCTCCGGCCGCCCCTGCCCAGGCCGGTCCTCATCGCCCGCGTCGTCATCGGCGTGGCGCTGTCGGTGGTGGCCCTGTACGCCCCCTTCTACTTCACGCCCGAGAACAATCGGATCATCTCGCAGGCGCTGTACCTGTCCATCGCGGCGATGGGCCTCAACCTCCTCACCGGGTTCACCGGCCAGGTGTCGATCGGCCACGGCGCCTTCTTCGGGGTCGGCGCCTTCACGACGGCGATCCTGATGGTCGACCACGGCTGGACGTTCGAGGCCACCATTCCCGTCGCCGCCGTCCTGTCCGGGCTGGTCGGCATGCTGGTCGGCTTCCCGGCCCTGCGGGTTCGGGGGTTGCAGCTGGCCCTGGTGACCCTGGCCCTGGCCGTGCTGTTCCCGCGGCTGGCGTCGAAGTACGTCGAGGGCGCGGGGGGCGTTGCTCTGCTGCGCCCGCGGCGGTCGGAGTTTGCCTCGCTGATCGACGGGCTCGACGACGACCAGTGGGCCTACTTCGTCTGCCTGGTCATCGCCGTCGTGCTGTTCGTGCTGGCCTGGAACCTGGTCCGGGGGCGGATGGGCAGGGCGATGGTGGCCGTGCGTGACCAGGAGATCGCCGCCACCACCGTCGGCGTGAACCTGGCCGGCACCAAGGTGGGCACCTTCGCCCTGAGCGCCGCCTACGCCGGTGTGGCCGGCTCGCTGTCGGTGATGATCGATCGCATCGCCGACGCCACCAACCCCATCCTCTACCTCCAGCGCTCCATCGAGTTCCTGGTGGCGATGGTGATCGGCGGCGCCGCCACCATCCTGGGCCCGGCGGTGGGCGCCTTCCTGCTGGTGTGGCTCCGGCGCAACACCGAGGACCTCATCGAGGGCAAGGAGATCCTGGCGCCGGCGATCTTCGGCGCCGCGCTCATCGCCATCGTGTACGTGTTGCCCGAGGGGGTCGTCGGCGGCGTGCGTCGCCTGTTGGCCCGCCTGGGACGACGTTCATCGGGGTCGGCGGCACGTCCCGGCCCCGCGTCTGCTAGCGACGTGCCAGACGACAGCAACAATCCAGGAGGCTCACATGATGAGGGGACCTAGACCGCGGTGGCTCGCGGCGTTGCTCGCGCTGGCCCTGGTGGGTGCGGCCTGCAGCTCCCGCGACGACGATGACGACGGGGCCCAGACCGAGACCGGCGGGGAGGCGGCCGGCGGCGCCTCGATAGACACCGAGAACTGCGCCAGCGATCCCACCCAGGAGATCGAGGGCGACGTCATCCGGTTGGCGTCGAGCTATCCACAGTCGGGCCTGACGGCGGCGTTCTCGGAGATCGCCCGCGGCTGGGAGGCGTACTTCGAGAAGGTCAACGCCGAGGGCGGCGTGGACATCGGCGACCGCACCTTCACGTTCGAGTTCGTCGACATGGACGACCAGTACAACCCGTCGGAGACGGCGCAGAACGTCGAGGAGATGGTGGGCCAGGACGGCGAGGGCGCGTTCGCGGCGTTCAGCGTGGTCGGCACGGCCAACAACATCGCGATCCGCGACTTCCTCGGTGACCTGTGCGTCCCCGATGTGTTCGCGGCCACGGGCTCGCCCGCGTGGGGCAACCCGGACTACCCGTGGCTGATCGGATCGACGCTGGCCCCGTACACGCTCGAGGGCCAGATGTTCGCCCAGCTGCTCGAGGACCAGATGCCCGACGCCAAGGTCGCCATGCTGGTGCAGGACGACGACTTCGGCCGTGCCTACGAGGAGGGCTTCGCGCAGGCGATCGAGGGCACCGACATCGAGGTCGTGGCGACGGAGCGGTACCCGACCGGCGCCAGCGAGGTGTCGGCGCAGATCACCAGCCTCGCCGCCTCGGGGGCGGACGCGTTCTTCAACGGCGGCACGCTGCTGGCGTGCCCCGATGCCCTCACCAAGGCGGCGGCCGCCAACTGGCAGCCGATCACGTGGGTGTCGGGCACATGCATCTCGAAGACGCTCATGGGGCTGGCCGGCGCCGCCGCGAACGACGTCTACTCCGCGAGCAATCTCAAGGATCCGCTCAACCCCGACTGGGACAGCGATCCCGCCATGCAGGAGTACCTCGACACGATCCAGCAGTACCGGCCGGACGACTTCGATCCCGAGAACGCCATCGTCGGCTACGGCTACACGCAGGCGGCCGTGTTCGTCGAGGCGCTCGAGGCCGCCGAGGCGCCCACCCGGCTGGCGCTGATGGAGTCGCTGCACAACCTCGACGGCATCAGCGACGTCGGCCTGCTGCTGCCGGGCGTCAGCATCACGACCAGTGAGGACGATCCCTACATGGGTGAGTCGCTGATGCTGGCGCAGTACGAGTTCACCGGTGAGGGTCAGCGCAACCACTTCGTCCCGCAGGGCGACCTGGTCGACTTCGAGGGCCAGACCCAGGACCTCACACCCGAGGATCTGATCACGGGGTGATACCCGCCACCTAGCGAACTTGCCGCAGTTGCGGCTGCCCTAGCCGCCGCAACTGCGGCAAGTTCGGGATCGAGGTGCCTCGGGCATACGATCCTGGGGTGACCTTTCCCCAGCGCCGGCTCCGGCGGCTGCGCCGCACGCCGGCCATGCGTCGCCTCGTGGCCGAGACCCACCTGTCGATCGACGACCTGATCGCGCCGCTTTTCGTGCGCGAGGGGATCGACGAGCCGGCGCCGATCACCTCGCTCCCGGGTGTCGTGCAGCACACGCGCGAGTCGCTGCGCAAGGAGGTGCACGAGCTGGCGCAGCTGGGCGTGCCCGCGGTCATCCTGTTCGGCGTGCCCACCCGGAAGGACGCCACCGGTTCGGGCGCCTGGGACCCCGACGGCATCGTCCAGGTCGCGCTCCGCGACCTGCGGTCCGAGCTCGGCGACGAGGTGGTGCTCCTGGCCGACCTGTGCCTGGACGAGTACACCGACCACGGCCACTGCGGCGTCGTCGACGAGCGCGGCCAGGTCGACAACGACGCCACGATCGACCTCTACGCGCGTGTGGCGGTCGCCCAGGCCGAGGCCGGCGCCGACGTGGTCGCGCCCAGCGGGATGATGGACGGCCAGGTGGCGGCCATCCGGGCTGCGCTCGACGACAGCGGCTTCGGGCAGGTGGCGATCCTGGCGTACGGCGCCAAGTACGCCTCGGCCCTCTACGGCCCGTTCCGGGAGGCGGTGGACGTCACCATCGCCGGGGGCGGGGACCGCAAGGCCTACCAGCAGGACCCGCGCAACGCCCGGGAGGCGCTGGAGGAGATCCGAGCCGACCTCGCCGAGGGTGCCGACATGGTGATGGTCAAGCCGGCGGTCGCCTACCTCGACGTGCTGGCGGCGGTGCGGGCCGAGGTCGACGTGCCGTTGGCGGCGTACCACGTGTCGGGGGAGTACTCCATGGTCAAGGCGGCAGCCGAGCGCGGCTGGATCGACGGTGCCGCCGTCATGCTCGAGCACCTGACGGCCATCCGGCGAGCGGGTGCCGACATGATCCTCACGTACGCCACCCGCGACGTCGCCGACCTGTTGAGGTGACCACCAACCACGAGCTGTTCGCCCGCGCGGAGCGGGTGATCCCCGGTGGCGTCAACAGTCCGGTGCGGGCATTCCGCGCCGTCGGGGGCAGTCCCTACTTCGTGGAGCGGGCCGAGGGCGCGTGCGTCTGGGACGTCGAGGGGCGGCGCTATGTCGACCTGGTCCAGTCGTACGGGGCGATCATCGCCGGCCACGCACACCCCGCCGTCGTCGAGGCCGTGCAGCGCGCCGCCGCCGACGGCACCAGCTACGGCGCCCCCACCGAACGGGAGGTGCGGCTGGCGGAGGAGATCGGCGCCCGCGTGCCGTCGTGCCGGATGGTCCGGTTGGTGTCGAGCGGGACCGAGGCGACGATGTCGGCCATTCGGGTCGCCCGCGGCTTCACGGGCCGGCCCAAGGTGGTGAAGTTCGCCGGCAACTACCACGGCCACGGCGACCTGTTGCTGGCCGATGCCGGCAGCGGGCTCGCCGCGCTCGGTCTGCCGGGATCCGCCGGGGTGACGGAGGCGGCCGTCCGTGACACGGTCGTCGTCCCCTACAACCGGGTCCCCACGCTCGACGGCGAGACCGCCTGCGTCATCGTCGAGCCCATCGCCGCCAACATGGGGCTGGTGCCGCCCGAGCCCGGGTTCCTCGCCGGCCTGCGGGCGGAGTGCGATCGCGTCGGCGCGCTGCTCGTCTTCGACGAGGTGATCACCGGGTTCCGTGTCGCCCGGGGCGGGGCCCAGGAGTTGTTCGGTGTCGTGCCCGACCTCACGACCATGGGCAAGGTCATCGGGGGAGGGCTCAACATCGGTGCCTATGGCGGCCGGGCCGACGTGCTGGGCGTGGTGGCGCCGCTGGGGCCCGTGTACCAGGCGGGGACGCTGTCGGGGAACCCGCTGGCGACGGCCGCCGGGCTGGCGGTGCTCGACCTGCTCGACGCCGCCGCCTACGACGCCCTGGGGCGGTCGGCCGAGGCGCTCGCCGACGCCTTCCGGGCCGCCTTCGCGGCCGCCGGCGTGGCGGCCCACGTCCCCGTCGCGTCGACGTTGGTCGGGCTGTACCTTGGCGCCCGCACGCCCGTCGACTACGACGACGCCCGGTCCACCGATGAGGCCGGCTACGCCAAGCTGTTCCATCGGCTGCTCGACCGCGGCGTGGCGCTCGCCCCCGGGGCGTACGAGGTCATGTTCCCGGGCCTGGCCCACACCGACGCGGTGATCGACGAGGTGTCGGCCGCGGTCGCCGATGCCGTCGCCGCGATCTGAGAGGCGGCGAGCGATGGCCGTCAGCGCCCGCCACGACGCCCGTGTCGAGCGGACCGTGGCCAAGGTGCTCGCCGCGGCCCATCGGTTGCTCGAGACCGAGGGCCTGGCGAGCGTGACGTTCGGTCGGGTCTCCCGGGAGACCGGCGTGTCGCGCACCACGCTCTACCGCCACTGGTCGAACCCCTCCGAGCTGATCTCCGAGGCCTGGGGGCGGGTCGCTCCGTCGAATCGCGTGGCGCACGGCGCCGTGCTCGAGGACGACCTGGTGGCGGTGTTCCGGGCCGTCCGTGACGTGGTCGAGTCGTCCACTATGCGGCGTTCGCTGCCGGCCCTTCTGGTTGCCGCTCAGCGTGACCCGGTCATCTCCGGCCTGCATGCACAGTTCGTGCGGGACCGTCGCCAGCCGATCGTCGAGCGCCTCCGGGCGGCCGTCGCCGAGGGCGACATCAGGGCCGACGCCGATCCCGAGCTGCTGGTGGACCTGCTGTCGGGCCCGATCTTCTATCGCCAACTGGTGCGCCGCACGCGCACATCCGATCGCGACGTCCGCGCCATGGTTGCGGCCGCGCTCGCCAGCGTCCGCCCGGACCGGGCCCCGTAGCTGCCCCGGGTCGGGCGCCGTCAGCCGCCGGGGCCGGTGTCGACGCCCCGGCTGGGCCCGCGCACGGGCTCGAGGGTGCAGTCCCAGGCGCCCGACCCGAGGCGGGGCGGCTCGTCCATGAACTGGGCCCGGCAGTCGATGTCGTTGAGCAACAGGCCCAGCACGATGGCGGGCTCGAAGCTGGCGGTCTCGCTGTCGTTCGGTTGATCGGCCGTGAACGGCCGGAAGGCGACGAGGCCGTTGAGCGCGATGGCGCCGATCATCAGCCACAGGAACGGTCGGCGGTTGCGGTCGCTGGCCGCGACCCACAGCACCAGCGCCATGAGACAGGGGATCAGGTGCGCCAGCTTCCAGGGCACCAGGAAGAACAGCGCCTCGGTGACCAACAGGCCGAGCACGGCGAAGCGCAACAGCGGATCCCCGTTCCAGCGGCGCAGAGACCGGACCAGCGCCGGCGCGGCCAGTGCCACGACCACCACCAGCGCCAGCCCGGCGGCGGCGTAGTTCTTCACGGCCAGGCGCCCCACGTTGTTGGCGAAGCCGCCCCACCCTTCGGTGGCGTTGAGGAACTCGAACGTCCGGTCGTAGGACAGCCAGGACGGGACGAAGAGCGCGGCCCCGAGTGGCAGGGCCACGGCCGCAGTGGTGAGGCAGCGGCGCCGATGGGCGCGGTCCCAGCCGTCGGCCACCAGGAACGCCGCCACCAGCAGCAGCGTCGTCGAGCGGCTTCCTATCGCCAGCCCGAAGAGCACGCCCGCCAGCACGCTCCGGCCCTGGAGGTGGGTCAGTGCCCCCCACACGAAGAACGCCAGCGCCCAGATGAAGTCGCCCGTCGACGTCCCCGCGATCAGCGTGACCGGCGAGGCCAGCAGCGCCAACGCGACGAGGTCACCGTTGTCGTGGCCCCAGGCCCGCACCAGGCGGGCGGTCCCCACGATCGTGAACGCCAGTGCCCCGACCGTGGCCAGGTTGACCAGGATGTGCCCGCCCACCGGGTCGAGCAGGCCGACGATCGTCTCCACCACCGGCACTCCCGGGTTGCGGGAGGGGGCGTAATCACCGTCGCGGATGCGGTCGCCCGCCAGCAGCACCTGCCCCACGTCGATGTCCGTGCCGTAGCCCAGCCAGAAGATCGGCAGCGCGAGCGCCGCGGTGATCGTTACCAGCGCCCGCTCGGACAGCCCCGGCGCAACCGATGGCTCCGCAACCGGCAGCGGGGCGGTGGGTGCGGCCCCGACCGCCGCGGCGCTCGGCGGATCGGTGGCGGCGGAGGACATCGGCGCGTCAACGTAGTGGGCGCAAGCCGGTCAGATGGCTGGTAGCAAGTGGAGACATGGTCACCGGGCTCGACGACCCGGCCCCAGGCGCCGACGTCCCCGCCGACGTCGACCACGCGCAACTGCGGTTGGAGGAACGATGAGGGTGGGGATGGTCGGGCTGGGGAAGAT
>Ga0081538_10000914_pt1 | contig 31826 bp, 30 predicted proteins | sample TabmetS5T2R1_FD_71022 | JGI IMG/M metagenome (GOLD analysis project Ga0081538, IMG submission 71022) | Tabebuia heterophylla rhizosphere microbial communities from the University of Puerto Rico - S5T2R1 | ecosystem: Host-associated > Plants > Roots > Rhizosphere ...
TGGCGGCAAGAAGGCGATGGCGGCCCTCCAGGCCGAGCCTGCGGGCAGCCTCGAGAAGATCGACGCCATCGAGCGGGTGACCAAGCACGACGTGATCGCCTTCACGACCTGGCTGGGCGAATTCATCGGGCCTTCCGCACGCTTCGTGCACCAGGGCCTGACCTCCTCGGACATCCTGGACACCACCTTCTCCGTGCAGCTCACCGAGGCAGCCGACATCCTGATCGGCGACGTCGACCGGCTGCTGGCGGCGCTGAAGAAGCGCGCGCTCGAGCACAAGAACACGCCGACCATCGGCCGCAGCCATGGCATCCATGCCGAGCCCACGACCTTCGGCGTCAAGCTCGCCGGACACTATGCCGCCTTCGCCCGCAACCGCGCGCGTCTGCTTGCGGCGCGAGCCGAGATCGCGACCTGCGCCATCTCCGGCGCCGTCGGCACCTTCGCCAACATCGATCCGCGGGTCGAGGAGCATGTCGCCAGGAAGCTCGGGCTCACGGTCGAGCCGGTTTCCACCCAGGTGATCCCGCGCGACCGCCATGCCGCGTTCTTCTCGGCACTCGCCGTCGCAGCAGCCTCGATCGAGAACCTCGCGACCGAGATCCGCCATCTGCAGCGCACCGAAGTGCGCGAGGCCGAAGAGTTCTTCTCCGAGGGCCAGAAGGGCAGCTCGGCGATGCCGCACAAGCGCAACCCGGTGCTGACCGAGAATCTGACGGGGCTCGCCCGCATGGTGCGCAGCGCCGTCATCCCGGCGCTGGAGAACGTGACGCTGTGGCACGAGCGCGACATCTCGCACTCCTCGGCCGAGCGCTACATCGCGCCCGACGCCACGGTGACGCTGGATTTTGCCCTCAATCGCGCCGCCTCGGTCGTCGAGCAGCTCGTGGTCTATGGCGATCGCATGAAGGCCAATCTCGAGTCGCTGGGGGGCCTCGTCTTCTCCCAGCGCGTCATGCTGGCGCTGACCCAGAAGGGCATGAGCCGCGAGGACTCCTATGCCGCGGTCCAGCGCAACGCCATGGAGGCGTGGCGCGGCAACGCTTCGTTCCTGGCCTTGGCGCGTGCCGACAAGGACATCCGGCAGTTCCTGTCGGATGACGAGCTCGTGGCGCTGTTCGACATGGGCTACCACACCAAGCACGTCGACACGATCTTCAAGCGCGTGTTCGGCTAGCCCCGCGTCACAGTGATCTCGATCAGTTGCATGGTTGGCTGAGAAGCCGCCGGAGGGTGCATGCACTGCAGTCAGTATTTCGACTATTTTCCGCTCAATTGAGACAGACCGCCTGCGGGCTCCAAGTCATTGAATCTACGCCTCTTTTGAATTTCCGCTATTTCCGCTGCCACTTTCGCGCCGTCGCATTCGAGTGCCCCCTCGGGACGGAAGGTGCGAGCATCGACTGCACGCATTCGAGGTTTGCGCGGTTTCCGCAGTTTGCGACTTGAGAACCATGGATGTGTTCGATGCCCATTTCATTGGGGTTTTTGAGGTTTGCGCGGTTCCCGCGGTTTGCGCTGAGGCCAGCTCCTCGACGCCGTTGGCCGTGGCGCCCGGCCCGTCCGGATGCAGGCAGCCGGACGGGCCGCGTGCGGTGTCTGCCGCGCCGTTTTGGTTTCGGATGAACGATGCATAGAGCAAGAACGCGGGGAAGCAACGCAACGTGCCGATATTATAACTCAAGTACATCAATGTCAAGAACTATGGTCAATTTCGTTTTCGCGACTTTTTGCGTGCCGTAGAGGGCCACGTCTGGCGGGTCGAACGGGCGGCGACGCCACTGCTTGTGTCGCCGAGCACGAGTGCCAGCAATGCTTCAACCGTCAAAATCATCCGCAGGGTTTGACGGCTTCAACACCCGTGACTAGCGTCACCCCCGAAAGCGGACGCACCCGATAACGCGCCGCATACCTGGGGGAAACGATGCGCACCTGGCGTTACATCGCGATGCTCCTGTTCGTGGGTTGCCTGGCCGGCGAGGCGGCGGCGCAACCTCACCGTGCTCACCGGGGCGCAGGCCCAGCAGATTCTGCTTGATGGGGCCCGTGCCACCGGCGTGGAGTACCGGGATTTGGCGGGTGTGACCCAGCGAGCGACTGTTTCCCGTGAGGTGATCATCAGCGCCGGCACCGTGAACTCACCACAGCTGCTGATGCTCTCTGGCATCGGCGACCCCGAGCAGCTGCGCGCTGCCGGCGTCGAGCCGCGCCACGACCTGGTGGGTGTTGGTGCGAATCTGCAGGACCACCTGGCCTGCGGGATCATCATGCACTGCCCGAAGCCGGTCACCCTATTCGCGGCCGACTCTCCAGCCCAGCTCGCTCGATTCCTGGTCGCGCGTCGCGGGCTGCTGACCTCTAGCGTGAACGAGGCAGTCGCCTTTGTCCGCAGCGAGCCAGCTCTGGCCGCCCCTGATCTTGAGTTTGTCTGGCTTCCCGTGCCAGTGCTGGGCGAGGGCCTGATCCCTCCACCCACCCACGGGCTGACTGTGGCGGTGGAGCTGCTGCAACCGGACAGCCACGGTGATATCCGTCTAGCCAGTGGCAACCCGGCTGAGCCGCCGGTAATCGACCCTGGCTATCTCACGGCCGAGTCGGACCTCCGCGGTCTGGTTGCCGGCCTGCGCATCGCCGAGCGGTTGTTCGACACGGCCGCCTTGCGCCCGTATGTCGGCGCACCCATGGCGCCCTGGCCGGGCAAAGTCGATGAGGCGAAGCTGACGACGTACGTTCGAGAACACGCGCAGACGGCATTTCACCCGGTCGGCACCTGCCGCATGGGCGATGACGATACCGCGGTGGTGGACTCTGTGCTGAGGGTCCGCGGCCTGAATGGGTTGCGGGTGGTGGACGCATCGGTGATGCCGCGGATCATTCGCGGCCATACCCACGCGCCGACCGTCATGATCGCCGAACGCGCTGCCGACCTCATCCAAGCGAGCAACCATGAGCCCGAATCCGACCGACGGTACGCCGTCTGACCCCGCCCGCTCACCTGCTGTTTGCACGGCTGCTGATGAGACCGAAGGCGCTGCCGAGCCGGCCCATGTCCAGCGAATGGGCACCTAAGCGGGCGGAATGTTTTGGTTTAGCCGGAAGAAGTTTCCTGGGTCATAGGCGCGCTTGAGCGTCTTGAGCTTGCTGTACTTCGCCTCCCCGTACGCCTGACGGATGCGCTCAGGGCCTTCGTCCATTAGGAAGTTCACATAGGTGCTGGTGTGATAGGGCGCAAGTGCCGACCAGTACGTACGCGCCCATTCTCGTTCGGCGTCGAAGCCGTCTGCGGTCTTGCTGTTGCCGTTGATATTGAAGGTGAAGCCGGCGGTGCGACCGTTGAAGGCGGTCTCGTTCTCGGCAATGCGTGCGACTGCGCCACCCATCTGCCACAAGGCGACGCTGGTGATCGGCGACACGATCCGACCGCCGTGTTCGGCGATGGTGTCAATCACGTCGTCATTGAGCTCTGCGACGTCACAGGATCGGACGTAATACCACCAGCCATGCGGAAAACTTGCATCGAACATCGACTGATGGACCAGGTACGGCTTGGGCTCGCATAGGTCGAGCAAAGGCCGACCGAACGACTTCAACGGACGCATGACCTGTGCGCCGTCTTCCACCGGGCCGGCGTAGCAGGCCGCAACGGCGATCACCCGCTTACCAACCAACTCCTCGGGCACGATGGGCAGCGCCGGAGCTCGCCGCTGCACAACGATCGTCATCAGTTCATCCGGGCAGTCGGCGATCCAGTCGCGGTAGAAGCGGAGCACCTTGGCAGCATCCTCCATTGGCCAGAAGATCGGTCCCGCGAGGACCTCTGGCCCCAGCGCGTGCAGCCGGAACTCGAACTCGGTCACGATTCCGAAGTTGCCGCCGCCGCCGCGCACTCCCCAAAAGAGATCGCTGTCATGAGTCTCACTGACCTTGAGCAACTCCCCGCCGGCGGTGACGATGTCAGCCGAGAGCAGATTGTCGATCGTCAGCCCATACTTCCGCATCATCCAGCCGATGCCGCCTCCCAGCGTTAGGCCAGCCACGCCCGTGTGGGTGACTATGCCGCTGGTTACTGCGAGCCCAAAGGCCTGCGTCGCACGGTCGAGCTCGCCGAGCAGCACTCCGGCTTGCACACGAGCTGTGCGAGCCCCGGGGTCGACCCGGATGCCCTTCATCAGCGACAAGTCGATGACCATGCCACCGTCACAGACCGAATAGCCAGGAAAGCTGTGCCCCCCGCCTCGTACCGCAACGAGGAGGCCATGCGTCTTCGCAAAATCTATTGCGGACCTGACGTCCGCCACGTCGGCGCAGCGCGCGATCAGCGCCGGGTGCCGATCGATCGATCCGTTCCACACCCGTCGGTACTGCTCGTAGCCCCCGTCACCGGGACGGACGAGCTCACCACGCAGCCTCGTCAGCAGTTCATCGAAAGCGCGCTGGTCAATGGGGATCGGTTCCGGCCTGGCTAAGGTGACCATGCGTCGAGTGTCGACCTCGGCCGCCGCCGATGTCAGGAACTTCAGTTCCACCCCTGCTCTGAGACGAGCCGCGCCGCATCCAAGATCACGATGTGGTCGCGCTCGGTACGTACCACGCCATCCCGGCGGAGTTCCCGCAGCACCCGCACGACCACCTCCCGCACCGTGCCCACAGCATTGGCCAGCTCCTGTTGACTGACCGGGACGACGATCTCGGTTCCGCGCTCACCGCCAGGTCCACGCTGCGCCGCGAGGTCGAGCAGATGTCGCGCCACGCGTTGGCGCACCGTTGCGAAGGTGTTGCCAGGGATCTCGTCTACGTAGCTCAACACCCGTTCGCTGAGCTCGGTGAGGAAGGCCTGAGCAACTCGGGCGTCACGCGCAACTGCCCGGCGAACGACGGCCGGAGACAATCTCAGGAGCTCGGCATCCACCAGCGCCTGAGTCGACGCCGGCATGGTGAAGCGGGTGGCGAACAGCGATACCGCGCCGATGAGCGCCCCGGCCCGTGCATAGCGCACAGTCAGCATCCGACCATCCGGTGCAGTCACGAACCCCCGCACGACACCGGAGATCACCAGCTCAAGGTGCGGAGCGGGTTCACCCTCTCGGTGGGTGATCGAACCCGCAGGAATCTTCATCCGAACCGCACCCGTCATGAGCTCGTCGACCACTTCGGGTGGAAGCTCATGCAGGTGCGACTTCAACACCGCAGCCCGTACATCAGCATCCACGGACGCACCCTACGACTACCGCCCTGTGGCCCGGCATCGATTAGTGCTATGCAAAGGACCATGAGTCTGGATGGTTTTGAGTCATGACCACCGTTGGGGTTATCGGCGCAGGCCGCGTTGGGGCGTCATGTGCGCGGGCAATCGTCCGTGACGGACTTGTCACGCGATTGACGATTTACGACCGAACCGAGAGTCATGCCCAAGGAGAGGCTCTCGATCTCAGTCATGCCTTGCCCATGCTTGAGCCGTGCGAGATTCGCGGACGACCCTTGACTGCCGTCGAACCCGAGGACGTGATCGTTATGGCGTTCGGGGGTCACACTGCTCCCGGTCAAACCCGCCTCGACCTACTGAATGAGAATCTCGCAATCTGCGACGAGGTCGCTGGCCATGTTGAGGTGGGCGGACTCCCCCGCGTCAGTCTCGTCGCGACGAGTCCACTTGATGTTCTTACCGAGTACCTCACGCGACGCTGGGCGGGACGCATGGTCAATGTAATCGGCTCCGGCACATCGCTCGACACCTGGCGGCTTCGCGGGGAGCTTTCCTCGGCGTGCCGCGTACATCCGGCTTCGGTGCACGCGTGGGTCGTGGGCGAGCATGGTGACTCCGCTGTGCAGCTGTTCAGTTCGGCAACAATTGCCGGCCTCACACTGGATGAGTTCGCTCGGCAGACGGGCATCGACTTATCCGTCGAGCGTCTGGCAACGATTGCCGAGACAGTGCGAACTGCTGCATATCGAGTGCGTGAACTCAAGGGTTCGACCTGGGATGCGATCGGACTTGCGGTCGCGGCACTGGTGCGCTGTATCGTCCGAGACAATGGCCGAATCGTTCCAGTTTCGGTCCGCGTCGCCGATCGGCTCTGCGCGAGTTTGCCTTGTGTGCTCGGTCCCGACGGTGCCGGCAAGCCACTTCGCCCGAGGATGGACGAGCGGGAAACCGATGCTTGGGAACAAAGTCTCGACGTGCTCCGTCAAGCCGTGGCCGTGCTCCCATGATGCCTTAGGACCCCGTCGAAGGGCGGGCCTATCATCGGCTCGTGGGGACGACCTCCGCCCACAGCCTGGTCGTCGCCGGTCAAGAGGCGATGCGTGCCGGCGACTTCGACGCTGCCGCGCACTTCCTGCAGGCCGCGCTGGCCATCGAGCCCAACTCCCAGGCCCATGACACTCTCGCCTACCTCGCATACATCGACGACGACTACGAGGAGGCCCGGCGGCAATGGGAGCTGGCCTACCACGGGTACCTGGCGGCGGGTGACTTGCGCGGTGCCGGGCTCGCTGCAGTGCACCTCGCAAGCACCTTGTACGACGGGTTCCTCGACGAGCCGGGGTCGCGGACTTGGCTCCAGCGTGCCGGCGAGCTGTTGAACCAAGTGGGGCGTTGCGTCGAGCGCGGATACCTCGCGCTGGCGCTCGTTGCGTGTCATGCGCGCGACGCCCACGTCCTCGAGCAGAGCGCTGTGGTGGCGCTCGAGCTCGCCATGGAGTTCGATGACCCCGATCTCCAGGCACGCGCCCGTGCCGACCGCGGACTCGCGCTCATCAACCAGGGCCGCATCGCGGAGGGGTTCGACCAGCTCGACCAGGCGATGGCGGCTATCGTCGCCCGGACCGTTTCGCCGCCGATGAGCGGCGCAATTTTTTGCGCCATGCTCTCTGCGTGCGAACGCACCGGTGACCTCAAGCGCGCCGAGGACTGGACCCGAACGGCCCGCAGCCATCTTGACCAGACGTTCGGAGACAAGGTTGCGATTCTGCACTCGCATTGTCGTACGGCGTACGGCGTGGTGCTGTGTGACACCGGTCGCCTGAGTGAGGCAGAGGTTGAGATTCTGCAGGCCTTCGGTCCGAGCGCCACCAAGGCGGTGTCCAAGCAGGCCGACGCGGCGGGAGCGCTCGCCCGGCTTCGGCTGATGCAGGGACGGCTCGACGAGGTGTCCGACCTGCTCGCGCCGTACGTCGGCCACTTCGAGGTGTGCGAGCAGCTGGCGCAGCTCCACCTGCTGCGCGGGGAGCCAGACCTGGCCGCCACCGTACTCCAACGCGGACTACATGATCTTGTCGGGGATCGACTCCGGGCGGGTCGCTTGCTCGAGCTGCTCGTAGAAGTAGAGCTAACACGCGACCATCCCGACGGTGCCGAGCAGGCGCTTGAGCGGCTGGAGGCCTGTGCGCTGGCGTCGGAGAGTCCGGTGCTTCGGGCGGCGGTGAGCCTGTCCGAAGGTCGGATCTTGATGTACCGCTCCGAGTGGGAGAGCGCCGTGGCCGCACTTAACGAGGCGCTGGACATTCTCGGCACCGAGGAGCGGCCGATCATGGCCGGTCGGATCCGGCTCGAGCTCGCCACTGCCCTCGCCCACAGGTCCAATGACGTGACAGCGCTCGACCAGGCGCGCAATGCGTTAGCGATCTTCGAGCAGCTCGGTGCTCGTCGGGACGCGGACAAGGCGGCAGCCCTGCTCGACCGCTTCGCGCCTCGGCGGGAGTTCGAGCCGGATGTCCAGCCCTTTGACCTGATCGTGATCGGTTCCGGCCCTGCCGGGGAGAAGGCCGCCGCGAAGGCGGCGTACCTCGGCAAGCGGGTTGCTCTCATCGAGCGTTCCCAGCGCTCGGTCGGTGGTGTGGCCGTCACGCGCCTCGGCATGGTACCGACCAAGACCTTGCGAGAGTCCGCGCTGTATCTGACGGGCTTCCGGAAGCGCGAGATCTACGGTGCATCCGTGCAACTGGAGCCAACCGCGATCCACACCCAGCTCAGCCACCGCACCGACGACGTTAGCGCGACCATGAGCCAGGCGGTCAGAGAGAACATCGCTCGCCACCAGATCGAGCTCATTGCCGGAACCGCCACGCTACGGCCAGACCGTCACGTGGTTGTCGAGACACCGCGCGGCTTCCGGAGGGTGCTTCACGGCGAAGCCGTGCTGATCGCGACCGGGTCCCGGCCGTTCCACCCACCTGGGATCCCGTTCGACGATCCGGACGTCTTCGACTCCGAACGCGTGCTCGAGATAGGGTCCACGCCTGCGAGTGTCGTAATCGTTGGCGGCGGCGCGATCGGATGCGAGCACGCGTCGATCTTCACCGCCCTCGGTACGAAGGTCACCTTGGTCGACAGCGCCGACCGCCTGCTCGGCTACGTCGACGCCGAACTATCCCGCGACCTGCGACGGATCTTCGAGTCGATGGGCATGGATGTCCGTCTCGGCGTACGTCTCGACGGGGTCAGGCGCGACTCGGACGGACTGATCGTTGCCCTCGACGATGGCAGCGATGTCCGCCCGGAAAAGCTGTTGTTCGCGTCCGGACGCTCCGGCAACACCGAAGGGTTGGGACTCGAGGAGGCGGGCGTTGAGGTCGACTCCCGCGGCCACATTGTCGTCAACCACCGCTACCGGACGACCGCTGCAGGCATCTACGCCGCTGGAGACGTCATCGGCCCTCCCGCGCTGGCCTCCTCGGCGATGGAGCAGGGACGCATCGCGGTGTGCGACGCGTTCGGCGTCCCGGGCAGCGAAGCCATCGACGAGATCATCCCGACCGGCGTCTACTCGATCCCCGAAGTCGCCGGGGTTGGGCTCACCGAGCAAGAAGCGGCGCGGCAGGGCATCGACTACGAAATCGGTCGCGGACGTTTCTCCTCCAACGCGCGCGGAAACATCTCCGGGGCAACCGAGGGGCTCGTCAAGCTCGTATTCCGCCGAGACGACCGGACCGTGATCGGCGCCCATATCCTGGGCGAGCTCGCCAGCGAGCTGATCCACATCGGACAGTCGGCGATTCACCACCGGGACACGATCGAGTACTTCCTGGACACCACCTTCAACGTGCCGACGTACGCCGAAGCCTACAAGTACGCCGCGTACGACGGGCTTCAACGGCTCGCAGCGACCTCGACCCTGGAGGCCGTCCCCCGGTCGTGACGGGTTTCGGCTCGGCGCACGAGTACTACTCGGCGTCTTCGATCCGGATCCGCAGCCGGCGAAAGCCGCGGCCCTTGTTCTCCATCTTGGTCACCGCGATACGCCCGATCATGGCTGTGGACGCCACGTGGGTACCGCCGTCGGCTTGGATGTCGATGCCGTTGATGTCGACGATCCGGACCATCTCGATGTCCGGCGGCAGCAGGTCGCTCGCGGTGCGAATGACGTTGGGGATCGCTAAGGCCTGCTCCCGCGGCAGCACCCGGACGTCGATCTGCCGGTTCAGGCGCACCGCCTCGTTGCAAGCATCTTCAACGCGCTGCTTGAAGTCTGTGGGTACGTCAGACAGGTCGAAGTCCATTCGCGCGATCAGCGGTTCCATATTGCCGCCAGTCACCGGGGCGTCAAAGTCCCGCAACACGACTGCGCTAAGCACATGTAGACCGGAATGGGTGCGCATAAGGCTCGTGCGGCGCTCATCATCAAGGCCACCGTGGACGCTCGTGCCCGGCGGCGGCAGGGGATCTCCCTCGGCCGGCAGAAGGTAGAGGTCATCACCCTTGCGGGTACCCACAATCCGCGTCCGGACATTTCCCCAGAGCAGCACGCCGTGATCGGGCGGCTGCCCCCCGCCGCCGGGATAGAACGCAGACCGGTCCAACACGATGCCCTGATCGGGGTCAGCGAGCAGCACAGTAGCGGCCCACTCGCGGATCGAGGGATCCTCGAGGTCGAGGCGGTGGGTGTGGTGCCGACTGTTAGCCGTCTTTGTCCTAGTCCTTGTGGTTGACAATGTTGACGACGTTACCGTCTGGTGCGCGGACGAAGAACCTGCGCACCCCCCACGGCTCTGTAGTCAGCGGATGAACGATCTCGAGGCCACGTCGCTGCGCCTCCTCATACGCTGCCTCGACCTCATCGCCGACATGAACAGAGATCACCGAGTCGACCGGTGACGTTGCATCTCGCGTAACTAATTGGACGACCGCGCGGCCGTCTGGAGATTGGAGGTTGACGACCCAACCCAGGTTGAATCCTTCAACGCTGAGACCGAGAAAGCCCACGTAGAAGTCGCGAGCTTCGGCTAGATCAGCGACGTAGAGGTTCGCCGTGATCCCAGTCGCGCGCATCGAGTCACCCCTTTGGCTAGAACGATCAGTTACTTCTTGACCCGATAGCGCAGGTGCGTGACGCCGGTGCCCTCGACCACCGACACAGGTCCCTCGAACTGCACCGGCACGTCGTCGAGCTCGGGGAACAGCGGCGTACCCCCGCCCAACACGACCGGCACCAGCTCCACGCCGACCTCGTCGAGCAACCCGGCCTCCAGGCACTGTCGGGCCATCTGTCCCCCATTGACAACGACGTTCTTGTCCCCGGCCAGCTCCTTCGCCTTTGCCACCGCCGCCTCAATACCGTCGATGACGAAAACGAAATTCTCGTCGTCCTCAGGGCGGTCTTCGGGGCGCCGATGGGTGAGCACTACCGTGGTCACGTTCATCGGGTGACGCCCGCCCCAGGCGTTCGTCATGTCGTAGAGGTGTCGGCCGACGATCAGCGCGCCGGTGTTCTCCCACTCCGGCTTGATCAGCTCGGCACTCGCCGCGGAGATGCGGGGCGGCGGCACGTCTGGACTGGCCGACGGAATCTCGACATCACCGTTGCCGTACCACTGGAAAAGTAGATCAAAGCCGCTCTCTTCTGGTCCAGCGATATAGCCGTCGAGCGACATCGTGCCGCCGGTGATGACCTTGCCCATCTCATCGTCTCCTTCACTAGTGGCTCTGTCGTCGACGCGTCACGCGGTGTTCCCATGTTTCCACGGCGTGACCTGTTCGCTTAGGCGCACGTCCGGAGATGACTCTTTCTGTCAACCTGTCGGGCGCGGAAGCCGTCGCCTGCATGAAGCGGTCATTCGCGGGTATAGAAAGCGTCGTAAGGGAGGAACGAGTGATCGCTATTAGTGCCATCTTGTCGCTCTCGAGTTATTTCCCCGGGATCAGCATTGTTTTCTGGACAATCGGGTTGATCATCTTGGGGATCGGTGTTGTGTTCCTCATCCTTGGCCGAAAGGGCCGGACGTTAGGTGGCCGCCGGTACCCGTACTGAACGGCCCGCAGCCTAAGACCACAGTCCTAAGAGCGCGTTTAGGTCGTGTGGGCTCTTAACTCCTCCAACGGTCGTTGTTGAAACGTGCGACCTCTCCGCCTCGGCGTAATAGCCCTACTTGATCAAGCGATGACTTGAGCGATCCGGCCGCTGGCTCGGCAAAGCACCCGCGCGGAATGAACTTTCCGGAGAAAATCAGCTCGTCATGTCAACCGAAGAGCAACCTGCGGCGAGTTACTCATTGATGGAGAGCCAAGCAGCGGCGGCAGCCGCCTCCGAGGCAAGTAGCTCATTGGTTAAAAGCCAACGAGCAACCCCCGCTGCGGTCCACCCAACCGTTGTCGAAGCTGCCGCCGCCGGAGCTGACACCATCGAACCCTCCAGCGATGCCTCTAGCGAGTCGCTGACATTCGATGAGTTTTACCGGAGGGAACACCAGCATGTGCTTGGCCTGGCGTTTGTCCTGACCGGCAACCAATGGGTGGCCGAGGACACCGCACAAGATGCGTTTACGGCTGCATTTCGGCGTTGGCAATCCATCGTTGCCTACGACTCCCCCAGCGCATGGATTCGGCGAGTTACCTGTAATCGGGCGGCCTCGGTATTGCGCCGACGGGTACGCGAGGCAAAGGCATTGATGCGCCTCGCCGGACGCACCCAGACCCACATCGAACTTGATGAAGGCGATGAGGCGTTCTGGCAAGCGGTTCGTCGGCTACCAGCCCGTCAAGCGCAAGCAGTAGCCCTTTACTACCTGGAGGACTACAGCGTGCGAGAGATCTCTGAGGTTCTCGACTGCAGCGAGGGCACCATCAAAACCCACTTGAGCCGCGCGCGTGACGCAGTCGCGCGGCAATTGCAGTTAGAGGACGCACAATGAGCGACTTCGAATCACGAGCACGGAAAGCAGCCGACGCAGTTCGGCACCAGATTGCGGAGAGCACTCCTCAACCTGACAAGGGGATCCGGCGGGCGCAGCGCTCGCCGTCGCGGATAGCCATTCCGAGCGCAGTCGCCGCCGTAGCCCTGATCGCTGGTGTCATGGTCGGTATACCTCGGATCGGGAGTGACCCACGACAATCGGTGAGTGCAGAAGGCGCAGCCTTCGCATTGCCAGGGCCGCTGAAGCCGTTCGACAGCTGCGATGCCGTTCTGCAGTACTTCAAGGACCAGGCTCCGGAGTATCTGATCGAACGTGCGGGCGGCGACGCAAAGGCCGAGACCAGCTCAGCCAACACGACCGCTGCTCAGCCGGGCCGTACCACTGATTCGGCGGGCACGGGTGCAGAGTCGGGGGGTGCTGCGCCTGCTCACTCGACGACGAACGTCCAAGAGGCCGGAATTGATGAGCCAGACATCGTGAAGACCGATGGAAATCGCATTGTGGCGGTCGCGCAGGGCCGAGTGCATTTGGTCGGGCTCCACGCCGGCAAAATGACGCTAAGCAAGACTTTGCCTGACACGAATGTTCGGAATGTGTTTCTTTCCGGTGAGCGTGTGCTTGTGTTCGGCGGTCAAACAGCTCAGGGAGCGCGGCCTGGATTGGGCTCGGCAGGACAGCAAGCCGTTCTTTCCATGTATGACATCTCCAGCCTTAGCGATCCAAAACAAATAGCGGGCTTGACAGTCGACGGCGAGGTACTCGATGCCCGACTCGCCGGGACGCAGGTGCGTGTTGTGACAGTCTCGTCACCCGACGTTGATGCTCCGTCGCCGGTCTACGGACCAGATGGGGGCATTACCCAGAAGTCACAGGACGACCTACGCGCGGCTGTCGAGAACACCGATGTCGACGACTGGATTCCGACGTACACACTGCAAGACGGTGCGGGCGCTGAAGTGAGCGCGGGACGTCTTGTGGAGTGTGCCGATCTGGCTCGTCCCGAGGCGTTCTCAGGGCTCGACACGGTAGCGGTGTCGTCATTCGATATTGGGTCGGCTCTGCAGACCCGCAACACAGTGGGCGTGATCGCCGGTGGGCAGCAGATTTACGCCAGCGGTACCTCTACATATGTTTCGACCACTGATTGGACCCGCGACGCCTCAACCGCAAAGACCAGTCTGCACAAGTTCGTCACCGCGTCCTCGGGCGCAAGCACCTACAAAGGATCAGGTGAGGTTCCAGGGACCTTGCTCAATCAATACGCGATGTCTGAGTACGAGGGCGTGTTGCGGGTTGCGAGCACAATTTCTGAGCGACGCGGCTGGGCGAATCCTCGTCAGATGACCGAAGGTGTGGTCACCACACTGCACGAGCATGACGGCGCTCTTCGCCAACTTGGGCAGGTCGGCGGACTCGGTCGGGAGGACAACGAATCGATCCGCGCGGTGCGATTCATCGAGCAGCGCGGGTACGTAGTGACGTTCCGACAGACCGATCCGCTGTACGTTCTTGATCTTCGCAATGCGGCAGCGCCGAAGGTCGTGGGCGAGCTGAAGATTCCCGGCTACTCCGGTTACTTGCATCCGATCGGTGAGAACCTGCTTCTCGGTGTCGGGCAGAGCGGATTGGAACCCGGCCCCGGTATGAGTGTGACTCCAAGGCCACCGACGGAGGACGGCGACACTGACACTACTGACGGCAGCGACATCGCGCCGAGTCGTGGCGGCCAGATCGGCGTGCAGTTCTCCTTGTTCGATATCAGCAACCCGGCCTCTCCACGGCGTATCGACACCCAGACCTATGGCGGCGGTACGGCGGCAGCCGAGTTCGATCCCAAGGCCTTCCTGTACTGGGAGCCGCGCAATCTGATCATTGCTCCCACGTACTTGCATGGTGACTACCGAGGGAAGGGAGCCTTCAGTGGTCTTGTGCTACTGCGAGCCACCACTGATGGACTCTCAGAACTTGGCCGTCTTGGAACCACCCAGGCCTACGGCGCTGTCAACCGTTCACTGGTCATTGGCGACACCGTCTATATGCTCACCGAGCGTGCTCTTCAGGCCAACAGCCTCGACACTCATCGTGAGATCGACAGCCTGATCCTGCAGTGAGGCATCGGGTGCCGCTCGAGGAAACCACCGTCTGCGTAGCTTGCTGGCGTCGGCACAGGTTGAAACCGCCGAGCGTGCTAAACCTACGTGTGTCGGTAGGTTTCCTCCTCAAATGCGAGGAGCTTCCATTGCGGGGCAGGTGTCCATGACGACATCAAGGCCGGCTGCTCGAGCGCGTTCGGCAGCGGCTTCGTCAATCACGCCCAGCTGAAGCCAGACGGCCTTAATGCCCAGCCGATCCTTCTCGGCAATGGCTTGGTCGACGACCGCGCCGACCCGCTGGCTGTTCACGAAGCAATCCACCACCTGCACGGAGCCGGGGACGTCTGCGAGCCGGTAATAGCCCCGCTCGCCGAGGGCGCCCTCGCCGCGAAGATTGACCGGAACGATGCTCATCCCGAGCTGGTCGCGCAGGTACTTACCGATGCTGTACGCAGTGCGCTTGGTGTTGGCGGACAGGCCGACCACGGCCCAGGTCGCCGGCGTCGTCAGCAGCCGTTTGATCACTTCGGGATCACGCCAGGTCATCACAGCACTGATCCTTGCCGATTTGGGCGGTGTTGAGCCACAGTCGAGCTGATCCGGATGGGGCAAAGCGCATCTCGTGCGTGATGGATGCTGTGTACGGCAGCGCAACGCCCTAGCCTCCACGACGTACGAAAGGCAGGTGCCACATCGTCACCGAAATGATCACTAGGCCGATACGCCCCGACGACCGGGAGGGTTGGGAACCGCTGTGGCGTGGCTATCTGGAGTTCTACCGGGCTGCGCTTAGGCCGGAGGTTACCGAACAGACGTGGGCAGCGCTTTGTGACCCCAACTCAGCGGTGCACGGAATTGTTGCGGAGCGGGACGGTCACCTGATGGGGCTTGCGCATCTGATCTTGCATCCCACGACATGGGCGACGAGCCCGACCTGCTATCTGGAGGACCTCTACGTCGATAGGCAATGGCGCGGTCGAAATATCGCCCGCCGGCTTATCGAGGCCGTCTATGCGTTCGCCGACGAGTCCGAGGCTGCCAGCGTCTACTGGCACACCCAGGAATACAACGCTCCTGCACGCTCGCTGTACGACACGCTCGCTCGCCGGACATCCTTCGTCGTCTACCAGCGGTGAGGCGGCGGACAGAAGCCGGTGCCGTTCATGTGCTTCGAGGCTGCTTGGGCGTACGGGTTCACATCGTGGAGGCGGCGCGTTTGATCGCCTTGCGGATCCGGCAATACGTGCCGCAGCGGCAGACATTCATGATCTGGTCGATGTCGGAGTCGGACGGATTCCGCTTCGACTTGAGCAGCGCAGCCGCCCGACGCTGCTGGCAGCAACGGTGAGCACGCGAGCTGCCACGACGTAGGTAAGGAACCTGCGTCGAGTCAGCGGATCGCCAACGGCAGCATTGTCGGAGGGCACGGCGTTCCGGGGGAACGTGCGTCGGCATCGAGCATCCTTCTCTGCGCGGCTGGATTCCGGGCTGCGTCAGATCTCAGGCCGGATCTGTCGCTCGAGTAGTCAGTTGCCCAGGCGGCAGCGTAGCGGTGTGCCCTTGAGCCTGCAGGCACTCTGCGGAACCAGGCGACGCGGAGGTTGCCGCTGATGATCAGGCCCCACCCGGCCACCTTGCTGACGACCGGCTGGTAGAACCGGTGAATGCGTGCTGTTGTTTTCGACGCCGTTGGTTCGCCGCTGCGCGTCACGGAGCTCGCGCCCCCCGAGTGTCCACTCGACGGCGCCGTGATTGACGTGAAGGCGACGGGGATTTGTCGATCTGACTGGCATGCCTGGCGAGGCCATGAAGTGGTTTCGTTGCCACACGTGCCGGGTCACGAGTTCTCCGGGGTTGTGGCCGAGACAGGCGCCCAAGTGTCGGCATTCGCGGTTGGGGATCGCGTCACAGTGCCGTTTGTGAACGGGTGTGGGCGCTGCGACTGGTGTCGAGCCGGGCGAGCTCAAGTCTGCCCTCATCAGACCCAACCGGGGTTCAGCCACCCGGGCTCCTTTGCTGAGCAAGTCGCGATCCGCGCCGCAGACTTCAATCTCGTCCGGCTTCCCGACTCGGTGGACTTCATCACCGCAGCGATCTTGGGCTGCCGCTTTGCGACGGCCTTCCACGCGCTTACCGCACAAGCCGGGCTCAAGGCCGAGGAGTGGCTAGCGGTATTCGGCTGCGGTGGTGTTGGACTCTCGACGATCATGATCGCGGACGCCCTTGGCGCTCGGGTCGTGGCGGTCGACCCCTCGCCGGCTGCGTTGGCGCGAGCCGCCGACCTCGGCGCCGAGGCCACTGTGGCCGCGACCGATCCGGTGGCGACGGTGCGCTCGATTACCGGCGGCGGTGCGCACAGTTCCATCGACGCGCTCGGATCCGCAGCGACGGCAATCTGCTCAGTCCAGAGCCTTCGTCCTCGAGGACGTCACGTCCAGGTCGGGCTCATGCTCGGCGATAACCAGCTAACGCCGCTCCCGTGGGAGATTGTTGTCTCGCGTGAGCTGCAGGTTCTGGGCTGCCATGGCATGGCCGCGAGTGAGTATCCGGCGATGCTTGCCATGATCGCGGACGGACGCCTGCAACCACAGCGTCTTATCGGATCCGTCGTTGACCTGGAGCGGGCAGCTGAAATCTTGATGGCGATGGATCAGCCGGTGACGGGCCAGGCAGGCATTGTGGTCGCGACAATCTGAGCAACGGCCACTCAACATCCTGTAAACGCCCCAGAATTCAAACGCCCTCCAGATTCAAACGCCCCCAGAACTCAAACGCCCCCAAGAACTCAAACGCACTGAAGGAGACGAACGCTGATGAAGGCAGTACGACTTCACAGGTACCACGAACGGCCGTCCGTTGATGAGGTCGCTGAGCCCGCTGTCAAGGGTCCACTCGATGTCTTGGTGCGCGTTGGTGCGGCGGGGCTGTGTCGTACCGACCTTCACATCTACGAGGGCCAGTGGGAGCCCTTGACGCATCCAAAGCTGCCGTTCACCCTCGGCCATGAGAATGCTGGCTGGGTTGCGGAGGTGGGATCGGCGGTCTCCAACCTTGCGCCTGGCGACACCGTGATCTTGCACCCGCACATCACCTGCGGACTGTGCCGTTACTGCCGGGGTGGGGACGAGATGCACTGTACGAGCAGCAAGTTCCCCGGCGTGGACGGCACCGATGGTGGCATGGCGGAATATCTGCTCACCGACGCACGGTCGGTCGTAAAGCTGGACCCGTCGCTCCAGCCAGCCGACGTTGCTGCGCTCGCCGACGCCGGCCTCACCGCCTACCACGCGGTCAAGAAGGCCTTGCCCTTGCTGTACCCCGGGACCAAGGCACTGATCATCGGAGCCGGCGGACTCGGCCACATTGGCGTCCAGGCATTGAAAGCCATGAGCGCCACCAAGATCATTGTTCTGGACCGAAACCAGGCTGCGCTGGAGCTAGTCCGCGGGTATGGTGCGGACCACACTGTGCTCGCCGACGAGAGCGCGGCCGAGAAGATCCTCGACTTAACGGACGGTTACGGCGCCGAAGTCGTCTTCGACTTTGTTGCTGAGCAAGGCGCCGAGGCGCTGGGCTGGAACCTGACCAGACGAGCCGGATCGCACTACATCATCGGATACGGCGGCACCGTCAGCGTCCCCGCCATCGACGTCATCTCAACCGAACGAAGCATCATCGGCAACCTGGTCGGAACGTACAACGATCTTGCTGAGCTGATGGCGCTTACCGCCCAGGGAAAGGTGGAACTCCACACCCACACATATCCGCTAGACGCCGTCAACGACGCCATAGACGACCTCGACGCCGGACGTCTTCAGGGCCGGGGAATTCTCATTCCCTGAGGATTTGTCAGGATTTCAGCTGGCTATAGCCCGCTGCGAAGCTGACAACTCTGCAAGAGGCTTGCCAGCCCGGCGATGACCCCAACCATGCCGACGGATGAATCCCGCGTATCCGAGGACTGCGACCAGCAGAACCAAGAAGCCAAGCCCGATTTGCATGCCATGCGTCAGGCCAGGTGGATAGATCACCTTGATCAAGTAGTGGGCGATGAATCCACCGCCGTAGCCCGCCTCCCCAGCCCGCTGCCGCAGGTCGTTCTCGAGCAGCGTGAGCGGGCAGGTGAAACCGAGAAACTCCACAAGGGCGCCGTACGCCACCGTCGGTATGTGGGCCAAGATGATCCAGGGCCATCGCCAGGCGAGAAAGGCGCCACCCACAACAAAGCCGATGAAAAGCAGATGGACAATCACCACCAGGTCAGCGCTTACCGCGTACCACATCTAGCCACCTACACCTATCAAAAGTCCCGGCTCGTACGCTGGCCCCGGCCCCTCGGCCGGCTGGCATTCGCCCGCTATTCGCAGTTGCATGGGACACTCAGCTCCACAATTTCCGCCTGGTCCAACCCGATTGTAGAGAGACCCGCATCTGATGGCTGACCCGAACAGTCCTAGAAATAGCGCACTCTCTGGAGCAAACAAGCGTCCAGCTGTCGCGCCTGGTAGCGCCCCACCGGCTATGGACCCGGCCGCAATGATTCGCTCGAAGCAGTACATCGGAACACTGCTTCTTGCCGCGATTCTCGGCATTCCAATCTCAGCTGTCGCCTATGGCTTCCTAGCACTGGTCGCGGTGATCCAGCAGTTCTTGTTCTTTCAGTTACCCGATCGGATCTTCGCGAGTCCGGCGCCCGCGTGGTGGCCGGTGCCCTGGCTGGTGCTGTGCGGGCTCCTGACAGCCCTGACGATCCGATACCTGCCCGGCAACGGTGGCCACTCCCCCGCATTCGGTTTCACAACCGGCGGTGGCCCATTCACCGGACGCGAGCTCCCCGGGATCGCGCTTGCCGCTTTGACCACCCTTGGCCTCGGCGCGGTGCTCGGGCCGGAGGCACCTTTGATCGCGCTCGGTGGGGGGCTTGCGGCTTTGACCGTACGCCTTGCCAACAAGGACGCGCCACCAATGGTTCAAATGATCATGGCGTCCGCTGGCAGCTTTGCAGCGATCAGCACGCTGCTTGGCTCCCCCGTTCTCGGCGCGTTCCTCATCATGGAGGTGGCCGGAATCGGCGGCGCGGCACTAAGTCTGGTAATGCTGCCCGGCCTGCTGGCTTCGGGTATCGGAGCGCTGGTATTCGTCGGCCTCGGGCAATGGACTGGCCTCGGGAGCTTTTCGCTCGCGCTGCATTCTGTGCCACCTGCACAATCGCCAACGTTGGCCAGCTTGGCGTGGGCATTAGGCATGGGAGCACTGGGCGCCCTCCTAGGTTGGTTAATCCGCTCGCTGGGACTCTGGCTTCGTCCGATCGTGCATTTGAACCGGATACTGGCTACCTCAGCACTTGGCCTGCTTATTGGTCTCCTGGCCATGTCGTACCAGCTCGCCACAGGACGCAGTTTCACCCAAGTGCTGTTCTCCGGCCAGGAAGCACTGCCCGAGCTGGTCGAGCATGCTGCCGACTATTCGCTCGGCGTTTTGATGCTGCTCATTTTGTGTAAGGCCGTCGCCTACGGACTCTCATTGAGCGCGTTTCGTGGCGGTCCAGTTTTTCCGTCAATGTTCATCGGCGCAGCAATCGGTGTTGCCGCCAGTGCCTTGCCCGGCATGAATCTAGCCGCAGGGATAGCCACAGGCATCGCAGCCATGTCTACCGCGATGCTCCGCCTGCCATTGACATCGACATTGCTGGCCGTTCTGCTGATGGGTACAGACGGTGTGGCCGTGACACCCCAGGTGGTTGTCGCAGTAGCCGCCTCCTTCATAATCACTAATCTGATGCCAGTTCCTGGACCCAAGACGCCGGAAACCCACGCTCCATCTCAAGATCAGGACAGCGGTGGCAAGGAACCAGCTCCGAGACCCTCAGATCACTAATCGGGCCGCTATTGGCGAGCGGCGCCTATTCCTTCTGCCCCGAGTCACTATCTTGGGCCGGCTGGCGTGCTTGCCCCTGTTTGACGGCGTCAACAAAGAGCCGGGCCCCAAGCCCGACAACCAGAATGCCTAGCAGCATTTGTCCCATAACCAGGACACGGGCTCCCTGGCTTGTGGCGGTGATATCACCGAAACCGACAGTCGCGAACACCGTCACGGTGAAGTACAAGGCATCCGTTCGAGTCATTGATTCGCTGAAGTTAGCCGCGGAGAACCTGCCCAGAATGAAGTAGCTGGCAGCGAACTGCAACAGGAAAAGCGGAGCACTTGTGGCAAGTGCTCCTACGGCTCTGAGCACTGGAAACTCCGCCGCCATGATTGAGCGGACTTGGAACGTGACAAGCAGGACAAGCCCGACAAGTCCCACGAGGAGCGTTCCGACGCCGAAGGCTACCGAGTACCGGTCCAGCGGCAGCAAGTAGTAGAGGGCAACCAATGCGATAGTGGAGATGGCTGCCCGCAGCAGAGTGGCTACGACCCTGCGAGCTCGAGGTCGGATTTCAGGTGAAACGTTAGGCCTTGGGGCCGCACTATCGGTCACGGGGTAAGGCTAACGGCGGGCCCTCAGTACGGTGGCCTCTGTGAGTTTCACCCACGCGGAGTTGCAGTCGTTTCGAGACGCATCGGTTCCAGACCTTGTCGGTCCAGGTCTGAAGTTGCTTTTCGTCGGCATCAATCCCGGCTTGTGGACCGCCGCCACGCAGACCCACTTCGCACACCCCGGCAATCGTTTCTATCCTGCATTACGCCTGGCCGGGATCATCGCTCGTGATCTTGATCGAGGTCAACCGATGACGGATCAGGACCGGACCTACTTCGTCGCGCGTGGCATCGGCATTACGAACTTTGTCAATCGCGCAACCGCCAGGGCTAGTGAACTCGCCCCGGCGGAGCTGCGTGCGGGTCGTATCCGGCTCGAGAAGTTCATTGCCACGCATCAGCCTGCGGTCGTTGCGATAGCTGGCGTTACGGCATACCGGGTGGCATTTGCTGACCCGAAGGCCAAGGAGGGTGAGCAACCCGCGCTACTCGAGGGAGCGCGGGTCTGGGTGGTACCCAATCCGAGTGGACTCAACGCGCACGAAACAATCACTAGTCTGGCCGAGGCGTACGCCGAGCCGGCGAGAGCCGCCGGAGTGATCAGCTAGCGGCAACTATGCGGGCCCTTCGACAAGCTCAGGACGGCGCTTGTCGAAGCCTCATGCGCTCGGGGCACGTCCCGCGGCCCCCCAGCGGCGAAGGCCTTATGGCCGATGTGCTGTGATGTGGGGCATGACTTCGGGCGCCCTCAGCAAGCTTGGCTACCCGATCGTCGAGCACACGCTGGAAAACGGTCTGCGCGTCATTTCCAGCCCGGACCACATTGCACCGTCGGTGGCTGTCAACATCTGGTACGACGTCGGCTCCCGAGATGAGGAGCTGGGCCGTACCGGCTTCGCGCATCTCTTCGAGCATGTGATGTTTCAGGGCTCCGCGCATGTGGCATCCGGGCAGCACATTGCGCTGCTGCAAGCGGCCGGTGCGGTAGTCAACGCCACTACCTGGTTCGACCGCACGAACTACTTCGAGACGCTACCTACCGGCGGGCTGGACTTGGCCCTGTGGTTGGAGGCCGACCGGATGGCAACGCTGCTGGATGCCCTAACCCAGGAAAACTTGGACAACCAGCGTGAGGTCGTGAAGGAAGAGAAGCGGCAGCGCTACGACAACGTGCCGTATGGGGACGTCATGGAGCTTCTCAATACCTTGACCTTCCCGCCAGACCATCCGTACGGCCACACCACGATCGGCTCAATGGAAGATCTGGATGCGGCGACGCTGGAAGATGTGCACAGCTTCTTCCAACGTCACTACCTGCCGAACAACGCCGTCTTGTCGATCGTCGGTGATGTTGAGCCAGAGGATGCCTTCGAGCGCGCAGAGATCTATTTCGGGCGCCTCCGAGCGGGCCGCAAGCCCGGCAAACCGGATGCCCGGCCATTGGAGCCACTGTCTGGTATGCCGCGTACCGAAGCCTCGGACAAGGTGCCAGCGGACGTGGTGTACTTCTCCTGGCGGCTTCCGGCGCGTGGCAGTCGGGATTTTGACGCCCTCGACCTAGCCCTCAGCGTCCTCGGCCATGGCCAGACTTCCCGGCTGCACAAGCATCTGGTGCGCGGTACCGAGCATGCCGAGGGTACCGGCGCCTCGGCGATGGGTTTGATTGGCGGCAATTCATTCGGCTTCAGCTATGCCAGAGCTCGCGATGGCGTGAGCCCCGAACAGCTCGAGCAAGAGATGTCGGAGCTGATAGAACAACTGGTCAGCGACGGACCGACCGATGAGGAGCTACGGCGGGCGAAAGCCCAGTTCGAGCGTCACTGGTTGCACGAGCTGGCGCGCGTCGACTCGCGGGCTGATGCACTAGGTGAGTACGCCACGCTGCACGGGAATCCACACTTGATCAACTCCCGGATTGCTGAGATTACTGCGATCGACGATGACGAACTGCAAAGCGCCATGCAGCAATGGTTCCGACCAGATCAGCGTGCCACCTTGATCTACCGGCAGGACGCATCGTGAGGGAGTTCCTGCCGCGTCCCGCGATCGCGCCAGCAGTCGTCTGGGCCTTCCCCGCCCCACAGCGCACTCAGCTAAGCAACGGCATCGAGTTGATGATCTTCGAGCTTCCTGGCCAGCACGTCATCTCGGCTCACCTGGTGTTGGACGTCCCACTCAATGCGGAGCACCGTGACATCGAGGGCGTCGCGACGATCTGTGCCAGAACCCTGGACGAAGGGACGCTGCGCCACAACGGCGAGGAGTTCGCCGAGTTGTTGGAGACGGAGGGAGCGGGTTTCGGGGTTGATCTTTCGTTGTCGGGGACACAGGTCGTTCTCGACGTACCGGCATCGCATCTTGATCGTGCTCTGGAGCTGTTCGCCGAGGCGGTAACCGAGCCATCACTCGCCGACCGTGACGTCAACCGCCATGTGCAACTCAGGCTGGCTGAGATCGAGCAGGCCCTGGCGAATCCTGCGCAAGCCGCCAGCATCGCCTTTCGGGCTGCAGTATTCAACGAAAGCAAGCGGGCCGCTCGGATGAACGGCGGTGAGCCCCAGACGGTCAGCCAAGTGACCCCGGATGCGGTCGGCGCCTTTCACCATGATCACTTCGGGCCGGCTGGGGCGTCGCTTGTTTTGGCTGGTGACTTCGCCGAGGACCCGATTACGGTAGCTGAGCGCTGCCTCGGATCGTGGCGCAATGATGATCAGCAACGGGTCATGATCGAAGATCCAACACCTGGCCCGCGTCGCGCGGTATTGATCGATAAGCCAGGCGCGGTCCAGGCCGATGTACGGTTCGGCAGCTTTGGCATCGACCGGCTGGATCCACGGTGGGCGGCTATCAGCATTGCCTCGTACGCGATGGGCGGCGCATTTCTGTCACGCCTGAACGCTGTGCTCCGAGAGGAGAAGGGCTACACCTACGGCGTACGGATGAATCTCGGACCGCTGCACCGGGGCGGCTCCTTCGCCATCCAGGGCTCGTATCGCACCGAGGTCGTCGTCGACGCGCTTGCCATCACCCGCGAGTTGATCAACGTTGATGACGCCCCATTCAGCAGCCAGGAAGTTAATGACGCCGTCGCGTTCTTTACCGGTGTCTCTCCGTTGCGGTACGCCACCGCAGAGGGTGTCGCCGATCAGGCCGCCACGCAGGTTCTCGCCGGGCTGCCCGACGACTATGTCGACAGGAGTCTGGCACTGCTGCGTTCGGTGACCCCGGAAGACGCCACCGAGGCCTACCGCTCGATCGTCCATCCGGACGAGCTGACGCTGGTGGTCGTCGGAGACGCCGATCAGCTGGCAGACCCCATCAGGGCCTTAGGCTTCACCGATCTGGAAGTCAGGCCGCCAGCTCTCGCCTAAAACCGGGAAGGCCGGCAGCAGCGCGCTGGCGTCAGGTGTGCCCCTGGCTAGGAGGAGCAGCGGATCCGTCCGGGACTGGATGGCCTGGCGGAAGCCCACGAACCGCCTCAACCGGGAAGGCGGGCAGCAGCCCCGGCGGCTGAGTGCATAAGGCGAGGAGTAGCAGCGGGCCCGCTCGGGACTTGGATGGGCCTGGCGGGAGCCCGAGCTTGCGAGGGCGGATGGTTGTCCCGGGTGGGTCCGCTGGACTCCGAGCCTCCGCAGCACTCAACCGGGAAGGCGGGCAGCAGCGCGCTGGCGCCAGGGTGCCCTGGCTCGGAGGAGCAGCGGATCCATCGGGGACGTGGATGGGCTTGTGGGGAGCTAACTGCAAAGGTGAGGCTCGGATCCGGGAGCGCGCGGGGATTGGACGGGCCTGGCAGGAGCCCACGAACCGCCTCAACCGGGAAGGCGGGCGGCAGCGCGCCGGCGCCAGATGTGCCCTGGCTAGGAGGGGCAGCGGATCCGTCCGGGACTTGGATGGGCCTGGCGGGAGCCCTCCGCGGGCATGCCGCGGAGGGCGGATGGTTGTCCCGGACGGTCCGCTGGCCTCCTAGCCAGGGCGCAGATTCAGCCGCCGAGTGCGCGCAGTGCCCGCTGCACCGCGGCTTGGGCTTCCTGCATCTTCTTCTGATACGTTCCGAGATCCCCGCTGGTCAGCGCCTTGTCGGCGGCAGCGAAGGCCGCCTGAGCTTCACTAAGTGCTCTGCTGGCAGCCGGATTGTCGGGCTTGCCATCACTCGCGGGCGGCTGATCGCTACTGGCGCTCCCCTCGTCGGTACTGGCGCCAGAGCTTCCCTGGAATACCTGGTCCAGCGCTTGCTGCAGGGTGTCCCCGATGCCGACAGATTGACCGAAACGGACCACCACGAAACGCAATGCCGGATAGGAACCGGTGCTGCCTTGACGCTGTGTGTAGACCGGCGTCACGTAGAGCAGACCACCGCCCACCGGCAAGGTGAGCAGATTGCCGAAGGTAGCGCTGGCGGCACCCTGGTTCAGGAACGGCCGCAGCCGATCAGCGACAGTCTCATTCGTCGTCATGGCATTGAACGATTGCCCGGGCCCGTCGATTTGGGACGTATCCGACATCTGGAGGATGCGGATCCGGCCATACTCCGGGCTGCTGGCGTCGGCGTTCACCGCCATGTACGAGGCCAGGTTGGACCGCTTGAAAGGCACATATGAACTGGTCAAAGAGAAGATCGCGTTGTCGTCCCCGGGCCATTTCACCGAGAGGTAGAACGGCGGTTCCTTGGTTTGGGTGGAGGCGCCGGCCACCGGGTCATTCGGTACGTCCCACAAGCTTGTCTGCTGGTACCAGCTGTCCGGATTGGTCATGTGGTAACGCGCCAGAATCTGTCGCTGCACCTTGAAGAAGTCTTGCGGATAACGCAGGTGGTCCAGCAAGTCCTGAGAGATAGCCGACTTTGGTAGCACGATGTTCGGGAAGGCCTGTGACCAAGCCTTCAGTACCGGATCTGAGTCGTCCCAGGCATAAAGCTTGACGCTTCCGTCGTATGCGTCGACGACAGCCTTGACGGAGTTGCGCATGTAGTTGATGTCGTCCTGCGGCTGCGCAACCACAGTGCCACCGGCGCTGGTCTGGGCGTCAGATGTGACCTCGTTGAGGTTCACGCGCTCGCTGTTTGGATAGGAGTTCGAGGTCGTGTAGCCGTCAACGATCCAGACGATCCTGCCCTCCACAACCGCTGGGTAGGTATCGCCGTCAACCTTCAGCCACGGTGCGGCGCCCTGCACCAGTTGCCGCGGCGTGCGGTCATAGATGATCTTGGAAGCCGAGTTGACGCGGTCAGAGAGCAAGATGTTGACATCGGCGAACTTGGCGGCGTAGAGCAGTCGATTCCACAGGTTGCCGACTTCCACTCCACCCCTGCCGGTGTAGGTGTAGGTCTTCGGGTTACCGCCCTCGCCACCGCCCGGGGTGTCCAACTCGATTGGTGGCGACCCAGCGGGTGCCCCGACGATGGAGTATTGGTCCGGCCGCTGCCCCTGTAATTCGCCGAAGTAGATGCGCGGCTCGTGCTCCTCGATTTCGCCGGTGGGCGGGATGTCCCTGGCGATCCATTCTGGTTCGCCGCCGGGTTGCCGTCGGTTGCCGTACGCCGCAACCAAGCCGTAGCCATGGGTGTAAACGGTCTTTCGGTTGTTCCAGTTGTCCTCCACGCCGCCCAGATCCATTTCCCGGACAGCAACGACGGCGTCGGTTTCTCTACCGTCGATCGTGTAGCGGTCAACGTCGAGGTTCTTCGGGAAGGCGTAGTAGCCGCGCACCTGCTGCAGCTGCTCAAACGTGGGACTGACGACGTTCGGATCGATGAGACGGATTCCCGGCAAGGCTTCGGCGTCGGCCCGTAGTTGCCCGGCGGTTGCCGTCGTCTTTGCCGAGTAGTCGGTGATCTCGACTTTGTCTACTCCGTACGCGGCTCTGGTTGCTTCGATATTGGCTTTGATATAGCTGCGTTCCTTGTCCGGCTCATCCGGTCGCACGCTGAAGTACTGCACGGCCCCTGGATAGACCAATCCGAGCACGATCGCCGAAAGCAACAACAAGATCAGCCCGATGGTCGGGACCATCCAGCGCCGCAGTACTGCGTTGGCGAAGAACAGCAGCGCGCAGATCCCAGCGATAATCGCCAAGATCATCTTTGCTGTAACTGTCGCGTTGTCTGCGGTGTAGGAGATGCCGGTGAAGAGGCGGTTGGAGCGTTCAATCGCCAACGCGTACTGGTCGAACCAGTAGCTGACGCCTTTGACCAGCACCGCAAGGCCCACCAGAATCGATAGGTGAGCCTGCGCGGCCCGACTGCCGCCGCGCCGAGGACCGCTGAATCGCAACCCACCCATCGTGTAATGCACGATGGCGGAGACGATGGCGCTGAAGATCAGTGCCGCGAAGGCGAATGACAAGACGAACCGCCACCACGGATACGAGAAAACGAAGAACCCAACATCCAGCCCGAAATGCGGACCCTCGATGTTGAACGGTTGCGCGTTTCGCCAGGCGAGGTATTCCAATACGTGGCCGCTGGCTGCGCCGCCTGCGAAAAGTCCGAACACGACGCCTGCCGCAACCAGCACCCAGACGAACCGGGATTCCAGCGTCTCCCGATAGCGCTCCAGCAGCGGGCTGCTCGGCGCCTGGACTCCTAATCGCGGCCGCAGCCGGTACGCGATGGCCGCGTTTGCGACGATGCAGGTCGCCATAATCAGGCCGAAAGCCAAGAACAATGCGATCCTGGTCAGCAGCATCTTGCTGAAGACGGAGGCGAAGCCAAAAGAGCCATACCACAAGCGGTCGGTCCACACGCTAGTGAAAATGGCAAAGGCGACGATCAAAATCGCGACAATGACCAACGTCGGCAGAATGGCGCTCCGTCGCCGGCCGACCCGCAGGCTGCTCAAACTCATCTCTCCTCAACCGCTCTGGGTCAGGTGTGTCGTCTCGGCAACGACCCAACTGGCCCTGGCGGTTCCACAGTGTTCATATCCTCATGTCAGCGTATGCGGCCCGCTGCGCAACCCACTGCTGAATCCACCATCTCCGCTCATCAGCAACTCGGAAGTTGGGCCGAGTCGCCTGAGGCGTTGAGCGTTTGGACCGCCTTGATGGCATCACTCAACGTGCCAACCTTGATCAAGGCCATCTCGGTACGCATCCCCTGCAGGTCTCGGCAATTGCCAGCAGGGACAAAGAAGGCCACGGCACCTGCCTTCTCGGCGGCGGCAATCTTTTCCTGGACGCCACCGATGGCCTGGACGTCTCCGGTGGGAGTGATCCTTCCCGTGCCAGCGAGGTGACGGTCAGCCAGCAGTGGCCCGTTAGTGATCTTGTCATAGATCGCTAGAGCGAAGACCAGGCCAGCGCTGGGACCGCCGATCTGCTGCCCGAGGTCGAAAGAGATGTCTGGATAGTACTGATAACCGGTACCCAACGTGATGCCCACCACAGGAACGTCGGACTGGACGTTGGATTCGACGCTCGTTACCGAGACCTCCGTTTGGACCTTGTTCCGAATAACCACGAACCGCACTTTTTCGCCGATGCTATGGGAGCGGATCTGCTTCGCCACCGCCTCATGATCGGGTGTCTCGATGCCGTCCACGGACACCACCAGGTCTCCTGGCAATAACTGCTTGTGGGCCGGCCCACCGAGCGTTACCGAATAGATGGCCGCCATCTCTGTAACAGGGCGACCGTCGGCGCGGAGGGCTGCTACCACGGCGTCGTCCTGCGCCGTTTCCATCATGTCGGCGTCCTCGTTCTCTACGTCCTCTGCCGACTTTCCGGGCGCGTAGACCGCATCACGCGGCAGCGCGTCGCGATGCGGCAGCCAGTACGCCAGCAACGCTTGTGGCAAGCTGAGCCGAGCATCGGCCGGGGTGATCGCGACAATCGTCATGTCCAAGCGGCCGGTCGTGGGATAGGTGTCGATGCCCTGCACCTTGATCATCGGCTCCTGGCCGACATTGCCGAGCGTGTCGCGAGTGCCGCCAGGACTCCAGCTCACGAATGGCACCGGAACAACGACGAGCAATACGGCTAAGCAGATGAACGCTAATGCCGAGACGAACGCGGTCCAGGTCTGACGGGTCACGGCCTACTCGAACCGGCGCCTAACTGATGGCTGAACTCGACAGACTCAGCGTCTACGGGCTCAGCTCGGACAGACCCAGCTCCTACGGGCTCAGTTTCCTCTGCGGCCAGTCCCACCCACTCAGAATCCCCAGAGGTAAAGTGCTGCTCCTTCCAGATTGGCACCTCAGCCTTGACGGTGTTGATCAAATGTGCGCAGGCGGCCAGCGCCTCACCACGATGTACCGCGCCGACTGCTACGACGACGGCGATGTCGCCGACCTCGAGATGGCCGACCCGGTGCTCCACGGCAATGGCCAACACATCGTGCTGATCAGCCGTCTGCTCGGCACACCGTCGCAACACATCAACTGCGCTGGGGTGCTGGGTGTAGTCGAGCGAGTTGACCTGCGCATCATGATCCCGGTTGCGCACGGTACCCACAAACAATGCGATGCCACCGATCTCCGGTCCTGAAACTAGGCCGAGCGCCTTGGCGACATCGAGCGGAGACTCGCTGATGCCGACTAGTCGGATCTCGGATGGCATGACTCGACCCTAATACCCAGTCCCTACTCCCCCGGTCGCGCGCGCCGCTGGCCATGACGATCGAGCGGACAGGCGGCCTCCTTAACGGCGGTGGCATCGTGGACGAAGGTGGTCAGCGACGACATTGCTGATCGCTTCAGATGTGCCGTTTATGACCACTCTCGGCTCTCGGATCAGCAGGAGCGAGCACCGGCGAGCGGCGCAATCAAGAATTGAGCTGTCAGCGATCAGCCCTTCCGCCGCAGGGCAGTGGTAGCCGCGTACGGTTGAACTGATTACAGCCCAGCCCGAGCTGCAAGCGTCGGCATTGCGTAAGCAGCTACCCGAAACAAACCCGTCAAGGAGTCATTTATGGCCGAGGATCGCACACCAGATCCGGCCGATCAGCCCGACGACGACAAGACGCCACCTCCGGATAAGCCATCGGAGCCATATCGACTTGGTGGTTCGGGTCGGTCAGGTAAGAGCCCTGAGGGCGGCTCCGGAGCTAGTGGCGGAGAGCCCGGCAACCCGTTCGAGGCGTTCTTCTCATCGCTGGCGGGTGGCGACATGAATGCGCTTGCGGCGCAGTTGCAGAGCGCCTTTGCGATGCTTGGCGGCGCCGGGTCGATGTTCACTAGTGGCCCGACCGGCCAAGGCTCCGGCGTGAACTGGGAAGTAACCAAAGACACCGCCCGTAAGATCGTCGCCTCGCTGGGTCCAGACCCGAGCCCTGACGCAGGCAAGCAACGTGCCATCACTGACGCCGTCGAGCTCGCAGAGGTATGGCTGGATCAGGCGACCACGTTCCCACGAGTGAGCACCACCGTAGCCGCCTGGAGCCGTGCCGAGTGGATCGAGCAGACCATGCCGGTGTGGCGGCGGCTTGTCGAGCCAGTTGCGGTACACATCGCCGATGCGATGGAAGGCGCATTGAGCTTTGACGGGGGCGAGGAGGCTGGTGGCCTGCCTGGAATGGCAGGAATGGAACAGATGCTTCGGCCGATGCTGCGTACCTCCGGGGCCAGCATGTTCGGGCTACAGCTCGGTCAAGGCCTGGGCCAACTGGCGACCCAGGTGGTCGGCGCCACCGACATCGGCCTTCCGCTTAGCGAACCCGGTCATGTGGCGCTGCTGCCGACCAACATCAAAGCCTTCGGAGAAGGGCTAGAACAGTCAAGTTCCGATGTAACGCTCTATCTCGCGTTGCGGGAATGTGCCCGGCAGCGACTCTTCGCGTCCGCGAGCTGGCTGCGGGCACAGATGCTGACCCTCGTCGAGCAGTATGCCAGCGGCATCACCATCGATACCTCCGCGTTGGAGCAGGCTGTTGGTCAACTGGATGCCAGCAATCTTGAGGAGCTGAGCTCGTCACTTGAGGGTGGCTTGTTCGAGCCACAGAAGACTCCTGAGCAATTGGCCACCTTGGAACGGCTGGAAACCATGCTGGCTCTGGTCGAAGGCTGGGTGGATGAGGTGGTCACCCAGGCCACTGCGCAATGGATGCCGTCTGCGCCTGCCTTGGCAGAAGCGGTACGCAGGGCCCGCGCCGCGGGCGGCCCGGCCGAGGAGACCTTCGCCACCCTCGTGGGACTTGAGTTGCGACCACGACGGATGCGTGATGCGGCCAACTTATGGGCGGCGCTCCGCGACGCTCGCGGGGCGGAAGGTCGCGACGCTGTCTGGTCGCATCCCGACCTGGTGCCGACATCGGCTGATCTTGACGATCCCTTGGGCTTTGTGGCCGGCGATGCGCGATCTGAGGGTGAGGAAAGCGCTGACATCGACGCCGCCCTCGAGGAATTGCTCAAGGCCGAGGGAACCGAAGGCGACGACAATCCGAGCAGCTGAGCCGCAGACCAGCTTGCAGATCAGCTGTAGCCGCACACTCCAGGCCTGGCAGGCGCCAGATCCAAGACAAGATCAACTGCGGCAGCACTACCTTGATCATCTTGCTAGCCGGGCTGACGGCTGGTCCCGGGCGTGTATCGGCGCACATCTGACCGCGAGCTCATTGATCTGTGCTCCGAACGACGGCAAGGTGCTGTTGACCCTGCATTCCCGTATTGGACGCTGGCTGCAAACTGGTGGCCACATCGAGTCAACCGACACCACCCTGGAGGCAGCCGCGGTTCGTGAGGCGCAAGAAGAAAGTGGACTATCCGATCTTGCACTCGAACCGATTCCGCTGCTGCTTTCCAAACACGAGGTGCCTTGCGGCAACGTACGGCCCACCTATCACCTCGATGTGCAATACCTGGTGATCACGGATCAGATGGCCAGTCCCAAGATCGGCGCCGAGTCCATCGATGTGCGGTGGTTTGCTCATGATCAGCTTCCGGAGGCGGACGATTCAGTCGTGGCGCTAGTACGGGCTGCTGCCTTGCGCCTCGGCTGGTGATTAACGCTGGCGACGGCCAGCGTCGTTTTACGCACAAGCTTGGGGCGTGCCTGCGGCACGTTGTGATCATTGAAGATTGCGACCGGTCGGGTTTGTGACCCGCCGAGTGCGATCGTGATACCAAAGTGGCGGGCCTTGTCGATCTCCCAACGCGGGCCGTCTCAAGACGTCTGGCAAGTGTCGCCTCATGC